>JAEEGF010091878.1_pt1 | contig 14847 bp, 10 predicted proteins | sample 9134171 | NCBI WGS metagenome assembly JAEEGF01 (sample SAMN16246542, study PRJNA631951) | gut metagenome | biome: gut microbiome; feature: rumen; material: AP-attached | host: Bos | place: Iran: Karaj | collected 2018-10 | reverse complement strand
TAAGATATTGCATAAGCAGGTCCGAAAGACGGGCCATATGCTTTGAATATACTGGCGCTGTTGCAACGCCTGTCATTGGAGTGAAATCTAAAAGAACTAAATTATAGAATGGCGCGTCAAGGTCGAGACCAAGTTCTTCGGATTTTTCATAAACCTCAGATACGGACATAGTTCCGCTAACAAGCTGATTGAAAAATCTTACTCGGGCAAACTCCTCGTACTCCTGACTTTCTGCCTTGAATTGCTCTAGATATTTATCTCTTTCATTTTCCTTATCCAGTTTACTTTTAGCTTCGGCCATTACCTCGCCTAATTTATCCTTGGTGATAGGCTTTAAAAGATAATCGTCTACGCCGATGCTTATAGCTTCTCTGGCATAAGAAAAATCATCAAAACCGCTGATGATAATGATTCTGGTATTAGGTAGCTCCTTTTTTATCAGCTTAGAAAGAGAGATGCCATCCATAAATGGCATCCTAATATCGGTAATCAAAACATCCGGTTTAGTCTGTCTAATAAGAGGCAATGCCACCTCACCATCGGCGGCATCACCTACATAAGCAAAGCCATATTGCTCCCATGGGAAGCTGACCTTTAAACCGTCTCGGATAACAATTTCATCCTCAACTAAAAAAACGCTATACATTATTTCCCTTCATCCCTGATAACTAAATAACTCTTACGATTCTTTGCTATTCAAATATTCAGATAGCATTTTGTATAAGGCCTCCGCTGTAGCCTCAACACCCATCAAGGAGCTATTGACACAAAAGTCATAGCCTCTGCTATCTCCCCATTTCATTTTTGAATAGTAATTGTGATAAGCCTTACGCTTTTTATCATGGCGATACATCTTTGCCTTTGCCTCGAGTTTGTTGAGCTTGTAGAGGCGGCAGATGCGCTCTGTTTTAACAGCCTCGTCTCCTCTGATAAAAAGTGATATAAGTGCTGGATTATCACGCAAAACATTTTCAGCACAACGGCCGACTACAACAAAGCTTTCTCCGCTGTCAGCCTTTTCCCTGATAAAATCAAACTGTAGCTGTGCAATAGAATCCTGAACAGATGAAGAATAACCCCTGACAGTTCTAGTAAGTCCCTGTCTCTTCATCTCCTCATGTTTGTGCAGGCCTTCTGCATCAATTCCGTTTTTTTCTGCCAGCTGGTCCAACATATTTCGATCATACATCGGTACGTTAAATCTCTCCGATAATATGGTTGCGATTTCATGTCCACCGCTGCCATACTCTCTACCTACTGAAATAATAAACTGCCCCATAAGTTCTCTCCTTCCAGTATAGATTGATTTTCCTATATTTATTGTATCTGATTAATCTAAATAAGTCGAGTTAGTGATTTATAAGTATCTTACGAAAATGCAAATCATTGATATTGCAAGTACGATAATTGTTCCAGGTACTAATTCCTTACAATATGTTCCCCAGCTAATTGGGTAACCTTCCTTACCTGCTGTAGCAATACCAACTACGTTTGCAGATGCACCAATTGGTGTCATGCTTCCACCGATGTCTGTACCGATGGCAAGTGTCCATGCCATTGTGCTAAGGTCTACGCCTGTTGTAGCTGCAAGTGTTTTAATAACAGGAATCATTGTAGCTGAGAATGGAATATTATCGATAAATGCTGATGCAATAGCACTTACCCACATGATGATTGCAATCATAACATGTGCATTTCCGCCTGAAACCTTTGCGATAAATTCTGCTATAACTACAAGTACGCCTGTCTCCTCAAGACCGCCTACAACGATAAACAAGCCAATGAAGAACAGAAGTGTATAATAGTCAACTCTCTTAAGAAGCTTTAAGGCCTTTTTACCTGCTGTAATAAGAGTGATTGCAGCAATAAATGTTCCAATGAAAGCAACTGTAAGACCTGTCATAGCGTGTGTGATAAGAAGTGCTACGGCAACTGCAAAAATCACTGTGCTGATTATAAACTCTCTCATGTTATCGATTTTAATTTCAACATCGATAGTGCTAGGGTCAACTTTATCAGCTGGATCCTGAAGACGCTTTCTCATTGTAAAATAGAAATAGAAAATGATAACAATAAGTGATATCGCACCGATTGCGCCAGTATTAAACACGAAATCTGCAAAAGAATAACCAAGTGATGTTCCAATGATAATGTTTGGTGGATCTCCACACATTGTGGCACTTCCGCCTAAGTTTGCACAAAAGATTTCAGCCATGATAACTGGAATAGGATTGAATTTCAGTGTTCTAGCAAGTCTGATTGTAACTGCCGCCAAGAACAAAATAACTGTAATAGAATCAATGAACATGGCAAGTACAGATGAAAGAATCATAAATGCCACAAAGATTCTAACAGGCTCGTAGTGAGCAAGCTTTGCAATTTTAAGGCAAAGCCAGTCGAAAAAGCCTGCCTCGGCCATACCTTCAACCATTACCATCATGCCCCAAAGGAAGATGATAGTGGCCCAGTTTACACCTGATGTCTGCTCAGATGCTTCTCCTGCGGCATACCAAAAGCTTTTGTGAACAATCCCCTTTAATGCCAAAGTATTAAAAAATGCTTCGCTATCGTGCATGCCTATACCAAAAACAAAAATGCTGGTTAAGGCACCACAGCCAAGTGTCACATAATGCTTTGGAAATCTATCCCACACTATGAGCGCAAACATGGCTACGAAAATAACTATAGCAAGTATTTCTGCTAACATAAAAATGCTCCTCTCGTATATAATTCTCAACAAACTAATTGTATACGAGGAAGCATTTTTTTTAAAGACATTATCTATCTAAGTCTTTTTAAATATTGGCAGTATCAAGTATTCTTTTCATTGATGCCGAATTCTTTGTGGTATTAAGAATGTGCATAACAGCATGCTGCAAATCACCAAGGGCCATGTAAGCACCTCTATTGATTCCTTTATAGGTAATAGTTCTCGTACCATCAGCAGTAACTGTCACTGTACACAGACCATTTTTTTCAAGTCGCTCTATCTTTTCGTTTAACGCAACATTTGGTTCCACTGTAGTCTGACAGGTATCTTCTCCTGCTTTATCCAGCTTAAATGAGCCCCATTTTTCATAACTAATCATTGGCTCGCCAAATACCATGCATTTTTCCACCTGGGCCACATACCCATCTGGTTCAAATGTAGGCTGGGTAACCATCATAGCCTCTAGTATCTTGTCTGGGTCGTAGCCTGGCATAATCAAATCGCATCCCGCGATCAAATCATATGTTTTTTCAGTGACAGCACCCCAATCAGAAAGAATGAAGCCCTTAAAGCCTAAATCATTTCTGAGAACATAAGTATTTAACTCTTTTTGAGCAGAGACATACTGTCCATTTATCCTATTTCCGCTGGCTAATATTCCAGCTGGATTAGAAATATTTACACAGCAGGAAAATGGTCTCAAATACAGCTCCGAAAACGTCTGCCTAGACATATTTATATTTATGTCTGTGGTACCACTCTCTTGGTTGTATGTAGGAAGATTTTTAAGTATGACATCTCTGCCTTCATACCTGTGGACTCCCATTACAAGACCAGCTCCCATGGCTCCTGAAAGGAGTGGATCCTCAGAATAAAACTCATAGGCTCTGTCCCTCATAGGGTTTCTTTGAATGTTAAGTGGAGGAGCCAGCAGGTAGTCAATTTCATAAAACTCCATTTCCCTACCTAAAGCTCGTCCCATTCGAATCATAGCTCCCATATCCCAGGTTCTAGCCATGTTTTCTGGCGATGGGAAGCAGGTACAACTGATTCCTTCTATACGAAGACCTGATGGTCCGTCAGCTATAGCCACCCCTGGAATTCCAAGTGTAGTTTCAAACTGAGCAGTTGTTCGTGCTGATATATCAAGCTTTCTTCTATCTATGTTAAATGTAAAATTAAAACGGTTTTCACTTTCAAGTTTTGATTCATTTACAGTACCAGCCACAATTCTGGCAAGTATTTCTGGGGATAAGGATGAAATGAAATCTTCCATAGAAACCTTGCCCTTTATCACGTCTATAAATGTTCTGTAGCCACATGGAGGAACATAGTTCACCCTTTCAGTTCCATGTTTTTGCACCTTATAAGGATTGTCATTTACATAGGAAACATAAGGACTTCCTTCTGGCACGTATGTGTTAACGTCTTCTGCTATATTAACAACCTTATTTTCGGAATTGTAATCATCAGCAGATAAAGATGCCACCATGATATAGCCAGTTTCCTCTGCTGGTCTTGGTGGTGGAGTCAGATACTCCATCTCTTTATCGTGATTCATCACATTCACTACCTGTTTGATTACAGTGGTTTTATCTAATACAACTTTGCCGCAAAGCTTTGTATCTCTTGAATTGTCACCAATTCGGATAAGATAATCGCCCTTTTCCAATATCCACGCTGGAGTATCATCGTCAAAAGAACACAAAACCATCGGCTGCATTTTTATAGTTATTTCTTCATATTCCCCTGGCTTCAGTTTGCCTGTTTTGGCAAATCCAAACAGCTGTTGATATGGTTTTGTGATATTGCCTTCCGGCTGAGAAACATAAGCCTGCACCACCTGACGTCCTGCGCAACTACCGGTGTTTGTCACCTTAATCCTTAGGATAATAAACATCCAGCTGGCTTCTATATACTCAAGCTCCATCTTAAATGTGGTGTAGCTAAGTCCGTAGCCAAATGGATACAAAGGAGCCACATCAAAGGAATCAAAATATCTATAGCCTACGTATATTCCTTCTCTGTAATCTATCTCATTTTTAAGAAGAGTCTTGTTTATTGCAGCTGCGCTAAAACAGGTTGAATAATCTTTATACTTTTTAGCCCAGGTAGAGCCAAGTCGTCCGCTAGGATTAACTGCTCCAGTTATTATATCTGCCAGAGAATTGCCCGCTTCCATACCAGGCAGGCCCATCAAAATAATTCCCTTAACATTTTTCATTTTTGCTACAGCACCTAGCTCTAGCATTTGACAATTCAGTACCAGTATCAGGTTTTCAAAATTTGCTGCTAAAAGTTCTATTTCGCTCTGTTCTCTTTCAGTCAAAAAATACTCATCGCAAGTCTGGTTCGTAGCTCCAAGTGATATTCCATGGCGAACTACATAAATACAGGTGTCCGTTCCTAATACAGACTCGGCTAAATCTGCCTGAGAAATAGGAGGCGCATCCACATCGCCTTTATGACCAACAAAAGCTTTACCAGATTTGGCAGTGGATTTATCTTCCTTTTCCTTTTGCTTGCAGGCTTTTTCCATTTTATTAAGCCAAGAGTCTGTGGAAAACGTAAATCCGTTATTTTCAAGGCCATCTCTAACATTTACGCAATCCGAGGTATACACATAATTGAATAAAAGGCCACAAAAAAGCGTGTCAACAGCACCAGCTCCAAAAAGTGCTATCTTCCCCTTATTGATTGGAAGAACACCACTGTTTTTGAGCAAAACCATGCTATCGGCACCCAAATTGCGTACAATATCCCTATGTTCTGGAAATTGCATTTTTCCGCCACCTGCAATTACAGATTTGAAGCTTTTGAAATTCATAATTAATACTCCCTGTTTTTATGCCTTAAACTTCTAGAAATCCCTTTAAAACCTTTTATTTTGATAGTGAATATGATACTATTTTTTTATTTTAAAACTGTGATAAAATTGTTAATCTTTAGGACTTAAGGAGAACGCTATGCTAAAAGACATGTTTGACCGTAACTCATCACTTTCCTTCGAAGTGTTTCCTCCTAAAAAGGATGACGAATTCGAAAACTGCTACAAAGTTTTAGACGAACTAGCTCTATTAAATCCTGATTTCATTAGTGTCACCTACGGTGCTGGTGGAAGTCGTTCAAAAAAAACTGTAGAAATTGCTTCATATATTCAAAACACACTTAAGTGTGATGCTATGGCACACATGACCTGTGTGGGATCCACAGGTGAGGATATATTAACATTTACTAAGGAGCTTGAAGGAGAAGGCGTTAATCATGTGCTTGCCCTTAGAGGCGATAAGCCAAGAGATATGTCTGATGAGCAGTTTGAAAAACGATTTTTCCCACATGCTACTGACCTTATCCAGTTCCTTAATAAGAATACTTCAATTGATATCTCAGCTTCATGTTACCCCGAAAAGCATCCAGAAGCAATATCTATGGACTCAGATATTGCATTTATGAAGATGAAACAGGATATGGGAGCCAAAATGTTTATCTCTCAGCTGTTCTTTGACAACGCTGATTTTTATAGATTTGTAGAGCGTGCTGACAAGGCAGGCATCATTGTTCCTATAGTTGCAGGTATAATGCCTATTACTTCGGCAAAACAAATAGGTTCCACCGTTACTTTAGCTGGCTCTTCTGTACCAAAGAAGCTTGCTGATATATGTGCTAAATATGGTGAATCTCCAGAAGAAATGCGCGCTGCCGGTATCGAATATGCGATAAATCAAATTAACGACCTTCGTAAATGCGGTATGGGACACATTCACATCTACTGCATGAACAAGGCGAAAATGACTGCAGAGATTTGCGAAGCTATTAAATAAATCTATATAAAAAGGTGGATACTACATGATATTTGAAGAAAAGGTTTACGACTTAAATGGCAAGAAGATTACACTTCGAAGTGCAAAAATCGAAGAAGCTCAAATGCTTATTGACTATTTAAAAACTGTTTGCGGCGAAACTAGATTTTTACTTGTAGATCCTGATGAGGTTAGCTATACAGTTGAGTCTGAAGAAGAATTTATAAAATCTAAAAATGAATCAGAGGATTCAATGATGATTGTAGCTTTCGTTGATGATGACTATGCTGGCAACTGCTCTTTTGCCGTTGCTGGAAGCGGTCGTCGCTTTAAACATCGAGCTGATATTGGTATCGCACTTTATCAAAGGTTTACAGGTTTTGGCCTAGGTCGACTAATGCTTACAGAGCTACTTACTAAAATAAAAGAACTCGGCTTTGAACAAGCCGAGCTCACAGTTATAGAAGGCAATGAAAAAGCTCATCACCTATATGAAAGCCTAGGTTTTACAGACTGCGGTCGCATTCCTAACGCCAACAAGTACCAGGATGGCACCTACGCCGATGATATTCATATGGTGAAAAAGTTTTATTTTACATCATAGTAAATACGTGACTCTGGTGGGACAGACTCGGTGATAAAGGTTGAGCCGCCTATGATTGAGTCGTGGCCGATGACTGTGTCGCCACCAAGTACTGAAGCATTTGAATAGATTGTGACATTATCCTCAATGGTTGGGTGACGGCGTACGCCACGAAGAGTCTGGCCGCCACGAGTTGAAAGCGCACCCAGGGTAACACCCTGATATATCTTAACATTCTTTCCAATAACTGTAGTCTCTCCAACTACAATACCTGTTCCATGATCGATGAAGAAATATTCGCCAATGGTAGCACCTGGATGAATATCAATACCAGTATTGGAGTGTGCATACTCTGTCATAATACGTGGAATAATAGGTACTCCAAGTAAATAAAGCTCGTGAGCTAATCTATAAATTGTTATAGCAAGAATTCCCGGATACGCAAATACGATTTCATCGATGCTAGTCGCAGCTGGATCTCCGTCAAATGCTGCCTGTAAATCTGTATCAAGAAGTGCACGTACATGAGGTATTCTCTTTAAGAATGCCAAGGATAATTCCTCTGCCTTTGTAGTGCAAATCTCTTCGCAGCATCCATCAAAATCTGGTCTATAGCAAAGTATTAGCGAAATCTGCTTGTTAAGGTTGTAGACAACATCCTCCATAAGAGTGTTCAGATTTGTCTCCACGTTGTACACCTTATATACATGGTCGCGATAGTAACCTGGATATACAATCCTAAGTAGCTTTCTTGTAATGTCTATAATGCTATCCTTATTTGGCTGATGATAAGTATCCATCTTATCAATAGCTCTATCTGACTTATAATCTTTAATTAATTCTTCAGTAATCTCTAGGATTTCCTGCTCAATTTTTTTACCGTCCATCCCCATTGTCTCCTGTTTCTCTTTAATTGCCTATCATTGTAGCATATTGCTATCTAAAAAAGCACCTCTAAGGAGATGCTTTTTAGATATTCTTTACATTTTCAGGTATTCCATACCCTGCTTTACCTCTTCTGGTACGACGCCTTCATTCTTTTCAACCTTATCGATAATAGTCTTCAGATGATGGAGGGCTTGAGATTGCTTTATCTCATGTCTTGAAATGCCCTGTTCGTACATTGGATGGCTGCTGACCTTTGCTCTGTACGCCTTTGAGAAGGTGCAATGTTTATTTAAAATGTTACGCTCTGCCTTGTTTAGGCGAATACTTCCCTGGGCCTCAAAATTAATCCAAATTGTATACTGCTTTGTAAAGGCCTCGCGCATGTTGTTACGGGAAGATTTAAGCAGGGTTTTAACCTTTTCTTTGTTTTCTGCTGTAAGGTCCTTGTTCTTTCTGTAGAAGGTAAAGTAATCGTAGAAGTCAGATGTCAGGCAATCGCTGCCGATATCGTTCCATCTACTTCCCTGCTCCTTTCGGCAGATTTCCCAGCGAAATGCACCGCAGCAGTATATCATCAGCTTATCAACGTCATCAAATGTGAATAACGGAAATACGAATCTACCTGGGGTGTCTACTTTGATTCCGCCACACTCCTGCCACATCATGGCACGCATACCACAGTTTGGAAGTAAGATAATATCTGGCTCCACACGCTTCAGATATGGCTCACTCTTTACACCAGCTTCCATATCTGTATAGAAACCCTCTCTAAGGAAAATGCCAAAATCTACCTCTTCGATTTTGCCCATTGCCTCCATAAGCTTTGTCTGGGTCAACAGCATCTTCATTGTATCTGCGCCAAAGTCCTCTTTAGTAAGGACTGGACAGAATGAGGTCATTTTACCTGAGGTGGTTCTGTTTGCCGATACAAAGAAGTTGTTCATTTCGAACTTAACCTTCTGTTCCTGGTCGTTCATCCATTTAGGCATGTCGGCCTCAGTAATATTACCGGATTTTCTTTCTTCTAATACGAATCCACGGTAGTCTAAATCAAGCTCATTTCGGCTTGGTTCTCTGTCCCCAGCGTAAACAGCTCTAAGCCAAGTATAGATTGTGAATAGATGCTCGCCCTTGCAGAGCGTGTCCATTCGCTCCATTATGTCAGCAAGCTCATTTGTAAGCTCATCGCCTACTGCATCGTAATCTATATAGCCCAGATTCAAAAACATCTGGATGATAATATCTAATTCGCCACCATAAGCTTCGAATTCCAAAGCTCTAAAGAAGGTCTTTTGATAGATATCATAGAATAAATCCACTGCCTTCTTGCGGACCTTACGCTCATTATCCTCCTTGCCTTCTCTGTCTGAAAGTGCAAGGTAAGCTGCCAGCTGCTCTTTGTATTCTGCTGTTTTATCCTCATCAATTTCAGCAAACTCGCAGATATGCTCGAAGGTCTGGGTAAACTCAGCCTGCTTTTGCATCTTTGCCTCGTCAAAGGCCGCTGCCGTAGCTTCGAAGTCATGGCTTTCGTACTCACTCCAGCGCTCCTTTAAAAGCTTTTTATCATACAAGCCTGACTGGGATGCAAATTTATAAAGCATCTTCATAAGCTTAATAATATTGGCCTGATCAGCCCCACGCTGTGCTGCATAAATACGCAAATCAAAAATCAGCTGGAACATGTCGTTCTTATCAGGGGAAAGTAAAATAGGCGCGAATTCCTCTAGATAAAATCCCATGGTTTCAACGCTTTCAATGGCCCGCTTCATGTAGCCACAGCTTATGCCAATAACACCTATAGCGATTTCATTTTTGCTGCCATAGATGTTTTCTATTTCCTTATTATCAACAGAATTTAGACTGTCAATATAATCGTGCTCCCAGTCTAAAATCTCATCCTTTAAATCAAGAGGCTCTAACTCCTCTAGCATATCCAACTCTTTTATTTCGGCACCAATGCTTCGGCATGCCTTCTTATATTCGTTGTTTAAGCCTCTGCAATAGCTGTATAAATCATCCGTCTTCTTTTTAAAGTCATCATATATTGTAAAGACGTCACGGCACTGGCGGAATGCGCCCTTTGAAAATCCAAAAATATATACTGGCTGAGCATCAAAAATGGCATTAAAATCCGCCATGGTCTTATAGGGACACTTTATCACCATGGCATCCTCAGCTACTAAATAGTCTGCCTCGTAATCACGATTCAATGCATCCGAAAGACCAGCTACAGTTCCTGGCCCAAGTGTCAGGTGCTGATCCTTCCAAATCTGCTCAATAGTTCCAGTTACCACAACATACATGCTGTCTACTGGGTCGCCTTCATTTATTAACTTTTTGCCGGCTTCAATGTTAATTGGCTCCAAGCTTTTCTCCTTAAGTTGTGCATTCTCCCCCGTATTTTATAAGTTCATTATAAAAATGTCTGAATATTATTGCAATTCAATAGAAGTTTTTTCACAAAAAAATCACCCCAGTAGCAAAAGCCACTGAGGCGATTGATTACTTTAATTATTTTGTACCAAAGATTCTGTCGCCTGCATCACCAAGACCTGGGCAGATGTAAGCATCACTATTAAGCTCGCGATCGATGTGACCAACATAAATCTGAACATCAGGATGAGCCTCATGAAGAGCTCTAACTCCCTCTGGAGCAGCGATGATAGCCATGAACTTGATGCGCTTTCCACCGTGCTGCTTGATAAGGCTGATTGCATCAATAGCAGAACCGCCTGTTGCAAGCATAGGGTCTGTAACTACAATAAGTCTCTCCTCGATTGGGCTTGGAAGCTTGCAATAGTACTCGTGTGGAATATGAGTCTCCTCATCACGGTACATACCGATGTGACCAATCTTTGCTGTAGGTACAAGACGCTGGATACCGTTAACCATACCAAGACCTGCGCGAAGGATAGGTACGATAGCCATCTTACGACCAGCGATAACTGGTGCCATGCACTTCTCGATTGGTGTTTCGCATTCGATGTCTACAGTCTGCAAATCGTTGAGTGCCTCAAAAGCCTCAAGCATTGCTATTTCTTCTACAAGTGCACGGAACTCTGCTGTACCTGTGTTCTTGTCTCTTAACATTGTGATTTTGTGCTGAAGTAAAGGGTGTGTCAACTCTACTACGTTATCTAATTTCTCCATTAGATATCCTCCTAACTATAACTTATTACTATTAATTATTTTACCATCCCTCTTTATCAAAACGATAAGGTTCTGGATCGCCATATTCATAATCTCTACCAGGTATAATCGCGTTAAGAACAATACCTGCTATTGCAGCGATTGCAAGGCTTGTAAGTGTAATGTCTGTAGAGCCTACTGTAAATGTAATGCCATCAGAGAATCCAAGTCCGCATACTAGGATTACGGCTGCAATAATGAGATTTCTAGAGTGTGTAAAATCTACATGATTTTCCACAACGTTTCTAATTCCTATTGCACTAATCATACCATAAAGCATAAAGCTTATTCCACCTACGATTGCGCTAGGCATTGTACCGATAACATCTGCCATCTTAGGAATGAATGAAAGAACAAGCGCGTAGCAAGCTGCGATTCTGATAACCTTTGGATCATGAACCTTTGAAAGCTCAAGTACGCCTGTGTTTTCTCCGTATGTTGTATTTGCAGGACCACCGAAAGCTGCTGAAAGAGAAGTAGCAAGTCCGTCACCGATAAGTGTGCGGTGAAGTCCTGGGTCTGTAACTAAATCCTCGCCTACTGTAGCAGAGATTGCTGACATATCACCGATGTGCTCCATCATAGTAGCAAGAGCGATTGGCGCCATAACAAGGATTGCTGAAATGTTGAATTTGCAAAGGAAGAAGTCTGGAACACCAACCCATGAAGCCTGTGAAACAGCAGTAAAATCAAGGATTGCGCTGCCGTCTGCATTTGTCATACCAAGTGCATTAAAGATAACAGCACATACATATGAAATTATAACGCCCATGAGAATTGGAAGAATCTTGAAAAGACCTTTTCCCCAAATATTGAAAATGATAACAACTGCAAGTGCTATGAAAGCAAGTAGCCAGTTTGAAGATGCATTAGAAATTGCTGATGGAGCAAGTGAAAGTCCGATACAAATGATGATTGGTCCTGTTACAACAGGTGGAAGGTACTTCATAACCTTTTTAATACCAACAAATCTGATAACAAGTGCAAGGATTAAATAAAGTAATCCGGCAACAACGATACCACCACATGCATATGGAAGCTTCTCGCCCATTGTCATGTTTTTGAAAATACCTGTATTTAAATTAGCAACTGTGTGAAATCCTCCAAGGAAAGCAAATGAGGAACCAAGGAAAGCTGGAACTTTGAATTTAGAACAAAGATGGAAAAATAAGGTACCGAGACCTGCGAAAAATAAAGTGACTTGAATTGAAAGACCTTCGCCTTCGAAATAATTGTTAACCAAAATAGGAACTAAAATAGTTGCTCCAAACATTGCGAACAAATGCTGAAGTCCTAAGATTAACATTTTAGGAACGCCTAACTGCGAGGCATCCTTAATCGGTGCATGAGTATTCATACATATCCTCCCTTAAATATAATTTAACTTAAACTTTCAGTATTCTATCACAACAAGCTAGCCTCGTCTACAAGAACTTTAAAAGATTTAACCAGCCTGTGAAAGAACATACACAACTATTGCGATAACAGCAAGATGCACTGGGTAAAATAAGTTAAAACAGTGGCGAAGGATTTTGTTTGAGCTTCCTCTGTTTCCCTCGTAGAAAACTACTGGTAAAACCATTGCAAAAGCTGCAAGCTCTCTTATGCCACAACCAATTACGAGAATAACGACACCTGTACCAAAGGATAACAGCCTATGGGAGATGTCTGTTCCATATAGATAGTACATAGCAACGATAACGGTTACACCTGTGTAGCCATAATCTGTGTGCATGACAAAAGAAAATAGACACCCCAAGGCATACACACCAATAATTGCAAATGTCTGTAAAGCTGTACTATCAAGCCAGCTGATATTATCATTTTTTATATAATCGATTGCACCGATTGTTAATAAGCCTATAAGGAGAGTAAAAATTACATTATTGTAATCAAAAAATGATGGATGTAGATTTACAGCCACATCAAATGGAAATTCTGATATGGTAGCAAGAATCAAAAGGCGAATACCGTACTTTCTAAAATCACTTGTGTGGAAAAAACCTTCCACCAAAAGAAAGCAATACAAAGGAAAAGCCATTCGTCCAATAAGTCTCATAGCTGTATAAATATTATCAAGCTCATAGAATCTATAGTAAATGCCATAGCCAATGTGGTCTACAAGCATTGTGATCATTGCCAAAAGCTTCAGGGTATTCCCTGTCACTTCAAACTTTCCCGCTTTACCTTCCATAACAAAAAATCTCCTTAGAAATTCTAAGGAGATTATACTACATAACTAATTCAGTTTCCTAGTAGAAATACGCTTAATAGCAAATAAAGTACAAATCATAAGTACCACGCCTACGACAAGGCATACAACCCAGTTTCTAACAAAACCAGAAACTATATATGACGCAAGTGATACAGCTGCTACTGTAAATGCGTATGGAAGCTGTGTGCTTACGTGTCTCATGTGGTCACAATCTGCACCAGCAGAAGCCATGATTGTTGTATCAGAAATTGGTGAACAGTGGTCACCACAAACTGCACCAGCCATACAAGCTGAGATAGCAATGATCATAAGCTCGTTGTTAACATCGCCACCGAATACATTTACAACGATTGGAATAAGAATACCAAATGTACCCCATGATGTTCCTGTTGCAAATGCAAGGAAAATACCTACTAAGAATACAAGTGCTGGAAGAAGGCTCATAAGTGCGTGATTATCAGCAATGTTTGCCACAATACCGCCAACATATTCTGCTGCACCAAGTGAATCTGTCATAGACTTAAGTGTCCATGCAAAGGTAAGTACAAGAATAGCTGGCACCATGCTCTTAAATCCTTCTGGGATGGCATTCATGCATTCGCTGAAGCTAAGTACACGTGTTACTAAGTAATTAATAATAGTAAGAATAAGCGCAACTACTGAACCGTAAACCAAACCGACTGAAGCATCTGAGTTTGAGAAGGCATCGATGAAGCTTGCTCCCTCAAAAAATCCGCCAGTGTAAATCATACCAATTACACAGCAAACAATAAGTGAAAGGATTGGGAATACCAAATGGCTAACCTTACCTTTTTCTGAAACTGGTGGATGAGGCTGGTCCTCTGCACCTGTAAGAGATGCTGCATCCTTCTTCTTTCTTTCCTTAAGCTGTGCTCTGTGATTGAGCTCTGCAAGGTTCATTGAGCCGTAATCAAAATTCATATATGTAATGGCAAACATCATTACAAGTGTAAGCAAAGCGTAGAAGTTATAAGGAATCGCTCTGATGAAAAGTGAAAGGCCATTAGCTCCATCTACAAAACCTGTAACAGCTGCTGCCCATGATGAAATAGGAGCGATGATGCAGACTGGAGCTGCTGTGGCATCAATAAGATAAGCAAGCTTTTCTCTAGAGATTCCGTGTTTGTCTGTAACAGGTCTCATTACAGAACCAACTGTAAGGCAGTTGAAATAGTCATCGATGAAAATAAGCATTCCAAGAACGATTGTAGCAACCTGAGCTCCTGCCTTTGTTTTAACATGGGTAACTGCCCATTTACCAAAGGCTGCCGAGCCGCCCGCTCTGTTCATAAGCATTACCATGCTTCCAAGTACAACAAGGAAAATAAGGATACCTACGTTCCAGCTGTCTGAAAGCTGGCCAATCATACCATCTACAAAGATGTGCTCCATAGCACCTGTAAGATTGAAGCCTGCGTATAACAAGCCGCCTGTAATA
>JAEEGF012325720.1_pt1 | contig 14849 bp, 15 predicted proteins | sample 9134171 | NCBI WGS metagenome assembly JAEEGF01 (sample SAMN16246542, study PRJNA631951) | gut metagenome | biome: gut microbiome; feature: rumen; material: AP-attached | host: Bos | place: Iran: Karaj | collected 2018-10 | reverse complement strand
TTCAGAGCGGCATCAATGCTCTCCGACGACTTTACGAAGAACGGTCCCGAAAAGACCGAACAGGCGAAGCACTTCTTCGCGCTGTGTATTTACCGTCTTGCCGTACTTGCAGTCGGCGCGGGTTATATCCCCAAAAGCTGGATTAATATGAGCGTCAACAACGCCCTCGCTCAGTCGAAGGCTTCGCTTGAGCTCGTTTCAAAGAGCCTCATCAGCGAAACTCAGGAAAAGACGGTTAAGAACATACGTCAGCCGCTGTGCATCAAGACGGTTATCTCAACCGCCGAGCACATACTCATAAAAAACGCAAAATCGGTGGCGAATATCAACCTTGATTCTTAAGCGTTTCGGCATTTTCAATTATATAATCTTTAATCTTATCAATAAGCGCCTGCTTATCAAAGGTTGCGGCAAACTGCTCGTCTGTTCTGTCAAGCTCGTCAAGGTCAACGGTAGTGTCTGCGTATGAGTCGTCAAACATTTTCCAGACCGTGTTGACGGGTGAAACGGCGCTCTCGTAACCGACTGCCCTAAGTGCGTCTGCCGCTACGCTGCGAAGCTCGTCGCCGTTGTTCTTGAAGAAGAACGAAAGACCGCCCGCTTCAATATCCTCGAGAAAATAGTTGAGCGTATAAATGTATTTCTGCGGCTCATTGAAGGCGGCAAATTCCGCTTCGGCGTCGTCAGCCCTTTCAATACGCGACTGCAGCACAGCCATTGTGCCCTCAAGCGCTTCGGCGGGTGACGATTCTTCAAGCACTCCTATATCAAAATTCTTATATTTATCCTTCAACAGCTTGAGCCGTTTAAGCTCCTCAAGCTGTTTTTTTGTTTCGGCGTTGTGCGAGGAAACAGCCCTCGCCGCAAAGATTATCGCGGCCACTGTCGCCGCTGAAAGCAGGACTATAATTACCCATAAATACCAGAACTGTGTCAGCATTTCAATCCTCCAGTAAAGCCTTATAAAGCTCACTCTTTTTGAATTTTGTCTGTTTTGCCGTTTCCTTGGCGGCGTCGTTGACGCTCATACCGTCGGCAACAAGCTTTTTCGCAAGCTTAATCGCCTCGTCAAGCGTGAGCTCGGCTTCCTCACTCTGCTTTGCTCCCTCAATAACGAGTACAAACTCGCCCTTAGGCGTGACATCGGCGTATTTTGCAGCCGCTTCGCTGAGTGTAGTGCGTTCAACGGTTTCATGAATTTTTGTTAGTTCCTTGACTATTGCGATATTTCTGTCGCCGAGCGCTTCGTACAAGTCCCTGAGCGTTGCCGTCAGCTTGTGCGGCGCCTCATAAAAGACCATGGTGCGCTTCTCGTATTTTATCCCGTCAAGATGGTTGCGGCGTTCGGACTTGTTAACGCTCAGAAAGCCCTCAAAGGTAAACCTTGCCGAAGGCATACCCGAAATTGCGACCGCCGTCGCAAATGCAGTCGGGCCCGGAACGGATTCGACCTTAATTCCGGAGTTTAGACATAAATTAACTAAATCCTCACCCGGATCGGAAATTGCAGGCATACCTGCGTCCGTAACGAGCGCACAGCTTTCGCCGCCCTCTATGCGCTTAAAAATCACCTCGCCTTTATCACGCTTGTTATGCTCAAAATAGCTGATAAGCGGCTTCTTTATATCGAAGTGATTGAGAAGCTTAAGTGTAACACGGGTATCCTCGGCGGCTATGAAGTCGCAGCTTTTAAGCGTTTCTATCGCTCTGGGCGAAAGGTCCGACAGATTGCCTATCGGCGTGCCGACCACAAACAAAGTCCCTGCCATATCTAATCCTTTCTGTAAAGATACAAAATCGAATTCATTTCCTCGGTGTAGCTTCCGTCGTCCTTATAAAGCACAAAGTCACTTTCGACGGTCAGGCCCGATTTTCCGCCGAGCCGCGCTTCAATCAGCACGAGCCAGGGCTTCTCCCCCGCTCTGCTTTTTACAAGACGCAGGCGTTTGGGCTCCATTCGGAAATCCGACATCGTTTTCATCATTTCAAAGAGTCTTTCGGGGCGTATGCAGATACAGAAGCGTCCGCCGAATCTCAGAAGTGACGAAGCCGCCTTACATATATCGTCAAAGGTACATGCGGTTTCATGCCTTGCAATTTTTTCGTTCTCGCTTTCGCTGACAATACCCGCGTTTTCTTTTTTATACGGCGGGTTCATTGTGACCAGATCGAAGCTGCCGAAATCGAGTTTTCCCTTCAATTCACGTAAATCGGAATTGACGGCCTTCATTTTGTTTTCAAGACTATTCGCCTGAATGCTTCTTTCGGTCTGCAGAAAGCCCTTTTGCTGAATTTCAACACCGACGGTTTCGGAGCATTTGCCGTCTCTCGCCCACAGAAACGGTATTATACCGCAGCCCGTACCGAGATCGCAGGCTCTGTCCGCCCTTTTGGGCGCGGCAAAATCGGCCAACAACATCGCGTCCGTACCGAAGGTGTGCTCGTCCGACACTATAACGCCGATATCGTTACCGAGAATTTCAATATGCTCGTTTTCGTAAAGCTCCGTGTTTTTCATAAAATGTATTTTATCATATAATTAAATAAAAGTAAATCTATTGAATTTCGCGCCCGTTTATGCTATAACTTTTTCGGGTGATATTATGTCAAAGTCAAAATCAAATAAAAAGAAAGCCAATAGCAAAAAGCCTACTGCCGCCGAAATCAAGAAAGAGGAAAGCGCACAGAATAAAAGAGGCCTAATTATAGTTGCGGTTATAGTCGTTCTGTTCGTTGCGTTTATCGTCGCCGTTGCCGTCAGCGGCTCAAAGAAAAGCGGCGAAACGCCCTCAACCACTCTATCTGCCGAGGAACAGATTTCGCAGGCGGTCGAGGATTTTGAGGTTTAATGCTTGATATATGTCAAAAGCTGTGTTAAAATATTTCGGTATAAAATTTCAGAGGTGAAATTATGTCAGGACATTCAAAATGGAGTACCATCAAGAGAAAAAAAGAAAAGACCGATAACGCCAGAGCGAAGGTCTTTACAAAAATAGGCCGTGAAATCGCGGTTGCCGTACGTGAAGGCGGCCCCGACCCTGCGGGTAACTCAAAGCTTAAGGACATTATCGCCAAGGCTAAGGCGGCTAACGTTCCCAACGACAACATAGAGAGAATTATCAAAAAGGCTGCCGGCGACGGCAATACCGATAATTACGAGAGCATTGTTTACGAGGGCTACGGCCCGTCGGGCATCGCAGTTATCGTTGAAGCGCTTACCGACAACCGCAACCGTACTGCAGGCGACGTACGTCACTACTTTGACAAGTTCGGCGGCAATATGGGCCAGAGCGGTTGCGTTTCGTTTATGTTCACCCGTCAGGGCGTTATCATAATCGACAAGGAGGGCGTTGACGAGGACAAGCTTATGGAAGACGCTCTTGAAGCAGGAGCGGTTGATTTCATCACCGACGGTGAAGTCTTTGACGTGCGCACCGAGCCCAACGATATGGGCGCTGTACGCGACGACCTCGAGGCAAAGGGCTACACCTTCCTTTCGGCTGAGGTTGAATACGTTCCTTCAACCTACACACGCCTTGACAATCCCGACGATATTCAGGCTATGGGCAGAATGCTCGAAATGTTCGAGGACAACGACGACATTCAGGAAGTTTACCATAACTGGGAAAACGAAGAGGATTACGAAGGTTAAAATAACAAAAATAAAAGCCGTCAGCAGACGGCTTTATTTTTTTGCTTTTATTCAAGTATTAAAGTCAGCAAGGTGTTTTCGTTAACTGTCAGAGAGGTTTTGTAATCTCCGTCGTAGATAATTTTTAACTGTTCGTTGTCATCCGACGAAATCACCTGCATTTTTTTGAAATCTCCGTCGAGTGAAAGCTCGGTTTTGCCGCCCTCGTTGACAATTACACTGACGGTTTTGCCGTCTGGCGTGATAAACGAAAAGGCATTGAGAGTGTTTTCATTTTCGGGTTTATTAGCGGTATCAAGACAATACGAGCCGACGGGTATATATTTCGAAAAATGAGCCATACCGAAGTAACGCTTTGCCTGAACGTACTGTGAAAAATCGTTTTCTGCGGCAAACCAGGCGTCGGAATAGTTTTTACCGTCGTCCTTGATGCTCATCTGATTGACGGCAACCCACGCCGTCCAACTCTCGAAGCCGGCAAGCGTCAGGTCCTGACCGATAACTCTTGCCGAAATCAGCGCGCCTTTGATTGAGTCGGTCGGGCTTTTATTCGGCAACTCGCACCACTCGGACATATCAAAACGAAGCGAGGAATACTTTTCAACAAGCTCTTTTCTGAATTCGATTCTGTCTTCGGGCTTGTCGTCGCAGTGATATGAATGAACCGCAATGTCGGGCATAACCTTCATTATCGTTTCATCCTTTGAAAACGCGTCAATATACTCCGCCGTCAGACCGAGAAGCTCACCGCTTTCGGGTCCGTAAAGCTTTACGGGCAAATCGCGTTTTATTATCTCTTCGGCAAATAGATGAAAAATTTCTAAAAGCTCGTTTGTCTCATAATGACAGCCCTCCTGCCAGACATAAGAGCCGCCCCATTTCCACTGTGGCTCGTTAATCGGGCTGATATGAGTAACGGGAATTCCGCTCTTGAGGAAGAATTCGGTTACATCAAGGAAATAGTCAACGAATTTTTTGTAATTCATCTTCGGCAGATTGCAGGTGTGATAAAGCAGACTGCCCGAAGCCTGACCGGTCGAGGTCTGCGACCAGTGGGGAGAATTGGCAAACAGCACCAACATATCAATATTGCGCTTGTCGAGGCACTTCTGCATAAACTCGCGCGCGGTCCTGTCGTTATCAAAGTTGTAATGACCTTCCTCGGTTTCACGGTCAAATTCATACAGGCTTTCGGTCAGCCGCCACGGATTCGTTACCCTGACGTTGTCGGGGTCGTAGCCGCCGCCGACATTGTAGCGATAGATATTGAGTTTAAGTCCGCTGTCGCCGTACAGCGCTTCGGCGAGCTCATCCGCCGCCTTGCCCGAGCAGTACTGACTCCACCAGCACGATGACGTGCCGAAGCCCTTTAACTGCTGTTGTTTTTTTGCGTTCCGGTAATCAATTCTCATAACTATACCTCCAGATCCTCAGGCACGCCTGCACGGATTATAATATTTGCTATATTTATCGGCGAAGAAAGCACACGCAGCTTGTTTTTCGCGATTTTTGCGATATTCCTTTCACGCTCAATGTCGCAAAGGCTGATTACGCGTATGCTGTCTGCAAGCGCCTTTTCGTCAACGTCCTCGGGAACGTTGCAAGTGACGGTGTATTCCTGTCCCGGCAGCAAATCGAAGAAGTTGTCCGAAAAAGGCTCGCAGGAAATATCACTCGAAACGCAGACAAGTCTGGCGAACCTATCAGCCTTTAGATGAATTTTAACTACTTCGTCTTTTGCTTCCGTTTTCTTTGTGATTTTCGACTTCGGCAGAGCGATATTTTTCTCTTTGTCAAGCAATATAACCTTCTGCGTCAGCATTTCTCCGCTGTCGGAATACAGCCTTACGCAGAAGCCGTTCTTTTTCTTTGAATACTTCAGAACGTCGTTACCGTATATATTGAACACATTTGCAACCTCAAGAGGTTTCAGCGTCAGCTTTTCGTCGAAGCAGTCAACCTTGCCGTTGACGAAGCCGAAGAAGAACGCCTCTGCTCTGACATTTACGCACCCGTTCAGGTCGTTGTGGACGAAAACCTTCATCTCGCCCTCGCTGTCCTCGACGGAAACGCAGACCGGTGCGTTGAAGCGCCTTGCCGCGTACTGCAGAGCCTTGTAGTTGTAGTTATAATCCATTCCCGCCCACGAGCACACGGGCCAGCAGTCGTTGAACTGCCAGTACAGCGCGCCGTTGCAGCGGCCGCGATTGCGGCGCCAGTGCGAGGTTGCGTCCTCGACGCACTCCATCTGAGTTACCTGCGACAGATAGACGTAATCCTCAAAGCGTGCGGGCAGATCAAATCTTGAAGCAATATAGTAAACCATCTTGCTGTTGCCGTTGTTGCATTTCTGATGCGACAGGAAAACGGGAGAATTGAGGTCGTAGTCCTCTTCGCCGGCAAAGCTCATAACCGTCTTGATATCGGGCAGGCTCTCGAAGCCGAACTCCGAGCAGAAGCGCGCATAACGTTTACGATAGTAATTCATCGGCTGCAATCCGTGCCAGACGGACCAGATATGACTGTCGCCGACGTTGTCGTGATTTATGCCCTTATTGTAACCGACACCGCAGGGCGAGCCGGGTATATAGGACGTTGCCGTGTCGATTTTCCTTATCTCATTTTCGAGTATGCCGTAAAAGAATTTTTCGGTCCATTCGATGTAGTCGCGGAAGGGCAGCCACATTGCGTGCATCTGCTCAATTTCGTTGTTTCCGCACCAGAGCGCGAGGCTCGGATGCGTGTGCATTCTCGCAACGTTATACGCGATTTCCCTCCTGACGTTGTCAAGGAAACTCTGCTTAAAGAACGGGTATGCCTGACACGAGAACTGAAAATCCTGCCAGACGAGTATGCCCGTTTCGTCGCATTTTGTGAGGAACGCGTCGTCGGCATAGTAGCCGCCGCCCCAGACGCGAAGCATATTCATATTTGCAAAGCGGACCGCGTTGAAGAACTTTTCGCGTTTTTCACTGTCAAAGCGGTTCATAAACTGATCCGCGGGGATGACGTTTGCACCCTTGGCGAAAATCGGAACACCATTGAGCACAAAGCAGAACTGCTGACCGTACTTATCCTTTTCGCGGTTGAGTTCAAGCGTACGAAGTCCGATTTTCACGGTCTTTTCGTCGAGCAGCTTTCGGCCCTTTTTAAGCTTTACGTTCACCTCGTAAAGCGGCTGAACGTCCTTTCGCGACAGCTCATAGGTCCACCAGAGCTCGGGCTTGTCAATCACAAATTCCGCGCTCTCCCCTGCCGCCTTCAGCACACTGCCGTCGGGGCAGGCAACACTCACCGAAGTCTTTGTGTCGCCGTCTGTTAAAGCAAGCTTTCCTGCACGGATTTTAAGCGTGACTTTTCCGTCCTTATGCTCCTGCAATACCGAAACGTCACCGAGCCGCGCAGTGTCGGCAAATTCGAGATAAACGTCACCAGTAATACCGCAAGGCACGAGCACGGGACCCCAGTCCCAGCCGAAATGCGACTGCGGCTTTCTTATATGCACGATACCGTTCTGTCCGTTCGCATTGGGCACTGCGCCCTCTTTTTTATATATGTCCGAAACGTAATTAACGGGCGACTTGAAATAAACTCTGATTTCATTCTCGCCCGCGCTCAGAAAGCTTTTGACGGGGAACTCATATCTGCGAAAACAGTTTTCAGTGTTGCCGATCAGTTTGCCGTTAAGATAAATGCTCGCAAGCGTGTCAATCATATCGAAGCACAGGAAAACCTCATCGCTCGCCATTTCATCCTTTGAAACGGTGAACGTGCGCGAGTATTCCCAATCGGATTTACCGACGAATTCGCATTCCTTCTCGTTTATGCCGACAAACGGATCGTCAATCATACCGTTGTCGAGCAAATCCGTGAAGTTACAGCCCGGCACCTTTGCGCCGTGCAGGTCGGATTTGTCCGCCTGCCTGAAAAGCCAATCGCCGTTAAGAGTTTTCTTCATAAAAATCAACCCTTCCGCCTTTTTGTTATTACAGATAAATTATATATTAAAAGACCGACCTTTACAAGAGCGACCGCGAAAAGAAGACATAAAAAATCGAACTGTTTTATTCTTTTTTGTAAAATCAAAAAAACACTTGCAAAATCGCAAGTCTTTATATATAATATAAAGGCTGATTAAACAGCAACAACACTTGCTGGTATGGCTCAGTTGGTAGAGCAGCGCATTCGTAAGCCTAATGCCATAGCGGCAAAAAACACTTAAAATTTAATAATATGCTACTGTGGCTCAGTTGGTAGAGCAATGCATTCGTAATGCATAGGTCGTCGGTTCGAGTCCGACCAGTAGCTCCATGGCTTCCCTTCGGGAAGCCTTATTTTATGCGGTTTTCGGGCATTTTTCAATTTTGAAATTCAGAAAAATCCGGACCTAAAAATTCAAAATTTTCAACCGAAAATCCCGACAGAAAATATAAATCTCATCCCGAAATCCTCGGGATGAGATTTTTCTGAAAACTGCCAATGACCATCTAATGACCATTTATTATTTTTTTGTAAAATCATTTGCTCGACAAATCAGAATTTGTTAATCAAGTCTATACTCTGCGTTCAGCACGAATTCTTTATCTTCGCCATCATCAGAATATAGTTTTTTCTCAAAGCCGATACCGCTATGCTCAAGGCAAATATCCATAAAGCAAATGAAAATTCCTATATCGATTCGGTTGTAAAATGAAACCTTATCAGTAGGCATAATCCCTCTTTTGCCGGGTTTCTTGTATCTGTAAACCGAAAGCTTGCCATTATTCTTTACAAGCCACGGCTGAGAATTACAGGCACTCGGAGCAAACCTGACAATATCGGTCACGCCCATAATCTGTTCGCCTTCCCATATTTCTTCGATGCTCTTTCTTTTGCTCTTAAACATATCCTTACGGTACTTAGAGTCATCACTGATTTTACGGACAGAAAACATAATAACGAATTCCATATCCTCAAAGGGTTTTTCTTGTGTTTTGCCTATTCCAAACCAGAGTGTTCCGATGTTTTGGGATACAAGATAAAGGTCAAGTTGTTCACCGAGATAACCAATGTTTTGCAAATAGCCGTCTTTCTTTTCACTGTAAAGCAGAATACAGTATTCTCCGCCTCGTTTGCAGTTAGTCTGCTTTTCAGGAACGATGCGAATGGCGGTTTTGATTTCGGGATTCAGCGGATTAAACTCTAAATATGCTTTTTGTATATCGTTAAGTTCGCCTTCACTGATTGATTCGTCTACAACATTTCTGAAAATATGAAACGACTTTCTCTTAAATATCATTTCATAAAATGTATTGTTCAATAAAATCACCTCCGCAAATCCCGATTTGTCGGGTTCATTATATCATACAACGCAAGAAAAGTACAGCCACCGATGTTGCTCGGTGGCTGTGTGTTTTATGCCGGGAACTCGATTACCTCTCCGCTCTTGTCTGCATTCTCAATTATGGCTTTCATTTTATCTGCGGCGTTCTTCTGCATATCATCCGTGACGTGTATATATGTGTTCATCGTGAAGCCCGCATCCGTGTGTCCGAGCATCTGCGATACTGTTTTGACATCGACTCCCGCCTCGAGCGTAAGCGTGGCGAAGGTGTGCCGCAAATCGTGAAAGCGGATTCTCGGCAATCCTGCCCGATCCTGAATCCTGTGCAGCCGTCTTGTGACCGCCGGCATATCTCTTATCCCGCCTGTGTCGGGAGACGGGAAGATATATTTTGATTCTATCTGCCTTTCCTTCATGGCGAGAAGAAGGTCAACAAGGTCGTCGTTAATGCGTATTGTCCGATTTGAGCTTTTTGTTTTCGGCGTTGTAATGATAATCTCGCCGTTAAGCTTTCTCGCGCTTTTGTTTACGCTTATCGTTTTTTTGTTAACGTCAAGGTCCGTCCACTCGAGTGCGCATATTTCACCGAGACGCATTCCCGTTGACAGTTCAAGATAATAGAACTCATAACAGCCGCATCTCTTCGTTTCCTCAAGGAATGCGCCGAGCTCTTCCTTCTTCATTGTTTTCATTTCGGGCTTTTGTCCTGTCGGCAGTTTTACCTTTGAGCAGGGATTCTTAGCCAGTATCCCTTCGTCAACCGCTTTTTCAAGGCAGACATTGAGTGTGCGCCGAATACCCTTCACCGTGTCGTGTGAAAGTGAAGCGCCCTTTTTCTCTCTGTTTCTTATTCTGCCGTTGTTGAGCAGATTTACAAGGAACTGCTGACAGGCAACCGTTGATATTTCGCTCAGCCGCATTTTACCGAACTCGGGAAGTATATACAGCTTGAATTTGTTTTCGTAGGTTTTAACGGTGTATTCCTTGATTACTCCCCTGCAGAAAGCATCTATCCATATTTCGTACCAGGTTTCAAGCGTGGGATCGGATTCGGTAAGATAATTGTGTGTCGCAAGGATTTTCTGCTCCTCGCTGTATTTTTCCTGTGCCGTCTTAAGCTTTTCCTGGCACTCGGTTTTCGTTTTAGCCGTTACGCTTATACGCTTAACCTTGCCGTTTTCGTCCTTGCCGATATTAAACCAGCCTTCCCATCTGCCGTCTTTCCGTTTGCGGATTGTACCTTGTCCTTTAGCTCTGCGAGCCATTATAAATCACCTCCGACACAACAAATACCATAAAGTTTCAGAAATATCCAGACAATTATTTATTAACCTGATTATCAATCCATTTTTTCAGTGCTTCCTTCGGTATTACGATGCGCCTTCCTATCTTCATTGTAGGAAAGGTGCTGTCTTTTTTTATCAGCTTATACAGGCTGACGGGGGCAATTGAGAGCACCTCTGCCGCCTGTTCAACAGATAATGTAACGGGCATTTCATCAAAATTCGTAAACATATTTTTCCTCCTTTTTTCGTGTAAAACCCTTTTAAGTTGTTCTGTGTAAACTTTTTGCTCCGGTATAGCATGATTTTTTTACATTGACATGAAGAAACCTTCGTCCTCATCTTCGGTTTCAATTTCGTAACCTTCAACATAACCGCGGAATTCCACAATATCGTTATGGTTTATATCCACACCGATCTTTTCCCATTTTTCGGGAGCGTCGCCTAAGGAGAATGTGCCGTCTTCGTAATAAGTACGCTCATAGCTTTCCAGCTCGGCTTTGATATCATCGAGCTTAGCCCTGTACGGAAATCTCATCTGACCGACTTCTTCAATTACATATTCACCGTTTTCATCCTCATCGACAATTTGCCACAGCTTTCTTGAATCGCCTATTGAAAGCAATCCGTCATTATAATAATGGAATTCTTCTTCGGATTCTTCATACGGCTCGTATTCTTCGTAAAATTCCTCTGCAGGCTCGTTTTCAGCTTGCCAAGGTGTTTCTTCCTCTTGTTCTTCTTCGTGCGTTTCTGCCTTGTTTAACTTGCGAACAGCCGTATCAACAGCTGCGATACCGATGCCGATAACGGCGGCAACATTGCCCGAAGCAATTTCGGAAGCTTCTTCATCATTTTCTTTTTTGGTGTTCTCTGTAGTACCCTTCAAGCCGAGAGCCGCACGTTTTTCCATTTCACGCTTCCTAAGCTCGAGATCAATCTGACCGTTAAGGCTGTCGATTCTCTTTGAAGAAGCTATGCTCATAGCGTATGCAAACAGACTCAGCGCATCGGATATAACGGCCTTGTTGGTATTGTCAACGCCTTGCTGACTTGTATGGCTTATGCTCTCGGAAAGCTTCAGGACATATGAGATAAGCTGATTTTTAAGCGAACGGAATTCGTCGTTTTCCTCAAGCGGAATGTCTTCATCGTTACGGCTGTCATAATATACCGAAAGCTTTTCATGGTTGAGCCGGTTCCACTCGGCATAGAGTTCAGCTATCTCAGGCACTTTTGCGATCTCTTTCACAAGATTATCGATCTTGTCCTTCACTCTCTTCGGCAGATAACCGTAAATCATTTTGCCTTTGCATTGAGAAAGATCATACCGCAAATCCATGAACTGCTCGAGCATATTATCGCTGACTTCGGCATTTACAAGTCGCTTAATGATTTCATCGTATGTCTGTTTAAGCTCGTCACGGATATCGGTCTGGAGCTTGAATAACTTGTACTGCTCGTTGCGGAATATATCATTAACGAGAGCGCTTTTGAGATCAAGATAACCTTTCTTGGTAATATATCCCGTTCCGTTTTCGGAGTAAACCATAAGGTGAACGTGAGGATGGTGCTCCGTGTTATGGAACGCAGCATACCATTTCAGTTCGCTCATATTGATTTTATGAGCTTCTGCAATCTCATTAAGATTACGGCGGATACAACCTTTCCACGCCTCTGCATTATCATATCCGAGACGCGATGCATCTTCTCTGCGAAGAGATATGACATCCGTGAACACAATACCGTGAACATGAGCTACCTCATCGGCTACTTTATCGAGATCAATATCTTCATCCGTATCGGAAAACAAACCGTGCGAGCCGTGTTTTTCAACGCCGGGACGCTCTGCGTAATAGTGAACGAGAGCGCTCATGTCAGGTTCGTTTTCAATGTTTCTTTCGACCACGGCGGCGAGTAATTCTTCGGCAGTGGCTCTCGTTTTATCTTCGAGGAAAGTATTGAACTCAGGATAGAGATACACCTCGGGGAACTTTTTAATAGCCCTTCGTATCATCTCATCCTGTTTCTGTGTAACCGGACGCCTGTCGCTGTTAATTTCAAGTTTTTCAACGCCCGGGCGAGTTGCCATGTACCTAACCAGATTGCTTGCACCTTTTACATTTCCGGCTCGGTAATAGTTAGTTGATAAAATGATCTTTGCCATTACGAATTATCCTCTTCACCGAATTTAATAATGCCGTTTGTCTCGGCAACGCTCTGCGCAATATGTTTGCGTATTTCATCAATCTGCTCTTGCGAAAAATCATATTCACCAGACAGAATATCAGTAAGGACTCCCATCTCAACTGCCAATTTGAAAAGCATTTCGCACATATTTCTTTCTGTTCCCGCGATTACATTTTTCAATGACCGATTGATTATAGGCGACAAACAATCGACACTCTGCTCGGCATAAAGGTAGGAGATATAGAAATCAATTGCCTCATTAATGAAGTGACTTCGGTTCTTTGTGCCGGACAGAATCATCGCCGTTTTTATCTTATTATCCTTTGACGGAGTCATATTAAAAGCATATCTTTTCTTGTTCTCGTTGTTCATAATCTGAAAAGCCTCATTTCAAAACATACACGCTTTGCGGAATATCGTTAAAACCGCTAAACAGTCGGCTCTGCCGGCTGATGTGAGCCTGTCGGGGGAGCGAAAGCCACACCCGACTTAACCCTGCTTATATAGTTGGCAAAAAAGCGCGCGCAATCAATAGTATTCAAAGTATGAAAGCAGTTCGCCGTCAGGCGTATATGCCTGCTTGACAAGATGCTTCATAGCTTCATTTTTATCTGCCAGGTCATATAGCGTATACAGATTCGTGGTCTGTTTGTTATCCTTAAATCTGTGGTCAATACTTATGAGGAGCTTGTCCTCTAATTCTTTGAGAGCTTTATCAACAGTGGGAAAAGAAATCCCACCGCACATATTCTTTATTGTTTCGCGTGAAGGAAAGCACTGGCCGTGCTCATCAGTGAAACGGGCAAGAACACAATAGACTCTGAACGCTCTCGGCGAAAGACCGCGCTCAAAGATATCAAACGGAACGATAAAAAATGTTCCGGGCTGATACGGATATTCATGTTCTTTTTGTTTGCCAAGCATAATCAGAACTCCTTTCATAAAATGATTATTAGAACATTTGTTCACTTGTGCACTGATTATATCATCCATTTAGATTTTTGTAAATACTTGCCTGTACCAATATTTGGACATTGCGAAACGAATCAATATGAAATGTTAAAAATGACTTGCAATAACCTCCGACAAGAGTTAAAACACAAACGACCTTAGGAGGTGTTTTTATGAAGGTTACACAATACAAATCATTTGACGAGATGCCTGAGTTCATATCAATGCCACAGGCAGCAGCTGTTCTCGGTATATCAGGAGCATCACTTTATCGCTATGCTGACAGAGACAAAACGTTTCCTGTTATAACGATGGGAAGGCGTCATATGGTTCCGACCAAGCAGTTGGAGAAATGGATTGATGAACAGGTTAAGAAAAGAGGTGGCTGATATGAAGATTACAATCGCAATTCTTGTTCTTCTGTTAGCGACAATAACAGCAACGGTATTCACGGTTAAAGATTCGCCGCCTTCAGAAACGTTAACGAGCGAAACGCAAACCACATTCTCGACAACAGAAAAAGAAACGGCAACGGAAATATTATCCGTCACCGAATCAGAAACTTATGAAATTGAAACCGAAACCGTTGCGCCGACTACCGAGCGCAAGATTGAAACCACAACGCAGAAGTCAGCGACAACTAAACCGATAGCAACGACAACGCAAAGAGCCACCGTCCCATCGACTCCTCAGCCTCCTGTTACAACAACGAAGCCGGTCACGACAACTGTACCGACTACTACTCAGCCAACAACCAGGGCGTATATTGACATTGACTACTATATCAATTTCGCAATCGAATATGGCAAGAGTATCGGACTTACCTATTGCGATGACGCGACGTCTTGTTGGGATACACCTATAGGTGTTTTAGCAGATAACGAATACTATGTAACCAGAGATGTCAAAGATCGCCTGGAGGGATATCGTTATCATGATGGTGACGAGTATTTTACAGTCTGGGCTGAGCCGCACGGTAAAGGTTATTGGCTCTTCATTGGTTATGCTTAATTAAAACTGAACATCAAAAGATCACGGGCGCTGAAAATCAGCGCCCGTTAGTTCTTTATAATAGCCTTTAACACAAAAAACTATACAATCGTATTCATTACCGAATATGTGTTCTGAATCTTACAGAAACATTAAGAGGCAAATAGTATGCACCGTCAATCTTTTCTATTCTGCTCCATAAATATTTATCGGTACTTACATATTCAAAAAAAGTATTACGATATAAATAATCTCTGAAAGCTTCTCTGTCGTTGGAATGATAACAAAGCACATCTCCGTCATCCATAACAGCAATATAACCGCCGTTTACTTGTTCTTTACCATCCCATTCTTTGCCTGCAGTCATGCCTGTAAATCCCGCCATAAGGAAGTCTTTTATGCACTTTTCATAGTAAATATCGGGATTAGGAACATTCAACGGATTAACGGCTTTCATTCG
>JAEEGF010869961.1_pt1 | contig 14849 bp, 15 predicted proteins | sample 9134171 | NCBI WGS metagenome assembly JAEEGF01 (sample SAMN16246542, study PRJNA631951) | gut metagenome | biome: gut microbiome; feature: rumen; material: AP-attached | host: Bos | place: Iran: Karaj | collected 2018-10 | reverse complement strand
TAACTATGAGAATGATACAGTTATAGAGAACACAGTAACATTAGAGGATAAGATAGAGTTACTGAAGGATAAGACTATTGTACTTGTAGGTGCAGAGTTCTTAGAAACAACAAGGCAGAAGATAGAGGATATGGGTATACCAAATATTGAACTTTGTTGTAAAGATACCGCTACACCGGGTAAATTTGATATAGGTGTTGTACTGACTACACGTTGTATGCATGATGTAGTAAGACGTATGGAAACCTTTGCGGATAAATATGGAGCTAAATGGTTACATTCACCTTCTGTTAATGCAGACTTGATAATAAATCTAATTTATGAAAACATAATAGAGGATGAAAGGAGCGCAGAGAACATATTGATAGTATAATTTCTGCCAAGAAACTAAAGGTAGTTGTGTAAGGTTATAGAATTATGGAAAATGTAGTACGAAAATGTCAAGAACTGTTTTTAAGGTATGATATACCGAAGGAGCATAAATACGCCTCGTATATGAAAAGTTTAATGAAATTACGAGTTGTATTTGCCATGATGTTTATATTTGGTATTTTGGAGTTTATTGCAACATTCTTTTCTGATACTTTAGAGAGAGAAATGAATGGTAATATGCGCTTGTATTATGGTATTTTTAGTGCATTTATGCTTTTAGGGTCTGTATGCACACAAATAATACTAAAAAGGCGTTGTGAAGCAAAACGTAAATTACATGAAAGGCTTGCATTGTATATAATTTTAGTATCTATTGTGACTTTTTGCGCATTGATGCTATTTGAAGGATATACCTTTCAAAATGCAAACAATGTTGTAGCTTTGTATGTAATACTAAGTGTTTGCATATTGTTTATAGTTGATGTAAACCCTTTTATTTTTACTATCACACAATTCTTAGTTATAGTAAGTAGTGTACCTATGTTACGTTATAGTTATAATAATGTTTCAATGGTTATAAACGGTTGTGCTTTTGGTATTATAATAAGTTATGGTTCTTTAAGTCTTATGCAGAAGGAATTAAAGCGTATTAAAGATGAAGAGGCTTTAAGAAAATATGCAGAAGAAATGGAGTTAGAGGTCTTAAAGGAAACTAATAAGCGTACTAAGTTGCAAGAAAGTATAGTATATTCATTAGCAGACCTTGTAGAAAATAGAGATTTAGATACAGGAGAACATATTAAGAGAACTGCACTTTATGTAGAGGTTATAGCAAAAGAAGCATTAAGACGGAACATTTATGAAGATTCAATCAATGAAGAATTTATAATGATGTTACGAAGGGCTATGCCTTTACACGATATAGGAAAAATAAGTATACCTGATAATATTTTAAAAGCACCACGTAAACTTACACCAGAAGAGTTTGAGATTATGAAAACGCATACTACAAAGGGTGCAGAGTTAGTACATACGATTGTAAGTAAGATAGAATCACAAGAATACATAAAGATGGCAGAGAATATAGCAAGAAGTCATCATGAGTGGTGGAATGGTTCAGGGTATCCTATGGGTTTACAAGATTATGATATACCCATAGAAGCTAGAATAGCTGCAATAGCAGATGTGTTTGATGCCTTAGTATCTAATCGTTGTTATAAACAAGCTTTTACGTTAGATGATGCTTTAGACCTTATGAACTCAGAGAAGGGTACACATTTTGACCCTATTTTGTTGGATTGTTTCTTAGCTAAACGTAAGGAAATAATAGCTATAACAGAAAATAATTTAACTTATGCAGAAATGGAGAGGACATAATGTTTAAGGTAGAGTGTGGTTATCCTAATCAAACTTGCAGTTTTTGCCATAAATCTAGTGAATTGCCTACTATTGTAATCAGAGATGAACAAGGGGAGTGCAAGCTGAGATTGTGTTTAGACTGCTTTAATAAGGTAGTAGAAACAGGCACAGAGATTAAGAATAATATTTTATTAAATATGCAGCAAGTAAAAACAGTAGACTATTTCAAATATGAGGACGTAGAAGTTACACAAGAGAAACTGGATGGCTTTAAAGAAATAGGTGGATGTATTTCTTGTGGGTCGCAGAGATGTAGGGGTACCTTAGATGAAGGAGCTACGGGGTGCAATAAACTTAAACGTTGGATAAAGGACGGTGTTTTATGAAAGTACTTGTAATACCAGATATACATTTAAAACCAAATATATTTGATAAGGCTGAGAAAATAGATAAAAGTAAATACGATAAGATAGTATGCTTGGGTGACTTAGTAGATGATTGGGGTTTACAAAACAACCCTAATGCTTATGAGGACACCTTAAAACGAGTATTAGAATTTGATAAAGCACATTCTGATATGTTGTGGTGTTGGGGTAATCATGATATAAGTTATTTGTATTGTTTTACAGAGACAGGATTTTCGTATATCATGATACCACTTGTAAATAGTTATTTTACGAAGTTACGTAATCAATGTGAAGCTAGATTAAAGGTGATACATAGAATAGATACTGTATTGTTTTCTCATGCAGGCTTAACAGAGGACTTTGTAGATTCTTTATATAAGACTAGACCACGGGCAGTAGATACGATTTTAAATAAGACTAATAAAATGGTAGAGGATAAGAATAAAGCATTACGCTTGTGGAAAGATGATTCACCTATATGGACTCGTCCTCAATATTCACCAATTATTATGTATAAGGATGATGTTTACTATCAAGTTGTAGGGCATACTCCTGTATCGCAACCGTTGAAGAATGGTAGTGTACTTACGCTAGATACATTTTCTACGTATAGTACAGGAGAACCTATTGGAGATTGTAGATTAGTAATTGTAGATACTGAAACACATGATTGGACTTATGCAGATTAAGATAGCAAGTTTTTTATATTAGTTGTAGGTTGAAAGATTGTTATATAAAAATCAAAAAATATTAGATAAATCTACAATAAATAGTTGCTATTAAATATAATAAGATGTAGAGAGGTTAATATGACAAAGCAAGAATTATTATTAAAAAATGAGCAATTAAAGCAAGCCGCCAAGGAATATTATAGTGGTAGTAATCCAATAATGACGGATAAGGCTTATGACGCTCTTTATGATGAAGTAGTAAGAGGGTCAAAAGAGTTAGGAATTACATTACCAGATAGCCCTATCAATAACGTAGGTTATGAGGTAGTAAGTAATTTACCAAAAGATAAGCATTTATACCCTGCTTTATCTTTATCCAAAACAAAGGATAGAAATGAACTACTGAGCTGGTTAGGAAATAATATTGGTTGCCTTTCTTGGAAGTTAGATGGTTTAACGCTTGTATTAACTTATGAAGAGGGTAAATTAGTTAAAGCTGTTACTAGAGGAAATGGTGAAGTAGGTGATGTTGTTACACATAATGCAAAGTACGTAAAGGGTATACCACAGACAATACCATATGTGCATAAGATGATAGTTCGTGGTGAGTGTTTAATGACATACACTAACTTCAATAAGGTAAATTCTTATTTAGATGTAACTATGCAATATAAGAACCCTCGTAATTTGACAGGTCCTACTCTTCGCTCACTTGATTCACGAGTAGTTGCTGAAAGAGGACTAAATTTTAAAGCATTTGAATTAGTTGCTTTAAGTAATGCAGGTGCATTTGGACTTATAGGTGGTTCGTTTGCAGACAGTTTAGCTTGGTTAAAAACACAAGGCTTTGATGTTGTAGATTATGTAAAAGTCGATAAGAATACTCTATTGCCTATGATAGAGAAGTTTGAACAACAGTTACCAAATAATGATTTTCCTAGTGATGGTCTTGTAGTGCAGTATGATGACATTGTTTATGGACGTTCATTAGGTAATACAGGTAAATATCCTAGAAGTGGTAAGGCTTTTAAGTGGAAGGACGAAACAGAAGAAACTACAATTCGTAGGATAATTTGGCAAGCAAGTAGAACAGGTGCTATAAATCCTGTAGTTGAGTTTGACCCTAAAGAGTTAGAGGGTACAACAGTTAGAAGGGCTACTGCTAATAATGTTAGTTTTATGAAAAAGTTGCATCTTACCGTAGGAAGTCGTATAATAGTATATAAAGCTAATATGATTATTCCTACAATAGATGAGAATATTAATCCTGTAGGAGAGGTTGTTATACCACAGATATGTCCTAGTTGTGGTTGTCCTACACAGATAAAGAAAGCCTTAGAAGCAGAAGTTCTTTATTGTGCAAACCCTGATTGTCCTGCAAAACATCAAAAGCATTTCACACAGTTTGTAAGTAGAGATGCTATGAATATAGATGGTCTTGGCAAGGAAATACTTAATTGTCTTAGAGAAGAGGGCTTGGTTAATAATTACTATGACTTGTATACATTACATACTAAAGCAAGTTCAGTAGCTAGTATGGAGAACTTTGGAGAACAGAGTACAAAGAAGTTGTTAGCTAGTATTGAAAAGAGTAGAGATACTACCTTAGACAAATATCTTTATGCGTTTGGTATAGATGATTTGGGTAAGCAGACAGCTAAAGATATAAGCAAGCATTGCTTGGGTAATGTTGAAACCTTTATAGAGTATATGAACCATACTTATGATTGGACTATCATACATGGTGTAGGACCTAAGTTAGTAACTAACTTGTATAAATGGTGGAATGTAGAATCTAATAGACATTTGTTTATTAATTTGGCAAGACAACAGTTACATTTTAGTTTAGTTAATCCATTAGCTGCAAATGCTACAAGTCCTTCAAATGGTATTGCTAATAAGACATTTTGTGTAACTGGTTCGGTTAATATATTCCCAAATAGAAATGCTGTTGGAGAATATATTGAGAAACATGGTGGTAGATTAGCAAGTAGTGTGTCAGCAAAGACGGACTATTTAGTTACAAATGATACTACAAGTGGTAGTGCTAAGAATAAGAAAGCACAAGAACTTGGTAAACCTATACTGACAGAGCAACAGTTAATTGACCTTGGCGGTGGACTTTAAGAGATACTTTTATGTTGAATAAGCTTAAAACTTTAAGAGTTAAATTTATCGTAATCACTTTTTTCACTTATTTAATTTTAGTAAGTGTAGTATTAGTTTCATGTGCTTTACGATTTGCAAAAAATTCAATTACAGAGTATGAGAAATTAGGTACACATATATTAAAAATATTGAGTGAAGAAATAGATTCCTCAAAGTTTGATGACTATTTAAGTGGTGATTATGATGTAGCAGAATATAATCGTATAAAAGAATTGTTGAACAGATATGTAAAGTATAACAATGAAGTAGAGTATCTTTATGTATTTGAGATACCACAAGAGGGTACAACTGCTACTGTTATATTTGATGCAGATAGGGAAGATGATTTAGGCGAGCCTTTGGGTAGTCCTTATGATTTAGAGGTTTCATTTGTTAATGATATTGAAACTTTGCGAAAAGGATTACCCGCAGGACCTTATAGAGACTATACAGAGTACGGTTATCTAATGACATGTGCAGAGCCTTTAAAAGATAGTAATGGTAACTGCAACGCCTATATTTTTATAGACTTAAATATGTCTAAGGCTACACAAGCAAACAGGGATTTTATGAAAATATTAGTTTGTCTTGAATTAGCTTTTATGATGGTGGTATTATATGCAGGTATGCGAGCCGTATCGGTTAGAATAACTATCCCTATTGAAAAATTGTATACGTGCTTAAAGAATTTTTCTTATGATTCTGATGAAGAGCAATATCAAAATATAGAACGCTTAAAGGCATTAAATATACATACTAATAAAGAGATAGAAGAGTTATATACTGCTCTTATTGAAACTACAGAAAAAAGTTATAATTTACAACATGAAGTAACAGGTATTTCACGAAAATTAACTGTTATGCAAGATATAGCATTTGTTGATGCAATGACAGGGGTAGGTAATAAATTTGCTTATGAACGTCAAATAAACAAATATAGAAATTTACAAGATTTGGCTATTGTCGTTGTGGATATAAATAATTTGAAGTATATTAATGATACTTATGGTCATGTTAAGGGTGATAGCTATATTCAAGGTTGTTGCAGACAAATATGTGATACATTTAAGAAATCGCCAGTATTTAGGGTAGGCGGTGATGAATTTGTTGTTGTATTAACAAATGATGATTACAAACACCGTAATGAGTATATAGCTAAATTAAAGCAATTGTTCTTAGATACCTATATAAATAAAGATTTAGAGGTATTTGAAAGATATTCAGCAGCTATAGGCATGGCTGAAAAAGAAAGTAGTGCAGACACAGTAGAAAGTATCTTCAAACGAGCAGATGCTAATATGTATGAAGATAAAGAACTGTTTAAAGCAAAATATGGTAGTTACAGATAATATTTAATGGAGGTCAAAAAGAGATGAGTTACGCAGACGTAGTATTTAAGGAGACTTGTAAGGAAATTTTGGAACACGGTACAGACACACAGGGACAGGAAGTAAGACCGCATTGGGAAGATGGTACACCAGCTTATACAATTAAGAAATTTGGTGTAGTTAATCGTTATGATTTGAGAAAAGAATTTCCTGCAATTACATTACGTAGAATTGCGCTTAAGTCAGCTATGGATGAGATTTTGTGGATTTATCAGAAGAAATCTAATAATATTCATGATTTAAAGTCACATATATGGGACCAGTGGGCTGATGAAGAAGGTTCTATCGGTACTGTATACGGTTGGCAGATTGGCGAGAAATTTGAATTTAAGGGTGATGAGATAGACCAGATGGATTATGTACTTAAACAGTTAAAGGAAACACCATTTAGTCGTAGAATTATGACTAATATGTATCAGTTTAAGAATCTTCATACAGGTCATTTGGACCCTTGTGCTTATTCTATGACTTATAATGTAACAGATGAGCATAGAGAGGACGGAAAACTGACACTTAATGCAATCCTTAATCAGAGGTCTCAGGATATGCTTGCTGCAAATGGTTGGAATATTGCACAGTACGCACTTCTTTTGATGATGGTAGCACAGGTTAATAACATGATAGCTGGAGAACTTATTCATGTTATTGCAGATTGTCATATTTATGATAGACATATACCTATGATTAAAGAACTTCTAACAAGAGAAGAGCATCCAGCACCAAAGGTAAGTTTGAACCCTGATGTAAAAGATTTCTATGCTTTTACAACAGATGACCTTATTGTAGAGGATTATGTAACAGGAGAACAAATAAAGAACATACCGATAGCGGTATAAGAAAGGAGTAGTTTTGGGAGTAGCTACATATAGTCCAAGAGGATATAAAATCACGTTAGATATGTTAAAGGATAAAAACGCACAGCTAAAGGGTAAAGTACCCGGTGTTAGAGTAGATAAGGTTGATTTTAAACAAGAAATGGCTTTAGTAAATGGTGTGGGTTATCTAATAGTTGATGTACTTAGAGGCGTTTTTAATAATCAGTATTATATTACAAATGTAAGTGCATTAGCAAAGTGGCAAGGGTTTGAAGAGGCTTCTAAGGATTTAGCCGCTTTTAAAAATTATGAACGTGACGTAAGAGAATATCATACAGCTAAACCTTCTTTTGTATTGCCAAAAGGTACTAAAGTACGTATAGGTAGTATAGAAGATGCAGTTGTAGATGAAGTTTTATTTGATGGTTTGGCTTATCTTATTGATTATACAGAAGTAAGGCATAATTATGGTAATCCTATTAGAATACCTCATCAAAAGAAAACGTGGGCTTGGACGGAGATACAACCTGAAACTACTAATACTAAGTCTATGATTAAAGTAGACGATAATATGCGTTTAAATTACAGTCAACGACAGTTAGGTGGTCTAATAAGTATGATTTATGATTTTGGCGTTGATTTTGAGCCAGCATATCAAAGAGGTTTTGTATGGAATAAAACTGATAAAGAACGCTTAATAGACTCAATCTTTCATGGAGTAGATATAGGTAAATTTGTATTTGTTCATTTAGATTCGTATGCTTACGGAAAAGCAGGGTATGAGATTTTAGATGGAAAACAACGTTTAAAAACCTTACAAGAATTTTACGAAAACAGATTTCCATATAAAGGACTCTATTTTAAGGATTTGACTACAAGAGACCAACACTTTATACAAGATTATAGTGTATCTTATGCAGAAGTACGTAATATTTCTGACGCAGATAAGTACAGATTATTTATTTTGTTGAATACAGCAGGTCATGTTATGGAGCAGAAACATTTGGATACTGTAAAACAAATGTATGCTAAAGAAACAGGACATTCGTTTGACTAAAACTTATTAAAGATTATTAAGAAGGGAGATTCGTGGTATAATAAGAGAAATTATATCACGAATTTTTTCTTTATAAAACCTTATAAAACATTAAAAAACGGACATTAGTTTAGATAAAAAACTCTTAATATAAAAACTTTTAAATGTTAAATATTTTAAATTTGTATTTAAATAAAATTATAAAAGAAAGAAGGTTGTTTTACTATGGATGATGACAGAAGTATATTTGAAGTTGATGGTGTGTACTCATACTATAGAAAAGGGTTTTGGCACACATTATGTGTATTAGAAAGGGTAAATAATATATTGACTTTCTTGTTAGAGACAGGTGTTAAGCAGAAAGCTAAGATTCATGTAACAGAAGATTTAGAGGCAGAATATATTATATTACCACATACAAACACAATAGTAGATAGTGATGATTTGTATTTGTAAAAGGAGACCAAGATGAGTTTTAGAAAGGTAGTAGCCGAATTAAAGCAGCCCCGCTTGTATAAATTAGTCTTTACAAGTATGGACGGAAAAAGAGAAATAAAAGGATTTAGAGTGAGGGTATTACAGACTACAAGAGGTCGTGGTGCTATACCTGTTATTAAGTATTTTGATTTTACTGTTGATATGATAACAGATATAAAGATACAAAGGTGGATTACTGAGAATAAAGGCACCTTTGATACGTTAGAGTTGATACCAAAAGCTGAAAATAATAATCAAATTGTTTTTATTACGCAAGATGAGTTAGATGGTAAAGTCGAAACTCAGGAGTTTATGGATGACAAGGATGCTAATAAAGTTTTGAGTATTGTAATGCAATATTATCAAAATCAGAAAGATAACTAATTGGAGGACTCTATGTATTATTTGGTAGGTGTTTCGACAAATGAGAATAGTCTTATAGTGTTTATTAAAGATGATAGTGATAATACTATTGAGGCTATTAGCAAAGCAGATTTTAAGTTTGCTTTGAAGAATGGAATAAAAGTAGAAGGCTATGATACAAAGAACAACGCTTTTGAAGATACTTACTTTGAAAGTGATGTTTATTTGTGTAATGAAATAGAGAAAAGTGCTATTACTAAATATGCTAAGAGTGTAGGTATGAACATAGCACCTGTTGAGCAGGAATTTACTCATTTAAAAAATCAAGATACAGGTGAAGTAAAGACATTATCTGCAGGGTTGAAAGAATTAGCTGCAAAGCAGGGTAATACTAATGATTTAACCTCTACTGAAAAAGAATGTCTTGATAAATTATCACAACGTTTTGGTGTTACATTGGCTAGTGCAGTAACAATAGCTAATTTTGATAATTTAGGTGGCTTCGATAGCTTAGATAGTTTAGATGGATTTGACTCAGCAGACTCATTATTTGGTGACGCTACAGAAACAGATGAGTATGGTGAAGTAACACCATCTAGTGATGAACCAGAAGAAACAGAGGTTGAAGAAACAGAAGAGGAAGAAACCGAGGAACAATCAACTGTTGCTAAGTTATTTGATTGCTTAACAGATGACCAAAATGCCGTATTACGTAGATACTATTTGTGGTATTCTCAAAGAGCGTTTGAATTAGCAGGCTTAGAGGGTAAAAATACAAATATACATAGAGATACAAAGCGTATGCAGGTAAAACGTGATGCCATAGCTAAGTTAAAGAGAAATGGTGGTACGTTTATGTATGCTGGTATGATAAATGCAGGTGTGAAGGGTAGAAAATGGTGTTCTGAGTGGCACGTTATAGCACCTGATAAAGATGTTTGTAGTCATGGACATCCTGTGGCTTTTGAAGCTCGTTGTGAGTTTAAGCATAAATTACAGGTTATGCATATTGCATGGGATGTAGAAAAGGCTGATATAGAGGACGCATTTTTTGGTAGTGATGGTAGATGGAATAAAAACGTATTACAAGTATTAAAAGATAACGAGGATAATAGTATTGTCTTTGGTATCACTTGTATAGGTGATTTCTTTGATATATCTCCTGAATATCGTAATTATCTTGCTGGTACACAACGTCAAACTGTTTCTGATATGGAAACATTATATGATTTCTACGGTAGTCCTGACTCTAATTGTGTTGCAGAGATAAATAATTCATTTAGTATTATGGATGAATTTTTAAAAGCTGTTCAAAAATATACTGCAAAGGCAGTTTTATTAGGTAAGCCTTCAGTATTAGACGCAGGTACAACACAGTTTTACATACAGTGTAGAGAAACCGGGTTAATTCCACCAAAGTCATTGGTGCAGATGGTTAGAGATACCATTATAGGATGGGATATTAAAGCTAATAAGGCACATAAATTCACAAAAACCTTGGGTTGTATTGATGGTGATTTCTTTATAAAAGTCATGAATACTGTATATCATGCAGAGTTTAATGACCTTTTAGAGTTTGCTTTTCATAGTAGAGGCTTCTACGATAAAGTAAAAACCAATTATATTTTATCTACGGGTAAAACATCTTATAAGGATTGGTATTATATTGAACAGGCTCTTAGAAACTATTTTGAGGTTTACTTTAAATATGAGATTTGTGGCGATTATTATAAATATAGGGCTACAGAGAAAAGTAAAGATGAGGGCGGTGCTAGTAAGCAGGCTCAGTATGATTTAGGTTACTTATATAAGACTATAAAATCCTATTTGTGGAAAGATGTAACGTATAGTATTGAGTATATTCGTAAGATGAATCAATTCTATCAATTGTTATGTGGTATAAAGTTAGAAGATTATTTAACTACTCCTTATCAGATAGTTGTAAATAATGATACTCACCGTTATAGCATAGATTTTAATTATACTCGTGTAGATACTTCTTTGTTACGTACTTATGCTGCAGAAGAGGACTCACAGTTAGCTGTAGCTTATGAGGCTATAAATGAACATACTAACGGAGATAGATTCGCTTACAGAGCAAAGTTATATTATTATAACTATACGATTGATGAGTGTACTCAACTTGTAAAAGATTATATTGATATTATAAAGAATGAGCAGAATAAGTATAATGAGTGGGTAATCGCTCGTTTAACCAAGCAATGTGATGAGAAGAACGAGATTATTGCACGTAACGAGGAAAATGAGCGATTAGAGAAAGAGCGTCTTGCAAGAGAAGCAGAGGAAGCAAAGGCAAGAACAGAGCAAGAAAAGAAGAATGAACTTGCTGAACTTACTCAAAAAGATGTTCGTAAGTTGACACGTAAGGAGTTGTTGACAGTTTTAGAATCAACAGATACTTCTACTTTTGATGATAAGCAGAAGGGTATTTTAAGTAGCGCACTTAGATATACTGATTTAAAGAAGTTATCTCATGCTCAGATGTATCATTTAGAGCGTATGTTTAATCAAGTATATCATCCTGATGTTTTGAAGGCAGAGGCAGAAAAGAAAGCTGCTCAAGCTAACAATTCTTATGATATTGAGAAGATAAAAGAAAGTCTTCTTTACGCACAACAACACGAAGCTGACTTTGATTTAGATAGTAGAACTAAGTGGGCTTTAGACCATATAGGTTTAAGTGTTTTGAAAACTGGTAATTGTACTGAAAATCAATATAAGTACATAGAGCCTATTGTAAAGAAATACGAGGAATTAACAAAATGAAAGTATTAGTACATATTTATTTTGGAAATAGAATAGGTACAGCTTATTACGGTATCTATGATTATGACACTAATACTTTACAGTATCTTTTAACTGATGAGGTACTAAAACTAGTAAAACAAGGGTGCCATATACACGGTTTAGCTCTTTCACGAGATGTTAATGGAAATATAACGGGTATTCAAAATATTTATAGTGAAAGACAAACCGTACCCTTTTTTACTCCTTATCAAGCGGTTGAAAGCGCAGTAAAAATTCATGGTTCAGATAACAAAAATGTGCAAGGTTATAAAATGTTACAACCTGTGCATATATGTAATTTGATGCCAAAGATGTATGTGTTTTATAAGGACGTAAATTTTATATACAATGTTAAGCGTAATAAAACCATAGAATTAGGCGTGTTTAATGCATATTTGCCTTATAGTGAAATTGCAAAAATTACAAGTGAAGTGTTGACTTTAATAGATAATGTTAGCGGTGTTTCTATTTATGTACGTGATACAAATACACTAGATTTAAGCGCATTTGCTCCATTGAGTCAACATTATAAAGTAACATTTCAGGGTAAAGAATTACAGAGTATTAACATAAAAATAAGTGGTATTGGTGATAATATTGTAAGTGACTTTATAAGAAATGATAATAGAATTGCTCTTTTAGATTTAAGCGAATTATATAGTCAAAAGCTAAATAACTATGACTTTAACCTAATCACTTATTTGAAAAAAGGTTCTTTGTTATTATTACCAAATAATACTAATTTAGTAAACTTGGTAGTAAGGTCAATAATGGATAAAAAGAGTGAATCTGCTGGAAGAACTTTGACGGATACTGAAAATCATGTAACCTATATGGGTACTTTTAGCAAGACAGAAGATTATATGACCCGTATAGAAAGAATGAGAACTAAATATAAGCTTTTTAATACAAAAGCAGATGATTTAATTTATATAGCTACTTTAGAGTAAATCAGAGGAGGAAGAGATGAGTAGTCAGTGCGAAGAATATGTTTTTTCAAGGATTTTACCTAATACTATTAAAGGATGTTTTTATGGTTTTATTCAGACAGAGGAAATTATAGAGGATTTGGCTGAATTAGACCAGAATAATAATATAGGTATACATAATATGGGTAATTATAGTGTTATAGAGGTAAATCCCCCATATCTTATAAATGCGGTAAATTCTGTAAATCCTAATACGTTTTGTCAGGGTGATATAGACGTTATTACAAAAGAAATGGCAAATGCTGTTGTTGAATTTGAGAAGTTCTTAGTAACCAAAGGTAAGGCAAACGAGGGCTTTAAGAGTACAATAGCAATTTATAGTACAAATAAGAGTCCTACAATTATGTATAACAACACTAATTATCCTGCTTTTAGGTTATCTTTGGCAAAGGCATTGGCAATCTTAAAGTTGATGGGTTATTCTGTAAATATTGGTAATTCTTATGTACCTATTGACGTAGCAATATCTAATATAAATGCTTTATGGGATTCACTTAAATTATCTCCCATTAAAAACGGTATTTTTCTTAATATCAAATGTACTTTAACTACTGAACAGATGAAACAAAAAGAACTAGAATTAAAGCAGAAATATAATTAAGGAGATTAAGTATGACTACTGTAGAAGAGACCTATAAATTAACACCAATTCAGATTTGTAAACGAATACAACAAGTTAAGAAAAGGCAATCAACTGGTGACCCTATTTATAATGAATTTCATCAGAGAGTTTATTATGATGGTATTTGGTCAATAGATTTAGACGTGTTTGCTGTATCAGGAGTAATTAGATGGTGGGTATCCAGAGAGGATAAGCAAGGCAATTATCAGAACTCATTATTTACAATGTATAGAACAGAAGATGGACAATTAAGATATAGTGCAGATTATAAGATTAAGAAGGATATAGTAACTAGACTTCTTAAAACTTATGAATATTTAGAGAAAGCAAATATAGTGGGTTAAGAAAGGGAATCAAATTATGGAATATTGTGTCATTAAGGAATTTTCTAAGGATTCTAAAGTTGTTGAAGCTGATAACCAACAAATGGCATTAAGAATATATTTGGGTTTATCACCTTTAGATATGGCTGTTACAAAACAAAAGATTGTAAAACAAAAATTCGGTGCGCAGTATGTTGTATTTGCTAAAAATGCTACAAAAAAAGTGTATAACTATTATAGGGTAATTAAAGAGGATTAGGAGGTTTGGGTTTTATGAGAGTTTCAGTTAAAGATTGTGAGAGAGCTGCAAAGCCACTTGTAGATTTATTAAATAAACTACATCCAAATAGAGATTATTACTATGACTATTATCATACAGATGGTATAGTTAAGGTTAATAAAAAGGGTGGCGGTATTGCAAAAGTAATACCAAATAACGGAAGAAATGATTATAATACAGAATTGATGTTGGATAATATACGTCATTTTGTAGAGGAAATGAATAGTAAAAGCTAATAAGCTTGAGTAAATATTGTATATTTTTGTTTAGTTGTAGAAAAGTCTTGTCAGTTGGCAAGACTTTTTGTTTACATTATATTATAATATATTTAGATTTTTGTATAATATAAAGGTATATATTTTTTACTTATATGTTTTAGCTGGAGGAAATATTATGAAACGAAGAATAGTTAGTATTAGTCTATGTTTGATAAGTAGTTTAGCCTTATTAGCAGGTTGTGGTAAAGAACCTGTTGTTGAGGAATCCGCTAATTTACAATCTTTAGAAGATATTTATGCTGCTGAAGGCGCAACTACTGAAACGAAAGCAGAAGATGACGAAGTAGTTGTGGAGGACACAGTAGATACGAAAGCTCTTTTGGGAGACGCCTTAAAGGGTATTACAATGGTTCGTATGCATACAATTGTGAATGTTGACGCAGCTCCAACAAGTAAAGTAGCTACACCAGACCCAATTACTGAAGAAACAGAACAAGAGTCAACAGATGTACCAGAGGGTTTGGAGGAAATAACCTTAGATGAAGCAAAAGAGCAAGGGTTAACTGAAAATCC
>JAEEGF010013823.1_pt1 | contig 14852 bp, 6 predicted proteins | sample 9134171 | NCBI WGS metagenome assembly JAEEGF01 (sample SAMN16246542, study PRJNA631951) | gut metagenome | biome: gut microbiome; feature: rumen; material: AP-attached | host: Bos | place: Iran: Karaj | collected 2018-10 | reverse complement strand
GAGGTGGGCACTTATACAGTAGACGTTAAGTATGAGAGTAAATATTATGAAACAATAAAAGGTGTGACCGTAACTGCAACCATAGCCAAGGCTGCAGCATCAGTCACTGATCCACCTGTTGCAATTACAGATCTTAAGTACAATGGCACATCCCAGAACCTTGTTAATGCTTCTTCCGCAAAGGTTGTGGGCGGAAAACTTGTATATGCAATAACAACAGATGCCAGTGCTACGGGAGATAGCCTGTCCTATTCAGAAGGCGCTCCTAAGAGAAAGGACAGAGGAACCTACTACGTATGGTATAAGGTAGCAGGTGATGCAAACCACTCTGACAGTACCCCTGTCAAGCTGGAGGTTTCCATCGCTAAGGGAAGTGCTCCTACATCCCTTACTGATGAGCAGAAGCCTCATGCCAAGAATCCAATTCTCTACAGAGCTGAGCCTACAGAGATCATTACTCCTCCGGTAAAGCTTCCTAGTGAATATGCGATTCGCTACAGCATTGGCGGAACTACTTGGACAGAGGAGCCTCCGACTCCTTCTACCCCCGGAGAGTATACTGTCAAGGTTAAGTACATAAGTGATAATTATAATGATTTTGATGGAACAGATATTACTGTAACCATCACTGCAGGACCTGAGCCTACCGGTAAAAAGGCACCTACAGCTAATGAGAATCCTGAATTTGGCGATAATCCAATCCCTATCTGTGATGCGCCAGAGGAAGATCCTGACACAGGGTATGTAATGGTCTATGCCCTTGGAAAAGACAACACCACATGGCCCGAAAGAGGAGATTATTCCGTAAGGATTCCTAAGACTACAAAGCCCGGAACTTATTATGTATGGTACAAGTACAGCGGCGATGACACACACAATGATTCTGTGCCTAAGTGCCTAACAGTAGTTATAAAGAAAGGTGCGGCACCGACTCTATCTGATAACCAGAAGCCTAAGGCAAGAACCGGACTTACCTACACCGGAAAGGCTACTGAGCTTCTGAGAGGACCTGTTGAGGATCTTCCTTATGGCTATGTCATTGAGTACAGACTTAAAGGACAGACAGAATGGCAGAAGGATATCCCTACAGGAACAGATGCAAAGACCTACACTGTAGAGACTAGATACACAAGTGAGTACTATGAGGACATCACTATTCCTGAAATCTCTGCAGAAATCAAGGCTTCAGCAGTACTTACAGATAATCAGGTGCCTACACCTACCAAGGACCCTGTTTACACAGGCGAGCCTATTAAGACATTGAATAAGCCAAAGGCTGATCCTCCTACAGGCACTATCATGAAGTATGCCCTTGGAGAGAACGACGAGACTGCTCCTGCCCCTGAGAAGTTCAAAGAGGAAATACCTGAGTGCATAGATGCCGGAACCTACTATGTATGGTACAAGGCAGAGGGTATTGGTGACGTTCCGGATACAGTGCCTGTATGCATCACCATCGTTATTGATAAGGCACCTGCACCTGCCGGCGTTCCTACAACATCACAGAAACCTACAGCTGTTCCACATCCTGTATACAAGGGCGGCCCTGTACTTATCGTTAATCCACCCGCAGAGCTTCCTGAGAACTACGAGATTGAGTACAGTATTGATAACGGCGAAAACTGGGACGATGATCCTCCAAGGCCTGATAAGCCGGGTAAATACATAGTCAAGACCAAGTACCATAGTAAGAACTATAAGGATATAGAGGGCGAGGACATCACTGTCACTGTAGAAGGTCCCGTTACTATCCAGGATGACCAGAGACCTACAGCAAATGACCAGAAATATGCAGGCGAAGAGATAGTTCTTTTGAACGCGCCCAAGAAACCTGCGCCTGAGAACTACAGAATCAAGTACGCAAGTGGCAAAGACAACACAAATGTTCCTGCTTCTTATAAGTTCACAGAGGACATTCCTACAACTGAGAAGGTAGGAACCTACTACGTATGGTATAAGTTCGTGGGCGATGCGGACCACAGTGATACTGATGCTGTATGCATCACAGTAACCATCAGTAAGGGCGAGGCTCCGGCTAAGGATACCCTCACCGATGGCCAGAAGCCTAAGGCAAAAGAGAACCTTGTTTACAAGGGAACTCCTCTTGAGCTTGTAGACGCGCCTACAGAAGATGCGCCTGAGAGCTACAAGATTAAGTACAGCACAGATAACAAGACCTTTAGTGAAGATATTCCTAAGAGCTCCTCTACAGGAGATAACACTGTATACGTTAAGTATGAGAGCGATCTCTATGATGATATCGTGATCGATCCTATCATCGTTAAGATTGCTGAAGCTCCTACAGTTAAGCCATCCCAGAAGCCTACAGCTACTACTGATGAGGAGGGCGAGAATCCTATTTATACAGGAAAGCCTATCCCTACAGTTAATAAGCCGGATGAGAATCCTCCTACAGGCTATGAGGTAGTTTATGCTCCTGGAGAAGATGATAAGAAGGTTCCTTCTGATGATAAGTTCAAGAAGGATATTCCTACACAGACTGATGCCGGAACCTACTACACCTGGTTCAAGCTGGTGGGCGATGATGAGCACTCTGATACAGAGCCTGAGGTTATCATTACTGTCATCGAGAAGGCTCCTGCACCTGAGGGAGAGCCTACCGAGGCCCACAAGCCCAAGGCTGTAAAAGATCCTGTATACAAAGGAAAACCTGTTGACATCATCACTCCTCCTACAGAGCTTCCTAAAGGATATGAGATCAAGTACAGCACCGATGGCGGTGAGACCTGGACCGACGAAGTTCCTAAGGCTGACGGCCCCGGAACAACCAAAGTAAAGGTTAAGTATGTAAGTAAGAACTACGAAGATATCAAGGGCGATGATATCATCGTGACAGTTCCTGAAGCAAATATCACAGATGACCAGCAGCCTACGGTCAGGAAGGACCTCAAGTACACAGGAAGTGACCAGGAACTTGTTAATAAGCCAAAAGAGCAGGCTCCTGAGGGCTACACCGTTAAGTATGCCCTTGGAACTGACGATAAAAAGGTTCCTGAGGATAAGGATTTTGGCACAACCATCCCTAAGGGAAAAGATGCAGACACCTACTATGTATGGTTCGTTATCAAGGGCGGGGAGAAGCAGAGCGACTTCGGACCTGTATGCCTTAAGGCCACCATCCGGGAGGCTGATGCGCCTACAGATTCCCTTACGGATAACTATAAGCCTACCTCAAAGGGAGACAAGCTTCCTTATACAGGAGACCCTGTAATACTGGTTAATGCTCCTAAGGATGAACTTCCGGAGACCTACAGTGGTTATGTTCCTGTCTACAGCGTGGATGACGGAAACTCCTGGACTACAGAGCTTCCTACAGGAACTGATCCCGGAACTTACGACATCCTTGTTAAGTTCGAGAACAAGAACAAGAAAGATGTTTACAGTGATGACCTGACTGCAACCATCGTGGCAGCTGAGCCTCTTAAGGATGACCAGATACCTGCCGGCAAGAAGGATCTTGTATACGACGGAAACGAGCAGGAACTTGTTGAAGGACCTGTCGGAAAGCTTCCTGATGATTATGTGATCAAGTATGCCCTGGGCGAAGACGATACAAAGATACCCGGATCAAAGGATTTTGGTACCGGAATTCCTAAGGGCAAAAAGGTCGGAACTTACCATGTATGGTATAAGGGCGACACAGACACAGGAAAGGGAGATACCGTTCCAAGATGTATCGATGTTGAAATTAAGAAAGCTCCTGCAACCCTTAAGCCTGAGGATATCACTGACAAGCAGAAGCCTCACGGCGTAGAGGAGCAGGAATACAAGGGTAAGCCAATAGAGCTTGTAATACCTCCTGCAGAGAAGCCTGAAGGCTACGACATCATCGAGTACAGCATCGATGGCGGCGAGACCTGGTCAGAAGAGATACCTACGGGCAATGAACCCGGTATCTACACAGTAGAGGTAAGATATAAGAGCACTGATGGAGACCATGAGGATGTTTACGGTGAACCTATAATCGTAAAGATCATAGAAGAAAAACCTGAACTTACAGAAGAACAGAAGCCTCAGCCTAAGCAGGGTAAGGCAGCAACCTTTACAGGAGATGACATAGTTCTTTTGGAACCACCTGTAGATGACCTGCCTGATGGATACACCATCGAGTATGCAATTGGTGATGATCCTACAACACCTCCTTCAGAGGACGCGTTCACAGATGAAATCCCTAAGGGTAGAGATGCCGGCGAGTACACCGTCTGGTACATCCTTGAAGGTGATGATACCCACGGCGATATCGGACCTACACCTATAGTAGTTACTATCCTTCCTATGCCTGCTCCTGAGCTTACAGAAGATCAGAAGCCTACAGCAGTCAAGGACGGCGAGGGCAACTTCCCTGTTTATACAGGAAAGACCATGGAAGTTATAAATGCTCCTAAGGAGAAGATTGATGATTACGATGTATTCTACGCTGTATCAGAAGACATCGAGAATCCTCCTGCATCAGAGGATGCATACTCCAAGGAAGTACCTACCGGACAGGATGCCGGTGAGTATAACATCTGGTTCAAGGTTGTAAGGACACCTGAAGAGGGTGAGAAGCCTTCCAACTACGAAGAGAGTAAGCCGGAACTTATTGAAGCTAAGATCCTTCCTGTACCTGCACCTAAGCTCACAGAGGATCAGAAGCCTAAGCCAACCAAGGGCGAGGACGGCGAGGATCTCGTCTACACGGGTCAGGAAGTTGAACTGGTAGAGGAGCCCAAGACAGAGCTTACAGACGACTATGTAATGGTCTATGCTCTTGGCGAAAACGATGTGACAGCTCCTGCAGATGAGGAGTTCAGTGAGAAAGTACCTGCCACAACAGAAGCAGGCGTATACTACATCTGGTTCAAGGGCAAAGCACCTGACAAGAACCATGCAGACACAGATCCTGAGTGTATCGTTGTGATCATCAACAAGGCTGAGCACGACTACACAGACAGCTATCTGTATGCAGATGTTTCTCCTAAGAAGACCACTGAAGGTAATGTAAACCTTACAGAGTGTCTCTTTGAAGAATTCAATCCTACAGGCGGTAGCATAACAACAGATCCATCAGGAGACCTGTTCAAGTACATGACTAACCTGCGTCTCGACGGAGAGAGCCTCCTGTACGATATTACCGGAGAGATCCCTGTTGGAACCACAGGTAAGATGGTAGTTACTCTTACCAGCAGGAACTACACAGATGCAAATGTTCATCTGACACTTACAACCAAGGATAAGATGAACAGTGTGGATATGGTAGTTACCGGAGTTATGGATCCTGTATATTACACAGGTAAGGCCATCAAGATGGATGACCTGGCTGTATACAGTGCAGGTATCAAGCTGGCTCTTAAGAAGGACTACACAGTTAAGTATAAGAATAACAAGAATGCCGGAACAGCATCTATTACTGTAACCGGTAAGGGCAACTATAAGGATAAGGTAACTGATACCTTCCAGATCCTGCCTCTGGATATCGGAGTTGATAGAGAGACCGCAGAAACAGCTACAGAAGGCCAGCAGACTGACTGGTTCAGCGCAGACGACTTCTTCCTCAGCTACACAGGTAAGAAGCAAAAGAAGTCACCTAAGCTTCTCTGGAACGGCCTTAAGACCGTAGCTAAGAGCAATTACACTATTTCTTACTACAAGCCTGTTTACGAGGCTGATGGAGTAACAGTATCCAAGGATCCTGCCAAGTATGCAAATGCTGCAGCAGAGTCAGCCTTCAAGGAGACCTATGTAATGCTCCTTAAGGTTAAACCTAACAAGGGTAAGAAGACTTACAACTTCACCGGATCAAGGGTAGTAGTTGTCAACATCCTCAATGATAAGTCGAAGGCTCTTTTGTCCAAGGCAAAGGTAACACTTAGCAAGAAGAGCTTCGTATATGTAACAGATAAGGATAAGAACGGCGAGATCAAGCCTACCGTTACTGTAAAGATTGGTAAGAAGTCTTACAAGGAAGGCACTGATTACAAGGTATCCTACATTGATAACAAGTGCGCCGGCACCGGAACAGTCATCGTTGAAGCCATCACCAAGGCTAAGGGCGTAGAGGGACTCTTCGGTGAGAAGAAGGTTAAGTTCACCATCAAGAGAAAGAGCATCAGCAAAGTAGCTGTTACAGGCTTCAGCTCCAAGGTAACCTATGATCCGTTTAGCAAGAATGGAATCACTCAGGATATGACTAAGGTTGTAGTTAAGGATGGCTCTGCAGTTCTTCACTGGGATGGCGAGACAGGCGTAGCTAAACCTGACTTCTCAGTAAGTTACAAGAATAACACCAAGGCCGGGAATGCAACCTTCGTGATCACCGGTAACAACAACTACAGCGGCTCCAAGAAGGTTAAGTTCAAGATCGACCAGTATGAACTTAAGGACGGCAAGGATAAGCTTAAGATCACAACTGACAAGACTGCCATGTATTCAAAGGCAGGAGCTAAGACTTCAGTCAGAATCCTGGTTGATGGTATGGTTCTTGCAGAGAAGACAGACTACAAGCTGACCTTTGCTAAGAACAAGAACGCCGGAGTTGATGCAGAAGTTAAGATCACCGGTAAGGGCAACTACAAGGGTACTGTAACACGTAAGTATAAAGTAGTTCCTTGCGAAGTAGTTGATGGCGACGGAACTCTCACAGCAACAGCCAAGGACCTCTTTGGCAAGGAAAGCGCTAAGACCAAGCTTTCATCCTTCCTGAAGATCCCTACAGTTGCAGAGACCGAGTCAGGCAAGAAGCTGGTTAAGAACAAAGACTTTGAGAAGGCTGTAAGCTACGATATCAGTAGCGTAAGCACCTTTGACGAGGGCAAGACCAAGCACATCACAGATGCCGACATGAAGGCCGCCTTCGCAAACTTCATCAAGGGTATCGCAGGCATCCAGTATGCTAAGGATGGTGTATACGTTAAGGCAACCGTAACCCTTAAGGGCAACTACAAGGGCACAGCCTCAACTGTTTACCACATCACCGGCAACAAGATAGCCAGCGCCAAGTACAACAAGATCCAGAAGACCTACACCTCCAAGGAGATCGTGCTCAAGACCTCAGCCGATGATCCTAAGAATCCTGACCTGGTTCTCTATGTAGGAAAGAACGCTTCCGCAGGAACCAAGCTGGTATACGGCGTAGACTACGAGATCGTACCCGGCACCTACAAGAACAACATCAAGAAGGGCACCGCCCAGGTAACCATTCGCGGTATCGGTAAGTACGAAGGTACCAAGGTCATCAAGTTCAAGATTGTTCAGAAGAAACTTTGATGGACCAAATGGGCCTAGGGGATGGAGTTAGTGGTCCAAAAACAATTTGATAATTATCTCTGAATAATTATGATTAGATCGGGGGCTGCCAAGTATTTTTTGGCAGTCCCCGGTCCCTTTTTACAATTGACATTAATTTAACGCAAAGCTATAATTATAATTGAGAATTTATTAACAAAGTGCGCTTATTACTGACTTTGTTGGATGATATAAAAATGACATAATATTGAGAATGGAGAGGTTATGGCGGATAAGGATATATCACAGGCGGTTATCAGCAGGCTTCCGCGCTATTTTAGATATCTTGGAGATCTTAAGGAGAAGGGCGTTGAGAGGATATCTTCACAGGAATTAAGTGATATCATGAAGGTTACAGCTTCTCAAATCAGACAGGACTTCAACAACTTTGGCGGATTTGGACAGCAGGGATATGGATATAATGTCAATTATCTCTACGATGAGATCAGTAAGATTCTGGGCATTGACAAGCAGCACAGTCTTGTGATCATTGGTGCGGGACATCTTGGCAAAGCCATTGCGGGATATACAAATTTCACCAGAAGAGGGTTTGTATTTAAGGGAGCTTTCGACTGCAATCCTGAGCTGTACGGCACCATGATAAGAGATGTGGAAGTAAGACCTGTTGACGAAATGGAAGATTTTGTCAGAAAGAATAATATCGAGATAGCGGTTCTTACTATTCCCAAGGAGCAGGCAGTTCCGATGGCACATAAGCTTGCAGAGTGCGGAATCAAGGCTATTTGGAATTTTGCTCATGTTGATCTTGAGGTTCCTAACAATATTCAGGTAGAAAATGTACATTTATCTGACAGTTTAATGAAATTATCGTATAATATTAACAGGTACGAACAAACATTAAATCCTTCAAAATATTTTTGAGGGAAGGTAAGTGAGAGAATCTGATGGCGAAAGATACGGAAAGTTATATAGCTGCCCTGGAGGGGAAGAGTATTCCTATTCTGACCCTGGATAATAAGTGGCACCAGCTTTTTACCCAGACAGAGATGACACCTGAAATAGAGGCCCTTGCCAATGAACTTAATCGTCTTGTTGAGAGAGACGGCAAGATCAGAAGCGAGACCAAGGATATCAAGAAGCTCAAGAAAAAGCTTCTTGGTGAGATTGTGCCCCTTAGGGACAAGGCCAACAAATCCGGTAACGCTGCTTCCATTGAGAAAGAGATCCAGGAGAGAACTCGACTTATAAATGAATGTAATGAAAGGCTGGACAATCATCAGGATGAACTGCTTGATCTGTCCCGCGAGATATATGACGTGGATTACAAGCTGATGCTTGAGACCATGAGCGTGTGCTATGAACGCCTTCACGAGAACACTGCCGATATCAAAGGTTTGGATGAGTGGATCTCGAGAGTCAGGATTGAGCTGAAAAAGAATATCATCAGGCTTCAGGAAACAGAAATGGAGAATTATAATCTCTATTCCTATATGCATCAGATCTTTGGACCGGAAGTTATTGAGATATTTGATATGAAGTATGATCCTAACAGGCGTCATCCTATCAGGAGGCCTCTGGCCGGAAATGAAGATGAATATGTTGAATGATCTGTAGGCTGCCTCAGGGCAGCCTATAACTTTATCTGTTATAATGAGAACATGACAAAAAGACAGGGGGATGGGTTATGAGGTATGCTGTAACAAGTCAGGAAATGAAGAGCTATGATCGCAATACATCTGAATATTATGGGATACCAACTTTTACCCTGATGGAGAGAGCTTCTCTGAAGGTGGCGGATACTATTGAAGATTGGGCCGGTGGAAGAAATGTAACCAGAAGACTGAACGCACTGGTTCTAGCCGGCGTTGGCAATAATGGCGGCGACGGTGTGTGTGCGGCAAGACTCCTCAAACAGCGGGGCTTTGGCGTGACTGTCTGCGTTATCGGCGATCTTACCAAGTGTTCGGAGCTTCTTTTGGAGCAGCTCAAGATTTTGGAAAAATACGGAACAACGACTGTCACTTTTTCCAAGATAAGAGACAACAAAAGCTATTCGGATTGGGATATCATTGTAGATGCATTGTTCGGAGTGGGACTTTCAAGACCTGTAGCTGGCAGCTACGCAGAGGCGGTAAGCTATATCAATTCCTGCAAGGAGGAGAGAAAAGAAGACCTTCTGGTGCTGTCGGTTGATATGCCCTCAGGAATAAATACTGACAATGGCGAAGTTTGCGGTACTGCTGTAAGAGCAGACATCACAGTTACCTTTAACCACACCAAGATAGGCCAGATACTTTATCCGGGCTGCGAATATACAGGAAAGCTACTGGTGGAAGATGTTGGAATCACCAATGACAGCTTCCTGGGAAAAGAACCCGCGGCATTTTTCTACGACGAGCAGATAAAAGACCTTCTTCCTCCGCGAAAGAAAGATGGCAACAAGGGAACCAATGGAAAACTACTTATTGTGGCCGGCTCAAAAAACGTCAGCGGTGCCTGTATATTATGCGCCAAGGCTGCATTTACCATGGGCTGCGGCATGGTGAAGATTATTACAGCCAAAGAGAATGCGGAGGCTGTGAAAGCTCTTTTGCCGGAAGCTATGCTTGAGACCTATGAGAGTGCAGAAAAGGATAAGGATAAGCTCATAAGGGCTATGAATTGGTCCACAGCTGCAGTTATTGGCCCTGGAATAGGGACGGGGACAGATGCGGAAAGCTTTCTTAAGGCGATGTTGTCAGAATATGACAAGGATCTGGTTATAGATGCGGATGGCCTTAACCTGATAGCTGAAAAGCCTGAGCTCATGACTCTTTCAGAAAACTATGCCAGAGAGGGAAGAAAGCTTATTTTGACACCGCATTTGGGCGAGTTTTCCAGATTGTACGGTGCGCCCATAGGTCAGTGCAAGCAGAATATGATGGAGTATGCAAGAGCGCTTTCCAGGAAAATGCACTGTACTGTGGTCTGCAAGGATGCCCGGACAATTGTAACTGACAGCACGGAGAAAAAGATATATATTAATAGGAGCGGCAATGACGGCATGGCCACAGCCGGAAGCGGAGATGTGCTGGCAGGCATTATGGGAGCTCTTTTTGCCTATGGGCTCGATGCCTTTAAGACAGCCTGCATAGGAACATATCTTCATGGACTTTCCGGAGACAGGGCCGCTGAAACTAAGGGCAGATATTCCATGACGGCTTCGGATATCATAGAGGGGCTGTTGCAGGAATTATTATAAAGAACTAAGGATGGATTTAGGTAATGCTTGAAGAGTATTCAAGAGTTTATGCCAAGATTGATTTAGAGGCAATAAAATTTAATCTTTTATCAATGAAGAACAATATACCGGAGGGTACTAAGATCATGGCGGTAATCAAGACCGATGCATACGGCCATGGAGCTGTGGGTATCGCCCGGATGCTTGAAGGAATTGATTATATTTGGGGTTATGCTACAGCAACTGCAGAGGAAGCTTTTGAGCTGAGAGATGCTGGCATGAAGAAACCCATTCTTATTCTGGGATATACTTTCCCGTATTCCTACGAGAGAATGCTGAGAGAGGACATCAGACCTACAGTATTTCGCATGGATATGGCAAAAGAGCTGGATGAAGCAGCGGGAAAGCTTATGGATAGAGGCGAACTTAATAATCCGGCGCCGGTTCATATAGCTGTTGATACCGGCATGTCCAGAATCGGCATCACTCCTGATGAAAAGGGACGTGAATTTGTAAAGGATGTTATGAATCTGGAGAATATAAGTGTTGAAGGTGTTTTCACACATTTTGCCAGAGCTGATGAAAAGGACCTCACCAATGTTAAGGAGAGGGAAAAGGTCTTCAGCGATTTTACAGATTTAGTAGAAAAATCTACCGGAAAGAAGATTTTAATAAAGCATTGTGCCAACAGCGCCAGCATAGTGGCAGTGCCTGAATCCTCAATGGATATGGTAAGAGCAGGGGTTACCATGTATGGCATGTGGCCTTCGGAAGATGTGCCCAAGGATATTATTGAATTAAAGCCCACTATGGAACTAATCAGCCACATAGTTATGGTCAAGCAAGTTCAGCCGGGAACACCGGTGAGCTATGGCGGCACTTTTGTTACTGACAGAGTTACAAAGATTGCCACAATTCCTGTGGGATATGGGGACGGCTATCCAAGAAGCCTTTCAAATAAAGGGTTTGTACTTATTGACGGCCATAAAGCTAATATTCTGGGAAGAGTCTGCATGGACCAGTTCATGGTGGACGTAACAGATATCCCCGAAGTCAAAGAAGGGGACGAAGTAATTCTTTTGGGAAAAGATAAAAAGTCAGGTTTTGAGATCACAGCTGAGTTTCTGGGAGAACTCAGCGGAAGATTTAATTACGAGCTCACCTGCGATATCAGTAAGCGCGTTCCCAGAGTATTTGTATGATATTAACTGAATTTCTTTTTTGCATTTGTATACTGAATGTTGATCTCTTGTAGAGCGGCAGTATCACCGTCTTCATTGTCGGGGTGATAGAGCTTTACAAGAGATTTGTATTTTCTGTCGACGCTTTCCTTGCTGTTACAGCCTGCAAAGAAATCAAAGGTGGTCTTTTCTACAAGCACAGGCTCCGGCTCAGAGTCTGCGTCTTCCTCCTCCTCGGGATAGTCGTCGTCATAATCATCGTCATAATCGTCGCCATATTCACCGTATTCTTCGTCATCGTACTCATCATATTCATCTTCGAAATCTTCTTCGTCATCTTCAGGATAATCTTCGTAATACTCGTCGTCGTATTCACCGTCATAGCCGTCATCTTCAGAATCTTCGTAGAAGTCCTCATAATCTTCATCATCTTCGTCGTCTTCATCTTCGCCGTCTTCATCTTCATAGAAGGAAGCTCTGCCTTCGAAGACCTTTTGGTTAGCTTTGAGCCATTTTTCATAGCTCTTTTCGCGGTGCTTCTGACCTGAAACGGGGAAAAGTCTGTAATATCTGTCCAGGAACTGAGCTACAAAGCTCTTTCCCAGCAGGATACGCACGAGATATATGGCCATATCAACGAGAAGACAGTAGACCAGAAGCTTTCCAAAGGCCATAAATACAGATACTCCCAGTAGGATGCACATAACAGGTATGAACATGACAAGAGTGAGAATCAAAAGAAGAATAAAGGCAATAAGGCCTTTATTGGCATAGATTTCAGTTACCCACCACTTCTGAATGCGACTGATGAGACTTATCATTACCGAAGTGTCCTTTACAAGCATACTTTCAGCCTCGGAATTAGCGAAAAAAGACGGAATCCCCGTGAATATGATAATTACATTTACCACTGCCAGTATAGCAAAGGAAAGGGCAGTAAAAGGAAGTGCACAGAAGAACAGTCTCAGCAGCTTGAAAATAAAACCGCAGAACCAAAAGAGCATAGAAAAAAAGGCTTTTATTATATATAAAAAGAAACTGATAATGGCATTTACAGCCATTGAAATAAGCGAAATCATCAACATCCCCCAAAACTTTTTATCAATTAGCATTGTACATTATTATTGATGGAATGTAAAAAAAGTAGAACCCGCTTGCAAAATGTGGTATAGTGTAGTGTGATATTCTGTGTATAATAGGAGGTACATTATGGACGAAGGCTTGCCTTCTGTCAGTATTATACTGTTTCTCGTAATTCTGCTGGTTAATTTCCTTATTCACGGCTTCAGCATTGCCCTTAGCCATCTTAAGGAAGAGGACCTGGAGAAAAAAGCACTTGAAAACAAGGAATCCATCAGCAGGAAGTTGATGGAGCTAATGGAAAAAGAAGCAAACCTGGTTAACTGCATACATTTTTTGTATGTGGTCCTTAATATGATGCTCGGAGGTATCGTACTTAAGGATATCGCGGCTTATGTGGTCAGTGTTTTCTCGATTGATGACAGATCACTGTTATATTATCTGACTTATCTTATTTCAGGTTTCATTTTAGTATTTCTTATAATGAGCTTCGGAATCATCATTCCAAGACGATTTGCACAGAGAAATCCTGAGAAGTGGGCTTATGCCTGTTACTATCCTGTGGGAGTTATAAGGGCTATCTGTTTCCCTCTGGTAATGGTAATAAGTGGTATATCTCATGGGATTCTTTTCCTCTTTGGTATAAGGGGAGATGATAATCTTACGGATGTTACCGAGGAAGAGATCAAGTCCATGGTTTCTGAAGGTCAGGAACAGGGCGTCCTTCAGGAAGCGGAAGCAGATATGATCTCCAATATTTTCGAGTTCTCCGACAAGGAGGCACGGGATATTATGACCAACAGAAAGGCTATGATGGCCATTGATGCCAACATGAGCCTGAAAGAGGCTGTTAATTTCATGATGGAGACCAATAACAGCCGTTTCCCTGTGTATCTGGATGATATCGATCACATAATCGGAATCATGCATATACGTGATGCCATGAAGAAACTCTCGGAAGAGACCGACGAAGAGTTGCCGATCCGTAAGATAAAGGGACTTTTGAGGCAGCCCATGTTCGTACCTGAGACAAGAAATATTGATTCTCTTTTCCATAGCATGCAGTCCTCCAAGACACAGATGGTTATCATCATCGATGAATACGGCCAGACTGCCGGACTTGTATCCATGGAAGATATTCTGGAGGAAATCGTTGGCAGCATCATGGATGAGTACGACGAGGATGAGAATTATATCAAGCCTTCCAGAAATCCGGGAGAGTTTATAATCGAGGGCAAGACACCTATTGAGATTCTCGAGAAGAGATTTGAAATCTCTTTTGGCGAGACAGAGTTTGAAACGCTGAATGGCTATCTCATTTCCAAACTGGACAGGATTCCGGAACCGGATGAGGATTTCAGCACAATTGTTGACGGCTATAGTTTCAAGATTCTTTCTGTGGAAAACCATATGATTCAGAGTGTTCAGGCAAACAAGCTGCCTGAAGAGGATAGTCCCGAGGAAGAAAAAGAATTAGAAATAGCAAAATAGATTTTTTATGAAAGGAAGTTTTTTATGTCAGGACATTCAAAATTTGCTAACATCAAGCACAAAAAAGAAAAAAATGATGCTGCAAAGGGAAAGATCTTTACAATTATCGGTAAGGAAATTGCTGTAGCAGTTAAAGAGGGAGGCCCAAACCCTGATAACAATTTCAAGCTTGCTACAGTTATTGCCAAGGCTAAGGCCAACAACATGCCTAACGATACTATCGAGCGTGGTATCAAAAAGGCTTCAGGAGCTGAGGGCGCTGTTGATTATAAGAGCATCACATACGAAGGATATGGCCCTGGCGGAACAGCTATTATCGTTGAGGCACTTACAGATAACTCAAACAGAACTGCTGCAAACGTTAAGAGCGCATTTACAAAGGGAAATGGTAACGTTGGAACACCCGGCTGCGTATCTTATATGTTTGACAATAAGGGACAGATCCTTATCGACAAGGAAGAGTGCACAATGTCTTCAGATGACCTTATGATGCTGGTTCTTGATGCAGGCGCTGATGATTTCAATGAGGAAGAGGACAGCTATGAAATCCTTACAACTCCTGATAATTTCCAGGCTGTTGTTGAGGCTCTCAATGCAGCGAAGGTTGTTACAGCATCTGCTGAGGTTACAATGAT
>JAEEGF012184564.1_pt1 | contig 14854 bp, 15 predicted proteins | sample 9134171 | NCBI WGS metagenome assembly JAEEGF01 (sample SAMN16246542, study PRJNA631951) | gut metagenome | biome: gut microbiome; feature: rumen; material: AP-attached | host: Bos | place: Iran: Karaj | collected 2018-10 | reverse complement strand
CTTGCACGGCAAGTCGTTCATCCCCTACCTCATCGGCTTTGGCTGCGGCGTGCCCGCCATTATGGCGACCCGCACCCTGGAGAACCGCCGTGACCGTCTGGTCACCATCCTGACCGTGCCTTTCATGTCGTGCTCGGCTCGCTTGCCAGCCTATCTACTGCTAGTAGCCGCCTTCTTCACCGCTTATCAGGGTCTCATCCTCATGAGCATATATCTGCTGGGTATCCTGGTTGCGGCACTCACCGCTATCCTGCTGAGTAAGACGATCCTCAAGCACGACAAGACCCAGTTTGTGATGGAACTGCCGCCTTACCGCAAGCCCACAGCCCGCAATGCTACCATCCACATGTGGAGCAAGGGCAAACAGTACCTGCAAAAGATGGCGACCATCATTCTCGCCGCCTCGATTATCGTGTGGGCACTGGGCTACTTCCCCCGCCACGAGGAAATGACACCTCAGCAACAAATCGAGAACTCCTACATGGGTCAGATGGGTAAAGCCATCGAGCCGATAGTAGAGCCACTGGGATTCAACTGGCAGATGGGCGTGAGCGTACTCACGGGCGCCGCCGCCAAGGAGATTGTGGTCTCGACAATGGGTGTGCTCTATACTGGAGAAACTGATGCCAACGAGGAAAGCACATCTCTCAAAGAGAAACTGCAGACGGCCACCAAACCCAATGGTGAGCACGTGTTCAACCCAATTGTGGCTTACTCGTTCATGCTTTTCATCCTGCTCTATTTCCCGTGCATTGCAGCATTGGCCGCCATCAAGCGCGAGGCAGGCTGGAAATGGGTAGCGTTTGAGATTATCTACACAACTGGCGTGGCTTGGGTGGTTTCGTTCCTGTTTTACCAGATTGCCACAAGGATTTAGTTTAGTTAGAAGTTAGGAGTTAGGAGTAATGACGAATTATGTGATTATAGAGACGATTGTGGTGCTCGGCATCGTGGCTGTGGCACTGGTGTATGTGTTGCGGCGTGTGATCAAGACTACGCGTGGCAAAGGTGATTGTGGCTGCGGGTGCGGTAAGAACTGTAAATGCAAGCAAGAGCCCAGCAGGAAGTACTAGCCTACTGATTTAATCATGACATAACGTCATGCCATCAGATAATTAACTCACTAAAATTTTGAATAATCTTTGGCTTCGACTCACGTCAGGTCAAAAGAGGCTGAACATCTTTTTCCAGTCGTAAGGGGCTACCTTAAACGTCTGGGAGATTAAGCGTGCAAAGCATCTCAACAGATAAGCCGCCACGATGATGATCAGCAACATGATCAAGAGGTTGAGGGGGAACAGGAAGTTCATCTTGTCAGTATAAAGGTAATTCTGGATAAGATAAATCTCCAGGCATAACCCTCCAATCAAACGGATAACAAAGTTCCCGATAGGGTTATTGTAGATTGACTTAGCGAATGAACCCTTACTCCACAGGTAGAGGTAATAGGTCATCGTCAGCAGGGGAACAAAGGCAAAGATGTGGAGGAAAGAGATGCTGCGGACCCTGAGTGTCACGGTAATGATAGCATAATAGCCCACGATGCTCAAGAGGGCGAAAATCAGGTTTCGCCATTGAGGCCGTTCCTGGCGGCTGGTGTCCATCATACCCATCTTGGAGCCCAGGAGCATGAACATGAAATACAAGAGCCATTTGTTTGACAGTTCATCATTGGCAAACGGGAATTTCACGCCCGCAAAGGCATAGTACCACACCAGCAGAACCAATATGGAAAATGCCATCACCCAGTTTAATTTGTCACGGAAATACACCCCAACGAAATACAGCACAACGTAGTACACCATGATAAGCGTGATGAACCAGCGACCACCGTACAAGATGATATAGTTAATGTCTAAATGTTCATTAAAGAACGTGCACAATACAATCGCCAGGGCAAACACCGAAGGATAGATGCGGTCGATACGTTTCTTGTACCAGTTAGGGAACCCGAGGGCACCATCAAAGGGTTTCAAGAACAGGGTGAAGCCAGAGCAGAAGAGGAACAAAGCATTTCCAATTGCACCGCCAGTAGCCAACGCGGCATACTTGCCATACAACAATCCCATGTGGGAGTTGGTAATCATTAAAATCGCTATAAACTTCAGGATATCAATCCCGATATTCCTCTCTTTCATTATTTATCAATGATGTATCTGCCAATACTGAATAACTCTTGTTCTTGATTTCTACAGGTCTGAGCAAACAAGAACCCGGTTAAAGTGGAGCAAAGGTAGAGAAAAATCTGTGAATGCGCCACACATGAACCGAAAAATCCCATCATAATCGGCAGGAGGTTACCCAAAGAGGTAGCGGAAAGCGTCCTCGACACGGGCAACCTCGACCACCCGAATCGTCCAATTGTCCCGTTTCACGCCCTTGAGGTTGTTCTTGGGGATGATGATGGTGTCAAAGCCCAGTTTCTGGGCCTCGGTGACCCGCTGCTCACATCGAGTTACCTGACGGATCTCGCCCGAGAGCCCCACTTCGCCCGCAAAGCAAACACCGGTGTTGATGGCCATATCCACGTTAGACGACAAGGTGGCACTGATGACCGCCAGGTCAAGGGCTGGGTCATTGACCTTGATGCCGCCCACAATGTTAAGGAAAACATCCTTCTGTGCCAACTTGAATCCCAAGCGCTTCTCAAGCACGGCCAGCAACATGTTCATGCGGCGCTGGTCAAAGCCCGTGACCGAGCGTTGTGCGGTGCCATAGGCGGCAGTGCTCACCAACGCCTGTACCTCGATGAGGAACGGCCTCATGCCGTCGATGGTCACGCCGATGGCGGTTCCCGACAATTCACTGTCGCGGTCGCTCAAGAGCAGTTCACTGGGGTTGGTCACTTCACGCAGGCCATCTTCTTTCATCTCGTAGATGCCAATCTCATTGGTGTTGCCAAAGCGGTTCTTGATGGGCCGCAGGATGCGGTAGAGGTAGTTGCGGTCACCCTCAAACTGGATGACGGCATCCACGATATGTTCCAGCACCTTCGGGCCAGCGATACTGCCCTCCTTGTTGATGTGGCCAATGAGGATGACGGGCGTGTAGGTATCCTTGGCATAACGCTGAAACGCGGCGGCACATTCCCGCACCTGCGTCACACTGCCAGGAGCGCTCTCCAGCTGGTCACTGGCAATGGTCTGGATAGAATCCACGATGATGAGTCCCGGCTGGAATGAGCGTATGCTGCTGAAAATGTTGTCCAGCGAGGTCTCACACAACAAGTAACATTCACAGTCCATTCGTCCGCCAGCGATGCGGTCGGCACGCATCCTAAACTGCTGTGGGCTTTCCTCGCCCGACACATACAGGACGCGGCGCGAGCGTATGCGCAGCACATTCTGGAGGACCAAGGTCGATTTGCCGATGCCCGGTTCGCCACCCAGCAGCACGATGCTGCCAGGAACCAAACCGCCACCCAGCACACGGTTGAGCTCACCACTAGGCAGGTTAATGCGGGGCTGATCCTCGGCACGGATTTCCGAGATCTTGACGGGTTCTACCACTTTGTGGCTTCCCTCCCCTGCCCCCACGTAACGGGATGGAGAAGACTTGGGTGCCTTGGGTTCCTCGATATAGGTGTTCCACTCGCCGCAAGCGGGGCACTTGCCGAGCCACTTGGGCGACTCGTTGCCGCAATTCTTGCAGAAGAACGTGGTCTTGACTTGTTGCTTGGCCATGGCTGGATGATGAGCTGGATGATACTAACGTCTGAAGAACTCGCTAATGGTGATGGCGGCGGCCACACCCACATTGAGTGACTCGCTGCCAGCGGTCTTGGCTTTGGGGATGAGCAGGCGCTGGTCCACGTGTTTACCGACCTTGGCGCTGATGCCCTGACCCTCGTTGCCGAACACGACAAAGCCCGTCTTGCCTAGTTCGCTCTTATAGATATCATTACCATCGAGGAAAGTGCCATATACGGGCAAATCGGGGTACTCCTCAAAGAATCCCTCCAGATCACCGTAATGCACCTTAACACGTGCGATGGCACCCATCGTGGCCTGCACCACCTTGTGGTTATACACATCCACGGTCGTTCGGCTGGCAAAAATGTCATGAATGCCAAACCAGTCAGCCAGTCGGATGATGGTGCCCAGGTTACCAGGATCCTGGATATTGTCAAGGACGATGTTCAGGCTCTTGGCGACACGCTCACTGTCAATGCTGTCCTCGGGCTTCTCATAAACAGCGATGACATCGCTGGGCGTGTCAAACTGCGAGAGGCGTGCCATCTGCTGGCCGTTGGCAAACACGATCTTGTCATAGTGCTCAGCAGTGCCACACTGCTCGTACCACGAGCGCTTGGCGATGAGCCAGCGGCAGTTGAAGTGTTGCCACGTGTCGCGCACACACTTGGTGCCCTCTGCGACAAACAGGCCTTCATCGTCACGGTATTTCTTGGCAGCCAAGCTCCTAACGACCTTGAGGATGCCATTGTTCATGTCCATCATTTGGTTTCTTGCTCTCTATGGGCTGCGAGTTCATTGAACCGCAACAGGGTTGTACAAAAGTCTTCGTTCAACAAGGCGATGACAGGTTGTGTAATCTCATTGGGCACATTATCGACGGCCGATGAGATGGCTCCGGCTATGGCAGCTATCGTGTCGGCATCGCCAGCCAGAGTTACCGAGAGGCGCACCACATCTTCATAGTTCTTGCCCTCCATGAAGCAAGTAATGGCCTCAGGGACCGTGCGCTGGCACGTCTCGTCGAAGGTGAACGTCGGTCGAATTTGCTCAAGCGTCCTTGACAGGTCGTAGTTGAAGGTTTTTTCTACATAGTAGCGGATTTCCTGCTTGGACCAACCCTGACGAGCACGGAAAATGGCGGCGGCAGTAGCCTGGGCGCCCTTGATACCCTCAGGGTGATTATGGGTTACCTCAGCCGATACCTTTGCTAATTCCAATGCCTCTTCGATTGTCTTGGCGAAATAACCCACAGGGCTCACGCGCATCGCCGAACCGTTGCCAAACGAGTCGTAAGGCTGCGGATTAACATCGTGAATCCAACGGGCAAAACGACCGCCATAACCCCTATCGGGATACTTCCTGCATAAGTCAAGCATGATATTCACCAGCTTCTCATGCGAGTGCGACTCATCCTCAAGCAGCCACATGGCGTTGGCCATCGTGAGCACGGTGTCGTCAGTGAAGGTGCTATCAGGGGTGAACAACTCGAAGTTGTAATCCCTTGTCGGGTTAAACTCGTAGGCCGACCCGATGACATCACCAGCAATAGCTCCAATAATTCCTTTCATAATAATATAATGTGTTATGAGATGACAAAATTACAATTTTTTTTCACATTCAGGCATCATTGCGGCATAATAATCTGTCAAGATGCCCATGGGATAAGGTATTGGTCGCCCATGCGGGGTGCCGATGTCACGGCATTCTGGCGCAGAGACAAAACCGGGCGGCGCATCGTAGCAAGCGCAGTGACATTGCGCCACCCCTGAGTGCAGTTGCGCACCGTGAGCACAGCCATTCCGACAAATTGCCCTGCCAAATCGAGCAACGCACGCTTCACAGCCTCCAAGCTGCTAAAATCCACGCCGTCTACAGCGGCCAGACGGCGACCATTGCATTCAAGCGTTGCACAAATCTTGTCGCCACGATTCACGATGTTGTTAATCTCCTTATTCATAATCGTTCCTCCTTTTTTTAGTTTTACACTGCAAAGGTAGAGCAACCTAGTGCCAAATCATGGCACCCCAATCACAAAGAAACATAAACACCAAAAAGCAGACTGACTATCCCTAAGAATACTTGACAGATTTGAGAGCGATTAACTAAGTTGGTTTACACTATTTTTATCATTCGCCTAAACCAGGTTGACAGTATGGAGGTTTTATCACTGAATGGGTTAACAACTCTTTTCAATTGAATTACAAAATAATGGCATAAGAATTGCTGCCATTAAAGAAAAAAAGTTTAACTTTGCGTTGTATAATAAAGGCATAGAATTACTAATGGCAATAAACTCAGAAATATTGAACTTTATAACCTACTGTATTAGTCAGTTGGGACATCGCCTTCACTTGTCCCAACAAGAGGTTTACAGGCGATTGAAGTCTTCTGGAATATTGTACGACTACATTGTGCCTTCATACGATGTTCTTCACACTTTCGGCTCACGTTATTTGATGGACGATCTCACTGAATATATGCGAGAGAAAGGAGTGTTGCCGACATGATACTGTATCATTCGTCCAGTGAAGTGGTGGAATGTCCTGATACCGTCCATTCAAGGCTTTATCTGGATTTCGGGAAAGGTTTTTATCTCACATCCTACTATGAGCAGGCAAGGCGATATGCCAAACGCTTCATGCGTCGTGGCAAAGACGCATGGCTAAATACATATGAACTCATTGACAATCTTGATGGTTGGAACATCCGTCGGTTTGACAGCTATGATAAAGCATGGCTTGATTTCATATCTATGTGCCGGGCTGGAAATGATGATACTGACTACGATATGGTGATTGGTGGCATTGCCAATGACAAGGTCATCCTAACTCTCGACAGATATTTTGATGGCGAACTTACACAAGAACAGGCTCTGGGTCTGTTGAAATTTGAAAAGCCCAATATCCAGTATTGCATCCGTTCAGAAAGAATGCTGAAAGAGTGTCTGACCTATATTAAAAGTGAGCAGCTATGAGTGAGGAGAGTAAACTGATATTACGTAGCGCCAAAACCGCAAGGATCATCGAAAACATCAGTGAGATGTTTAATGTGTCGTTGCAGGAAGCGACCGATATCTATTATAATTCCGAGACCGCTAACCTCATTGAAGATGGTATTGCCGACCTGCACTGTCGCAGTGACAAGTACCTCGCTGAGGAAGTATGGCTTGAACATCAGGAGAAATCAGCACAAGAATAACATTGAGTCCATGAGCTTAGACAAGAGTGGTGAGCCAGTAAGAATCCATATCATTCTCAAGAAATAAAGCCAACACATACTTTAAAAGAGTTCCTTTTTTATAGCTATTGCCATCTATTATAAGAAATAAAGTATTGGGAGTTAAGAATTAACCTCTTAACTCCCAATACTTTATTTGTTTGAGCGGTAAACGGGACTCGAACCCGCGGCCCTCAGCTTGGGAAGCTGATGCTCTACCAACTGAGCTACTACCGCAATATGTGCCACAATGGAGTGGCTTGTTATGTTAACTTTAGGCGTTGGTCTCGTTGATGACGTCGGTAACGCTGTCTCCGTCCTCGGTAACATAGTAGCGGATGGTTACAGAGTCACCCATTTCCCACGATGAGCGGTGGTCGCTCTCAAGGTCGGAGTAGTCGAACTCGATGGTATCGTTGCCAACCATGAGATAAATGCTGTTCATCGCTCCGTCAACGGCTATGCCCGAGACGACCTTTGCCGAATCGACCACCTCGACGGTGTCGGTTTCTTGTTCCTGATTCTCTGACTGGCCTTCGCCCGTGCAGGAAAAGAACGTGAGCGCGAACAGTGCGCCAAACGCTAAAACTAATTCTTTCATGTCCTAAATAGTTTGTTTTACAGCAGCAAAATTAGTGTTTTTTGGTGAGGCGGCAAAAAAAACGCTCACTTTTTCAATGATTGGTCAGTCTAGAAATTGTAATTGTCGGTGTCAAGACTGTCCAGTTCCTCGAAGTCTGAAATTTCATCTTCGTCATATTCCTCGTCACCATAGAACTCGCTCTTGTCGATGGCCTCGATGTTGCTTGCATCGGGTATCTTGGGAATGGTGATGAATTCGGCAATGTCAACGCTCTCGGCTGGTGGTGTGCCCACCTTGCGCTCACACAGGGGGTCGTGTAATGACTTGCCGGGGATGACTTCCTTGAGTTTCACCTTGAAGTAGCGCTCGGTCATGTAATCGAACACGAACCTCATCCTCTGGCCTTCGTCCTCCAGCAGTTCATCGAGCTGAGTGTCATCCATAATCCAGATATCCTCATCGCTGTCGCTGCCCATGTCCATACAGGTGACTTCTTTCTCCTTGTTCCAATCCTCGTCACAGATGTAGAAAGAATCCATCTGGTCCTTGCTGTAGCCTGCAGAATCCAGAATGATGTTGCGCAGCTGCATGAATGTTGCCGTCGAGTCGATGGCAATCTGCAACTTAAAGTTCTCAGCCTCGTCAGAGACAATGACAAATTTATAAATCATAGTGTATAAGCGTTAATCCGTCGATTTGATGTTGCGAAATTACTAATACATTTTTATCAAGCAAATGTTTTTAGACTTTTTTTTCATGAATGTGGGCAAAAAGGGGGCTGAAAGTGCCTAATAGCAGTGAAACCACGCCGCAACGGCATGGTTTCAAAGGATGGTATAAGAAGAAATTATTATCTATGGATGGGTCAGGGCACAAGGCCGTAGTCACGGAATACCTTCTGAATCTTCTCGAGGGCGAATGCAACTTGCTCGTGGGTGTGCGTAGCCATGAGGCTAAAGCGGATGAGCGTGTCGTTGGGTGCCACAGCGGGAGAAACGACGGGGTTGACGAAGATACCCTCGTTCAACAGGTCACGCGTGATGGCAAAGGTCTTGTTGTTGTCACGGATGAACAGGGGGATGATGGGCGTCTCGGTATGGCCGATCTCGCATCCCATGTCACGGAAGCCCTGCAAAGCCTCGTGGGTAATCTTCCACAGGTGCTCTTGGCGCTCGGGCTCGTTGATGAGAATATCAATGGCCTTCATTGCCGCAGCGGTCGATGCCGGCGTGATGCTGGCGGTGAAGATGTAGCTGCGTGAATGATGGCGCAGGTAGTTGGTGATGATCTTACTGGTGGCGATAAAACCGCCCAGGGATGCAATCGACTTGGAGAATGTACCCATGATTAGGTCCACCTCGTCGCGCAGGCCGAAGTGGTCGCACACGCCACGGCCACCCTCGCCAAAGACGCCGATGCCATGAGCCTCATCGACCATGATGCTGGCATTGTACTTGTGTGCCAGGTCAACGATGTCGGGGAGCTTGCACACATCACCCTCCATCGAGAAGACGCCATCGGTGACAATGAGCTTGACGCGGTCAGGCTCGCACTTCTTGAGCTGAGCCTCCAGCGACGCCATGTCGTTGTGCTTGTACTTGAGAGAGTTGGAGAACGAGAGGCGGCGACCCTCGATAATCGAAGCATGATCCTGCTCATCCCACAGGATATAGTCTTCACGGCCAGTGAGTGTAGAAATCACACCCAGGTTCACACCAAAGCCCGTGCTGTAGATCATCGCATCCTCTTTGCCCTCATATTCAGCGAGCTTGCGCTCCAGTTCCTTGTGGAGGTCGAGCGTGCCGTTGAGGAAAGGCGAACCGGCGCAACCGGTGCCATATTTCTGGGTAGCCTCGATGGCTGCTTGCTTGATGCGCTCATCGTTGACCAGTCCAGAGTAGCAGTTGGAACCAAACATGAGCACCTTACGGCCATTCATGATGACCTCGGTGTCCTGTTCGCTTGAGATGGCGCGAAAATAAGGGTAGATGCCAGCGGCTTTAGCCTTCTGAGGCTCTTCGTAACGCGCTAACTTATTCTCTAATAGGTTCATAAATCTAAATCTAAGTACTTGAATTGCCTATGATGACTTATGTCATGCACGACATTATATAATAATTGGCTGCAAATATACAACAATAATTGTTAAGCAGATGTTAAAAAAGTAACAAAATGCGATAGCTTGAACGCTAACTAATGGTTTAAAATGTTCATTGACAACACATCACGTCTTTTAATATTTTTTAAAAGGAATGCAAATAAATGTTGTCACGAACTAAGTCAGTCACGGTCCGCATCATCCATATCGAGTTCGGCGTTCTGCATGAGGTCATAATCAGAAAACTCAATGCCATCAAAATCACCGTCCTCAAATAACATATAGTTCTGCCTGAAACAACTTGTGGACATGAGCGTGACTGCCACGGTAGCGGCTATCAATATCAGGATTTTAGACAACTTCTTCATATATACTGAATGTTATATTCAAGCGCAAATATAGTGAAAAATCGGTAAGGAGTGCACAAATTAAAGAAAAAATCACTAATTTAGCGCATTAAAACCTCAAGAAACTACAAAAAGATGGATTTATTTGAACAGCGAATCAAGGAGTTGCGGGAAATCATCAACCGTCACAACCATAATTACTATGTGCTGAATGCACCCACCGTGAGCGACCAGGAGTTTGATGCCCTGTTGCGCGAACTGCAAGATTTGGAACGCGACTACCCCCAATACTTGGATCCGCTGTCCCCCACCCAACGCGTTGGCAGCGATATCAGCAAGGGCTTTACCCAAGTGCGTCACGAGCGCCCCATGATGTCGTTATCCAACAGTTACAGCATCGAGGAAGTGCAGGACTTCCTGCGCCGTGCCCAGGACGGATTGGGTGGCGAACCCAGTGAAATCGTGGGCGAGATGAAGTATGACGGCACGTCAATATCGGTGACCTACGAGCACGGACGGCTCGTGCGTGCCGTAACCCGTGGCGACGGTGTGCAAGGTGACGACGTGACCGCCAATGTCATCACCATCAAGAGCGTACCGCTGGAGATTACGGGTTTCATCGACCTGCCCGACAAATTTGAGGTGAGAGGTGAAATCCTGCTGCCGTGGAAGAGTTTTGAGAAACTCAATGCGGAGCGACAATTCAACGAGGAACCGCTGTTTGCCAACCCCCGCAATGCCGCTGCCGGAACCCTTAAACTGCAGAACAGCGCCGAAGTGGCACGGCGCGGGCTGGACGCCATCTTCTACTTCCTGCTGGGCGACAACCTGCCCTACAACACCCACTACGACAACATCATGGCACTCAAGCGCTGGGGATTCAAGACGGGCGAAATGTCCATTCTGCCCAGCATCGACGCGGTAAAAGACTTTATCGGTCACTGGGATGTGGAACGCAAGACACTGCCTGTCGCCACCGATGGCCTGGTGTTCAAGATCAACTCGCTGCGGCAGCAACTCAACCTGGGCGCTACCGCCAAGTCGCCGCGCTGGGCGATTGCCTATAAATTCGCCCCTGAGCGGGAATGCACCAAATTGCAGTTCGTCTCCTTTGAAGTGGGGCGCACGGGTGTGATCACTCCTGTCGCCAACCTTGACCCCGTGTTGCTGAGCGGCACCATCGTCAAGCGCGCATCACTGCACAACGCCGATATCATCAAGCAGCTCGACATCCATGAGGGCGATATGCTCTATGTGGAAAAGGGCGGCGAAATAATCCCCAAGATTGTGGGCGTTGACGAGAAACGGCGCGAACCGGGCAGCCAGCCTGTCGGCTTTGTCACTCACTGCCCGTCGTGCGGCACACAACTGCAGCGCATTGAGGGCGAGGCAGCATGGGTATGCCCCAACAAGTGGGGGTGTTCGCCACAGATTTGCGGACGCATCGAGCACTTTGTGGGCCGCCATGCCATGGACATTGACGGCATTGGCGAGGAAGTGGCGGTCATTCTCAACAAGAGCGGCTTGGTCAACGATGTGGCCGACCTGTATGACCTTACCCAAGACAATCTCGTGGCCCTCGACCGCTTCCAGGAACGCAGTGCCCAACGCATCCTGCGGGGCATCGAGAACAGCCTCAAGGTGCCTTATGCCAGAGTCATCTTTGCCTTGTCGATTCCCTTCGTGGGCGAAACCACAGGCAAGGTGCTGGCACGGCACACCCGCGATATTGATACCTTGATGGCCATGCCAGTTGAACAACTCGCTGCGATACCCGAAATCGGTCCCAAAATTGCCCAGTCGATCGTTGATTTCTTTGCCGAGGAGCGCAACCGCGTCATTGTGGAGCGGTTGAGGAACGCAGGCGTGCAGATGGCATTGACCGAGGAAGAGACAGCTGGACAGACTGACAAACTGATGGGTAAGAAGGTGGTCATCAGCGGCGTGTTCGCCAAGCATTCACGTGAGGAGTACAAAGCCATGATTGAGCAGAACGGCGGCAAGAATGTGAGCAGCATATCCAGCGCCACCAGTTTCATCCTGGCAGGCGAGAACATGGGTCCTGCCAAACTGGAAAAAGCCCGCAAACTGGGCATCGACATCATCGACGAAAACCAGTTCCTGGAAATGATAGAATGATTATCGGGAGGCGCGGTAGTAGAGAACTGCGGCGATGATGATATAGACAAAGTTGGGAATCCACATAGCCACACGGGGTGAGGTGTAGCCCGAGACGGCAAAAGTCGAAGTCACCGTCATAAATAGGATATAAGAGAAACTCAACAGCAGGCCCAGACCTATGTTCAGGCCGATGCCGCCACGCACCTTGCGCGACGACAGCGACAGGCCGATAATGGTGAGGATAAACGCAGCCGCCGTCATGGCTATGCGGCGCTCGTACTCAATTTCAAAGTTCTTGATATTGGCGACACCACGCGCTTTCTGCTTGTTGATGTAGCTCTTCAGTTCGGGCGACGTCATGGTCTGCTCGTCGTTCTTGGAGATCAGGAAGTCACGCGGATCGATGTTGAGCAGAGTGTCCATCACCGTCCCTTTGGTCATCGTTTCCTTCATCCCATTGAAAGTGCGAATGGTGTACTGGCGCACAGTCCAGAGTCCCACCGAATCATACTTGATGGTCTCGGCCGTGAGGCGTGACTTGAGCGTATTGCCATCAAATTCCTCAAGCGAGAAACGGAAGCCGCTGCGTGTGGTGTTGTCGTAACGAGCCATATAGGCCATCACGCCGGGCTTGACCTGCAGCTGGATATTGTCACCGTAGATGACCTCCTTGTTCTTGACCCACTTGTTGGTATAGGCGATGCGCTCGATATTGGCAGGCGGGATAATGTAGGCTGCCAGCAGGTAGCTGCCTAGGGCAATCACCGCTGCCGAGAAGAGGTAAGGCAACGTCAGGCGGTGGAAACTGATACCATTGGAGAGCATGGCGATGATCTCGCTACGGTCGGCCAAGCGTGAGGTGAAGAAAATTACCGAGATAAAGGTGAACAAGGGACTGAACTGGCTGAGCACAAACGGCAGGAAGTTCATGAAGTACTGGAAGACAGTCGCCTTCCAGGGGGCAGTGAGCACGGCATCAAGTTTCTCGTTGATGTCGAACATCACCACGATGGCAAACAGCAGCAGGATGGCGAAGAAGAAGGTACCCAGGAAGTGTTTGATGATGTAGCGGTCAAAGCGCTTCACATAGTACCACGGGTAGCGACTGGGAGCTACAGACTGTGCGGATGGAACAGGATCTACGGGATTATCGGATTGGACAGCGTCGGCAGGAGACGCAAGATTTTGCGTCTCGACAGGCTGCATCTCCATATTCTTGAGTTCCTCTTCCATCACCTAAAGCCCTAAAACCTAAAGCCTAATACCTAAAGCCTCACCTGAACATCGTGGAGCATCTGCCGTTTCCAAGCGGGGAAATCGCCGTCGATGATGTGTTTGCGGGCCTCGCCCACGAGCCACAAGTAGAAAGCCAGGTTGTGGATGCTGGCAATCTGCATCGCCAGGATTTCCTGGGCAATGAACAGGTGGCGCACATAGGCCTTACTGTAAATGTGGTCCACGATCGAGGGGCCATCCTCCTGCAATGGAGAGAAATCGTCGGCCCACTTCTTGTTGCGCATGTTCATGATGCCATGACGGGTGAAGAGCATACCATTGCGGCCATTGCGGGTGGGCATCACGCAATCCATCATATCAACACCGCGGTCGATGGCCTCAAGCATGTTAGCAGGTGTGCCAACACCCATCAGGTAGCGAGGCTTGTCCTGAGGCAGGATGTCGTTGACAATTTCTATCATCTCATACATCACCTCGGTGGGTTCACCCACAGCGAGACCGCCAATGGCGTTGCCGTCAGCACCCAGATCAGCGACGAACTTAGAGGATTCCTGACGCAGATCCTTATAGACGCAACCCTGTACGATAGGGAAATAGGCCTGACTGTGACCATAGCGGGGCTTGGTGTTCTTGAAATGTTTCCATCCGCGTGCGAGCCAGTTGTGGGTCAGTGTCAACGATTTGCGGGCATAATTATAATCACTAGTGCCAGGAGGGCATTCGTCCAGAGCCATCATGATATCACTGCCGATAGTGCGCTCGATATCTACCACCTTCTCGGGAGTAAACAGGTGCTTGCTGCCGTCGATGTGGCTGCGGAAGGTCACGCCCTCATCGGTGAGCTTGCGGTTATCGGCAAGCGAGAATACCTGGAAACCGCCGCTATCGGTCAAGATGGGACGGTCCCACCCGTTGAACTTGTGCAGACCGCCTGCACGCTCGATAATGTCCATACCGGGTCGCAGGTACAGGTGATAGGTATTGCCCAGAATAATCTGTGCCTTAATGTCCTCACGCAGTTCTGTCATGTGTACCGCCTTAACGGCACCCACGGTGCCGACGGGCATGAAGATGGGGGTCTCGATCTGGCCGTGATCGGTCGTGATGAGTCCAGCACGCGCATTGGTGCCTTCAGGAGTGGCTATGAGTTGATAGTCCATTCAGTCGATTTTCTAGAAAAGTCGTGCAAAGGTAGTGATTTTTTAGTTAACAGTTCACAGAGAACAGTTAATAGTTGCTTTTTCACTTCTTGATCATCACAAAAAACGAAGGGCTGGCAATCTTTTCCATCACCAGCCCCCGTATATTTTTCAGGGTTTAAGCCAACCAAAAGCCTCAAATGTACTTCTCGACGTTCTTGCGGGCCTTCTCGAGATTCTCCTCGGCCTTCTTCACGTTATTGACAGCCTTCTCGTAGTTCTGCTGAGCCTTCAGGTTTTGCTTAATAACTTTGTCCACAAACTTCTTCTGCTTGGCTTCCAGCTTGCGCATCTGCCCGGCGTTGCCAGCGGCCTTGGTCGTCTTCTCTTTGAGTTCTTGACGCTCATTGAGCTGTTTG
>JAEEGF011601289.1_pt1 | contig 14854 bp, 12 predicted proteins | sample 9134171 | NCBI WGS metagenome assembly JAEEGF01 (sample SAMN16246542, study PRJNA631951) | gut metagenome | biome: gut microbiome; feature: rumen; material: AP-attached | host: Bos | place: Iran: Karaj | collected 2018-10 | reverse complement strand
CTGCGCGCCGCGAAACAGTGGGATTTCTGCTACGCCGTCGTCGGATGGCACCCCTCCGAGGTCGGCAGGCTTACCGAAGATCTTCTGGCGCGGACACTGAATCTTTGCGAAGAGCCGAAAGTTGTAGCCATAGGCGAGATCGGCCTGGACTATCACTGGGAGGAAAACCCGCCAAGGGAGATCCAGCAGCACTGGTTCCGCCGCCAGCTGCAAGAGGCCGTGCGGCTGGGCATGCCGGTCTGCATACACTCGCGCGACGCCGACGGGGATACCCTTCAGATACTTAAGGAAGAGGTCTTTCTTAAGCGCGTTCCCGATCCGGACAGCGCACAAGGCGCCGGTGGTCCCGGATCCCCGGAAAGGACCGTCAGGGCGTCGGACCGCACAAAGGTCCTGATGCACTGCTTCTCCGGCTCGGCCGAGCTTGCCCGCCAGTACGTCAAACTGGGGGCAAAGATAAGCCTGGGCGGCCCGGTGACGTACAAGAACGCGCGCCACAGCGTAAACGTGGCGGAGGCGCTGGACATAGGCGACCTTCTTATCGAGACCGATTCGCCCTACATGGCGCCCGTGCCCATGCGCGGAAAGCAGAACAAGCCGACGTACGTGCAGTACGTGGCGAAAAAGGTAGCGGAAATTAAAGGAATCACTTACAAAGAGGCCGCGGACGCGACTTACCGCAACGCCTGCAGCTTCTACGGAATAGCGCCTGCTGCTTTTACGGAATAGCGGCTGAACAGACACACAAATAACTCTATTGGCTGACGGTCGCGGCCCGAGGGCCGCTGCGGACGGAGGAAGACATGAGGACCTGGCTGGAGATAGACTTCTCTAAGATGAAAAAGAACCTGGACGTAGTCAAGGGCGTGCTGCCCGAAGGCTGCGAGCTTATAGCGGTCGTAAAGGCCAACGCGTACGGCCACGGGTTCGTAAAGACTGCCGAAAAGCTTGCGGAGTTCGGCGTTAAGCGTTTCGCGGTGGCATGCATTTCAGAAGCGATGGAGCTTAGGGAGGCCAAAGTGCCCGGAAGCGTTCTGGTGCTCGGAAGCACGGAACCTGCGGACGCGGCGAAGGCTGCGGAGAACGACATAACCCTGGCCTGCGTAGGCGCTGATCATTTCGAAGCGCTCCGCAAGGCTGCCGAGGCATATAAAAAAGAACTCGGGGAAAGCGCAAAGCCGCTGAACATACACGTCGCGGTAAACACCGGAATGAACCGCATAGGCTTCGACTGCAAGACAGAGGAGCAGATGGACCGTATAGCCGCAGCTTACAGGGCCGCGAACGGCGATCCGGATTCCCCGGTACGCATTACCGGCATCTTCTCGCACTTCTCCAGCGCGGACGACACCTCCGAAGGTGCCGACCCCTACACGAAGCTGCAGCTTTCGCGCTACGAAGCCGTTCTGGCGCATCTGAACAAACTGGGCATAGACCCCGGACTGCGCCACATCAGCAACTCCGGCGGCATAGGCAAGTACCCGCAGGCACGTTTCGACGTAGTACGCTGCGGCGCGCTCATCTACGGCTACAACACGGCGATGGACGCAAAACTGCCCGTGGAGCCGGCGATGGAATGGAAGACTTCCGTTACCGTCATCCGCACCATTGACAAGGGCGACGCGGTCTCCTACTCCAGGAAGTTCGTCGCGGACGGCCCCAGAGTGATAGCTACGCTTGGCATAGGCTACGCGGACGGACTGAGCCGCGCCCTTTCCAACAAGGGATATGTGCTGATAAACGGCTGCAAGGCTCCCATGGTGGGCAACATCTGCATGGACCAGATGATGGTAGATATAACTGAAATTCAGTTGCAGGCAGAGGAGGCCGCGGGCGCAGATGCCGGAAAATGCCTGAATTCCAAGGAGTGCGGGTGTTCCGGAGCCATTAGGCCTGTAAAGGTCGGAGACGAAGCGATCATCATCGGGCGTTCCGGCGATCTGGTGATCACAGCGGACGACGTTGCAGAGATCCAGGGCTCCTGCATGCACGAAGTTCTATCGACCATAGGCCGCAGAGTGGACAGGATATATAAATAGAACATGACAGATCTTGTAAAGACCGTTCAAAACACCATAAAGGAACACCAGCTGGTAAAGCCCGGCGACTTTGTGCTGCTCGGATTCTCCGGAGGCCCGGATTCGCTTTGCCTGTTCCACGCGCTTCTGGAGCTTAGAACTCAGATGGGCTTCGATTTCGCTGCGGTGCACATCAACCACGGGATCCGGGGCGACGCTGCCGACGAAGACGCCGCCTGGGCAGTGAACTACGCCAGAAGCCACGGGGTTTCGTGCATAGGCGCGGTCGCCAACGTGCCAGCCTACGCAAAGAAGCGTCACATGACGGAGGAAGAAGCGGGCCGGAGCGTTCGCCGCGAAGTCTTCGCGTACATCGCGTACGGCATAGCGACAGGCAAGCAGATCGGGACCCGTCCCGACGTCAAACGACCGGACGGCAAAGAAACGAACGGCCCTGCCATTCCCGTCCCCAAGGGCGGAGTGCGCATAGCGCTGGCCCACAACATGGACGACCAGGCCGAGACAGTGCTCATGAGGGTGCTCCGCGGTACGGGTGTCCACGGGCTTTCCGGCATTCAGTACAGGAGCCGCATCGACGACGCGCTGCTCCGCGTTGCCGCCGGAACCAACGACGAAGAGCTCCGCGACAAGGCCAAAGAGCTTGATATTTCAGTGATCAGACCCCTTATGGACGTTCCGCGCAGCGAGATAGAAGCATTTTGCACCGAAAATCAGTTGCAACCTCGCATGGATCACACCAACGCGGAAACGGATTACACCCGCAACAAGATACGCCTGGAGCTGATCCCTGCCATCGAAAAGGACTTCAACCCCAACATAAAAGAAGCGCTGGTGCGCCTCGCAGCCAACGCTTCCGAGGATGACGACGCCCTGAGCGGCATCGCCGCCAAAGCCATGATAGATTCCGAGAAGGTCCTGGAGGCCAGAATGCCCCGGCCGGAGGACAGCGTCTTCCCTGCCAGCCTGGACCCCAAGCCGCTCCTGAGCTCCATCGAGCTGAACGCTTCCGCGCTGCGGAAACTGGAGCCGGCCGTCTTTAAACGCATAATAGTAAGCGAATTCGCCCGCCTGGGACTTAACGAAGGCATCTCTGCCGTCCACCTGAACGCGCTCTATGGCGCCGTGCAGAAGAACATAGGCGGTAAAGTGACGGAATTCCCCGGCGGCCACACTGCCACACTGCGCGGCGGCACCCTGACGCTGAAGTAGAATAGCAATCGTAGAATCAATAAAGCGGCACATACGCTGTGCTCAAGGACACGCTCCCGCTTGGTTGGGAGCCCACCAGCGGTTCTAAACTCCGGCTTCGCCCTAAGGCTTGCCGGTCGCTAAGAACCGGGTTCCCAAACAGTCCTTTGATCACAGCGCATGCGCCGCTCTTATTTTTTTAAAATCGTTATTCCTTCTCTTCGCTGCCGATCATTTCGTCCAGCTTTTTCTCTATGTTCAGGATGTTACCGATCGCCTTCTTCGCGCTGTCGAACGCCGCGCTTGCGCCCTCTATGGCCGCGCTGGCTCCGTCAGCCGCAACTTCCTTGATCCCGGATATCGCTGCGCCTGCGGCATCCAGGACCGCTCCTGCGCCGCCTTTCGCCGCCTCCTTTATTCCGGACAGCGTGGAATCCTTTATCTCCTCTATCGCCGCGTTCTTAAGCTGTGACAGTACCTCCTTGGTGGAATCGCTGAATCCAGAAAAGCTCTTAAGCACGGACTCCAGTCCCGCCAGACCTCCGCTCGTAAGTTCCGGAACGGTCTGGGCGCCGCCGGACATAAGACCTTCGAACAGTTCGTTTACGAAAGTCTCCCTGGCCTCCACCGGCATGCCCTCTATCCACGTCTTCAGAGTCTCGTTTATCCAGCGGTCCTTGGGCTCCGTCATTTCGGACAGAGCCAGCCCTCCGTGATACACGCCCCAAGACGCCAGCGAATGCTGCATGAAGCCGTCGAACGCGGACTGCACTATGCGTGTGTCGGAAAGCTGCGGCTCCATAAGCCGCCCTATAACGCTGTATTCCGGGATTATCCTGGTGGCCTTGGCGTCTATGCGATTAAGCAGCTCCGTGTCCACCACCTCCGGCGCGAATCCGGGACCGTCCAGCACGAACACCCTTTCCACCCTGGCCATGTCTTTGGCCGGAAGCATGCAGGCCGTGTACAGAGCAAGGTTGGCGCCCTTGGAGTGTCCGCCTATGTACCAGACCCTGTCCTTCGCGTTGCTCTTGGAACCTATAATACCGGCAGGGATCCTGCCGCTTTTTTTCGGAGGCTTGAAGTTGATCGCGGCCTTAGCGTACTCAACCGCCATCTTCTGCGCTTTAGTCTGCGTGTAGGCGATCATGAAGTCTTCCTTCCAGCCGACCAGCGTGTCGTCCGTTCCGCGGTACGCGATGAAGGAGAACTTGTCCTTCCAGCTAAGCACCACGGCGGAGAACTGAAGGTCCTGTTCAGGGTCGAGCTGGTCCACGAAACGCGTTATCACCAGTTCGCCGAAACGCTTCGACTTTGCCGCCGCAAGGAAAATGTCCGAATTGCCCAGGTCTCCTCCGGTTATCTTAAGGCCAAGCTTGCCGGAGAACTCCGTCTGCGCGCAGTCCTTAAGGTAGAAGGTGCCGCCGTTGGGGTCCATCGCCGGGCTCAGATCGAAGTAGGAAATGACGCACATTATCAGGGCGTCGACTTCCCCCAGAGGTCTGGCGTCGAAATCCACGTCTCCCAGCCACGCTATGTAATCTGTAAGTCTGTCCATTGTACCCTCCGTGTGCCTTCTTATCGTATCCGTCTGCTTTTCCTGTATAAGCTGCACAAGAGCCCGGCCTTTCGGCAGCTGTCCTGTATGCGTTACACCAGTACCGAGCCAACTATGCCGATGAATATCAGCGCTACTGCCACGATGTATATGGTCAGCATGGTCTTCTGCGGCATCAGATGGAACACTCTGTTCAATATAATGTTCAGAATGAATATTATAATGCCCAAATATGCCAAATAAACAAGGTTCATGCCGGTCCCTCCGCTAGTTTATGGTCATTCCGGGAGCGTCGTCCGGCGAAACGAAGTGCAGGTGGCCCTCCGGGTCCTCGGAGAACAGCAGCATTCCGCAGCTGTCCAGACCGCGAAGCTTCCTGGGCTTAAGGTTGACTACCGCCATTACCTTCTTGCCTACGCATTCCTCCGGCTTGTAGTGAGCCGCCACGCCGGATATGATCTGGCGCTTCTCGCTGCCAAGATCCACCTGGAACACCAGCAGCTTGTCCGCCTTGGGATGCTTCTCGGCGGAAAGTATCGTTCCGACACGCAGGTCTATCTTCTCGAAGGTGTCGAACTCTATGTCTTCCTTGAACGGTTCGTAGTTTATCTGCGGGCCCGCGGCAGCCTTCTTCAGCTCCTCGAGCGCCTCCAGCTCCTTGGCGACGTCCAGTCTGGGGAAGAGCACCTCGCCGCGCTCGACTTTTTCGCCGCCCAGACAGTCGAAGACCTTGGCGTCTTCCCACGCGGGCTCTGCCGTTATTCCGAGCTGCGACCGAATCTTAGTTGCAGTTGTGTGCATGAACGGATGGATAAGCACGGACGCAATGCGCAGGGACTCCGCAAGGTTGTGCATTACTTCGTCCAGCCTTGCCTTCTTTTCCGGATCCTTGGCCAGCACCCAGGGCGCCGTCTCGTCTATGTACTTGTTGGTGCGGCGTATGCCTGTCCATATGGACTCCAGCGCGTAGTTGAACTCGAACTTGTCCATGTGGGTCTCCACGCCCTTCCAGGACGCCAGGACCGTATCCCTCAGCTCGCCGTCCGGATCCTCCGCGGCCGCCTCGTTGTGAGCCGGTATTATTCCGCCGCAGTACTTCTCTATCATCGTTACCGTGCGCGACACAAGGTTGCCCAGGTCGTTGGCAAGGTCGAAGTTCATGCGGTTTATCATTACTTCGTTGGTAAAATTGCCGTCCTGCCCGAAGGTGTACTCGCGGAGCAGGAAGTACTTCAGCGCGTCCACGCCGTAGCGGTCTATAAGGACGACCGGATCAACGACATTGCCGAAGCTCTTGCCCATCTTGCCGCCGTCTATCAGCAGCCAGCCGTGGCCCAGTACGTGCTTGGGAAGCGGCTGCTCCAGGCTCATCAGCATGGCCGGCCAGATTATGGAGTGGAAACGCACTATTTCCTTGCCCACAAGATGGATGTCCGCGGGCCAGTATTTCCTGTACTTTTCGTCGCTCTCGCCGTCCACGCTGGGATAGCCCAGAGCGGTAACATAGTTGGAGAGCGCGTCAAGCCAAACGTAGATGGTGTTGGTCTCGTCGATCGGGACCGGAATGCCCCATTTTACGCTCTCGCGGCTAATGCAGAGGTCCTCCAGGCCCTGGTCTATGAATCCGAGCATCTCGTTTACGCGGGTCTGCGGCTGCAGGAACTCGCCGCCCTTAAGCAGCTCCACCAGCCTGTCGGCGTATTTGGATAGACGGAAGAAGTACGCGGTCTCCCTGGCCTTTTCGACGGGTCTGCCGCAGTCCGGGCACTTGCCGTCCTTAAGCTGGCTCTCGGTCCAGAAGGATTCGCACGGAGTGCAGTACCAGCCCTCGTACTCGCCTTTGTAGATGTCGCCCTTCTCGTACATCTTCATGAATATCTCCTGCACGCGCTTTATGTGGCGCGGCTGGGTGGTGCGGATGAAGTCGTCGTAGCTTATCTCCATGGTCTTCCACAGTTCCTGGATGCCGTCGACTATGTGATCCACGTACTGCTGCGGCGTAACTCCGGCTTCCGCGGCCTTCTTTTCTATCTTCTGGCCGTGCTCGTCCGTGCCGGTCAGGAACATTACGTCGTATCCCTGCAGCCTCTTAAAACGCGCCACGGCGTCCGCCATTACGGTGCAGTAGGTGTGCCCGATGTGGAGGTTTCCGCTCGGATAGTAGATAGGCGTCGTGATGTAGTAGCTCTTTTTCTCTGACATTTGATTCTCCTTTTAACTCTCGGGACGCTTCCGGCGGTCCGATTCCGGACTCAAAAGACCGTCCTTAAGCTATAAAAAATGACCGGAAGATGCCCTCCGGTCCGTACTTAACGTAAAAACTCTGCTTGCCCGGGCATCCTAAAGCGGCGCGGCTCCCCCGCGCTTGCACATGCCCATCATCGATCTGTTGCAGAATGTGTTTATCATGATGAATTATTATTGCTTAAAAATGCTTTAATGTCAAGGCTTTACGCCCTTTTCGGGCTCCGGAAGCCGGTCTTTTGCCCGGTCCGTGCCGGCGGTTTGGATGCTGCGTCCTTTACGCCAGACCCCGCCTTATCCTTTCCTGCGCGCGTCCGGACAGGAGCTCCGAAAGGCTCATCGCCAGAAGCTCGTCCCGGCTTACCCATTTGTAAGCGGTGGTCTCGCCCTTCTGCAGCCTTATGGAATCCTTGGGTCCGCTGAAAACGCACAGATATTCCGCGTAGATGGTGCGGTTCTTTTCGCTGACGGTAACGCCCAGGTCCTTAAGGTCGCGGCAGACTATGCCGGACTCCTCCTCCAGCTCGCGCATGGCGCACTGAAGAGCCGTTTCTCCCTGAAGCGCCGAACCGCCCGCCGAGGCTTCCCACATTCCGCCGTGCTTTTTAGCGCGGTCGCGGAGCATAAGAAGGTAGGTCCCGTCCGCGTGCCTTACCAGCACGTTGCCCACCAGATGGAAACGCCCCGCGGGAATGGCCTCGCCGCGGCACAAGCTTGCGCCCTCTATTCTGTTGAAATCCTTGTCATAAAGGTCCCAGATCTCTGCCATTTTATTGTGTTTCAGTTTCTGACGTCTGCTCTGCCAGTTGTTCCGAGGTTGATGTTTCCGGTCCTGCAGGCTCCGCCGGCAGCTCCGCCGTTGATCTTTCCGGTCCTGCAGGCTCCGCCGGCAGCTCTGCATCTTCTGCCTTGCTGCGGCGTTTCGTCTGTACCAGTATTATTGCTCCGAACAGGAGCACGCAGCCAAAAAGCTCGCGGCCGGTCATCGCTTCATTCAGCATCACCCAGCCCGCCAGAGCCGCAAACACGGACTCCAGGCTCATTATCAGGGACGCCGCCTCCGGCTTGGTGCGCTGCTGGCCCATAAGCTGCAGCGTGTAGCCAATGCCTGCGGACACGAATCCGCAGTACGCGATGGATATCCTTGCGTCCCAGATCTGCTCAAACGTGGGCGTCTCTGCAATGAAAGCCCATATCGTGGAGAACACGAACGACACGAAGAACTGCAGGAAGCTCATCTTTACGGCGTCCGCCTTGGGCGCAAAATGGTCCGCGCACACGATGTGCCCGGCGAACACGAACGCGCAGCCTATTACGTACGCGTCGCCCTGCCCTATGGAAAAGCCCTCCTTGATGCACAGAAGGTACATTCCGACAGCGCCTATAAGCACCGCCAGCCAGGTCCTGGCATTGGTGCGGCGCCTGAATATGACCGCGCCGTAGATCGGCACCAGCAGCATGTACATTGCCGTTATGAATCCGGCCTTGCCCGCCGTGGTGTACTGTACGCCTATCTGCTGAAGGTTGTTGGCTATGGTGATCGCTATTCCGCAGCCTATGCCGCCTTTTATCGTGTTTGGATCGAACCTGAACGCGTCCTTGGGGCCGCGCAGAATTATCACCAGTATCGCCAGAAACACGGAAGCCAGAAGGCATCTGGAGGCCATGAACGTTACCGGGGTAACGTGATCCATGCCTTCTACCTGGAACACAAAAGCAACGCCCCACACGAATGCGGCGCCCAGCAGCATGAAGCTTCCTGCCAGACCGTTGCTTCTTTCCTTTGTCATGTTCCTGCCTGTTTCCGCCAATGCTTGCGCCGACTGTAATGCCGGCGATGTCTTTAGCTGTGCTGCCGCGGCCAAAGCCGCCGATGCTTACAGTTGTGATGCTGCCGGCCAAAGCCACCCATGCTTGCAACTGATTTTCAGTGCGATTTCTTACACGCTTGTGTTTCAAGGCCTTTCAGCCTGCAACAAAAAGCAATATGTAGCGATTATAGCACCAAATGCTCTTGCCCGCAATTTTCTTTTAGTGTATTATTAATGTACGCTTTAGTCCGGACGCATCCCAAAAGGCCGTACGGACGGACCCTACCGCGGCAAAATGCTGCCGCACAGCAGACACGATCGCGGCCCTGCGCCGCTGCAGAAGATAAAGGAGACAACATGTTCGGAAAGAAAAAAGAAGAGTATCAGGCCCCCGTCGTGGAAGAGCCCGTACAGGAGATAGTAAAGCCGGAACCTAAGCCGGAACCCAAGCCCAGCACCATCATAGGCAAGGGCGTTGTAGTCGTAGGCAATTTCGACTCCAAAGAGCCGATCGAAGTCCTCGGCACCATCCGCGGAAACATCAGGTCCACCAGCAAGGTAAGCATAAGGGAGAACGGTTCCCTCGTAGGCGAAGCCGCGCTCAGATCTCTGGATCTGGAAGGCCGCATAGAAGGCACCGTGCTCTGCTCGGACGAGACCTTCATCCGCTCCACCGGAGCTCTTAAGGGCAACCTGTCCACCGCAAGCCTGCGCACGGACGAAGGATCCGCATTCGAAGGCAAGCTCAGCATGGTACCCAAGCCGCCGGTAGTTAAGGAGCCGGAACCCGTTGCCGACGCCCAGCCCATAGAGGATGCCCAGCCCATAGAGCAGTAAACGGCCAAACGCCGACATTTCGCCCCGGACCACCCGTCCGGGGTTTTCATTTGTTCTTTTCAGCTAATAATGTCGGCGTCCACTGCGTTGGGTCGATGGATCTGCGCAGCCGGTGGATGCGCTGCCGAGGCAATGTTTGGCCGATACGGGCTTGCCCGTTGCTGATCCGAAGCGCTTCGGAGCGGTAGACAAGACTTTTCGCAAGGGCTTTCCGGGAGGCCGTTAGGTACGAGCCGACCGGCTAAAGCCCTCGAAAAGGCTTGGCGTGAAGCCGCGGAGCGGGCTGAGGAGCGGCATCGGCAAGCCCGGAGCGGCCGAATAAGACCTGCACGGACCTTACATGGCATCATTGAACTAACAAAGACTGTCGGAGCTGGCAATCCCTTGTTGACAAGCCCGCCGCAAAAGCGTATTATATACACAATCTTTTGAAAGGAAAGTTGTATGAGAATCACAAAATCCTCGTCTTCATCGTCTTCCTGCTCCGGCTCCTCCTGGGTGCTGAAGTTTTGAATGCGAGCTTTCCTGGTACGATAACACGATGATCAGCCGGAAGCTTGCACTTCCGGTTTTTTAGTAGAGTACGGGCGGCGAACCGCTGCGCCGATCGCAGACACCGGTCTTCGGACTGCGGATACCGTTCCGCGACTGCGGTCAGTATCCGGTGACACCCGCCCGGCACATAAAAGGATCCGTCAAAATGGAACAAAGAGTCTACAATTTCTCGGCCGGCCCAAGCCAGATGCCCATGGAAGTTCTTCAGCAGGCGCAGAAAGACCTGCTCTGCTACCCGGGCGCAGGCGCTTCGGTGCTGGAGATGAGCCACCGCAGCAAGTCCTTCGACGCCATAATCGACACGGCCGAGGCGGACCTGCGCAAGCTTATGGACATCCCGGACGATTACGCGGTGCTGTTCCTCCAGGGGGGCGCCACCACACAGTTCTCCGAAGTCTGCATGAACCTTGCCCATCAGGGCGATACCATGGCTTTCATCAAGTCCGGCCAGTTCTCCGGCAAAGCCATGGACGAAGGCGCCCGCTGGGGAAACGCCGTATGCGTGGCAAGCTCCGCGGACGAAAAGTACACCTTCATACCTGAGATAGGCGAAGGCTCCGAGGCTCAGCCCTTCCCTGCGGACGCGAAGCTCCTGCACTTTACCGGAAACAACACCGTATTCGGAACGACTTTCTGGGACATACCGCAGATACCTGCCTTCGCGAAGGACGCAAAGCTTGTCGGCGACTGGTCGTCGGCCATCCTGGGCGTAAACATCGACGTAAAGGACTACGACCTTATCTACGCCGGAGCTCAGAAGAACATAGGACCCGCGGGCGTCACCGTGGTCATTCTTAAAAAGGATCTCCTGGAACGCGAGATCGACCCCGTGGTCCCCATAATGCTGCGCTACGCGCCCATGGTAAAGGCCAGGTCCATGTACAATACCCCGCCGTGCTTCTCAATATACGTATCCGGACTGATGTTCAAATGGGTGCAGCAGCAGGGCGGCGTAGCCGAGATGGAGCGCAGGAACCGCGAAAAAGCAGGCCTGCTGTACGACTTCATCGACAACTCCGGGCTCTACACCAACCCGGTACGGCCGGGCGACCGATCTATCATGAACGTGGTGTTCCGGCTCCCGGACGACCAGCTGACCGCGGACTTCGTGGCGGCGGCAGCGTCCAAAGGCCTTATAAACCTTAAGGGACACCGCGCGGCAGGCGGCTGCAGAGCAAGCATATACAACGGAATGCCGCTCGAGGGCGTCAAAAAGCTGATAGAAGTAATGAAAGAGTTCGAGCAGGCAAACAGATAGTTCGGACGTCAGGGCTGACGCCCCGGAAAACAGGCAGACACACGGCGCAGGCCGTCAAGGAGGATATGATGAACAACATTCTGGTTCTTAACAACGTCGCCAAGGAAGGCATAGACGCGTTCGACACGAACAAATACACGCTGAGCAGGGACGTTAAAAACCCGGACGCCATACTGGTCCGCTCCATGCCCATCCACGACATGGAATTCGGCCCGGAGCTTAAGATAATCGCGCGCTGCGGCGCGGGAGTCAACAACATCCCCATCGATCGCTGCACACAGCAGGGCATCTGCGTGGTCAACTGCCCCGGCGGCAATGCCAACGCCGTAAAGGAAATGACCATCGCGGCCATAATCATGAGCATGCGCAACGGCTACCAGGCCATGACCTGGGTCCGCAATCTCTCCGACGAAGATTCCGCCTACGGCAAGAACGTTGTGGAATCCGGCAAGGAAAAGTTCCGCGGCCCGGAGATAATGGGCAAGAAGATAGCCGTAATAGGCGTGGGCAACGTGGGCTCGCGCGTGGCCAAGGCCTGCCACGATCTTGGAATGAAGGTCGTAGGCTACGATCCCTACCTGTCGCACAGCAGATATCTGGAGCTTGGCGCCTATCTGGACTTCGCCCCCAGCTTCGAGGAAGCGATAAAGGACGCGGACGTAGTTACCGTGCATCCCCCGCTCAACGAAGAGACCAAGGGAATGGTAGACGCAAAGGCCGTCGCTCTTATGAAGGACGGAGTCTACCTTGCTAACTTCGCGCGCGGCGGAATAGTCGACGGCGACGTAATCTGCGACGCTCTCGAAAGCGGCAAGATCGCCGGCTACGCAACGGACTTCCCCACTCCCCGCATGAAGAAGATGGACAAGGTGTTCTGCACGCCGCATCTGGCCAGCGGCACTCCGGAGGCGGAGATCAACTGCGCCATAATGGCTGCCCGCCAGACCATCGACTACTTAGAGAACGGCAACGTGCTCAACTCCGTAAACCTGCCGGATGTCAGCTTCGCCCGCGCGGAAGGCGACCGCATAACCGTCATCCACGAGAACAAAGTCGGCATGCTGGGCCTCATGACCGAGAAGATCGCAGGCCTGGGGCTCAACATAGAGAATCTGGTGAACAAGGCCCGCGAAGGCATAGCCTACACCATCCTGGACTTCAACACCCAGGTACCGCAGAAGCTGGCCGACGCCCTGGAGGCCATAGACGGAGTGATACGAGTCCGCATCATTAAGTAGGCGTAATGCGCTTGACGCGTCTGCGCCCCGCTGATAAACTGTATTTACAAAGGTGCTACCGGAAGACGGTCAGCCCGGATTATTGACAATGATCGTCAATGCCTCGAAACTATTTGGCGATCATTTCTTTTTTCCGATGGTGTAACCGGCTATAAAGAGCGTCACTGCAAAGCAGATCAGCGTGATCATATCCATTACAGTCATAGGATCACCCCCTTTGCGAATTCTCGCCCGGAGGATACCCCTCCAAGCGGAAGGGCTGACCGCCTGCCATTTCCGGCAGCACAATAACATTATAAAAAGAGCGCCCCGGGCGCTCAATTTTATTATTGGCAAAAACGGTACAGAGATATCTGGGGCAGGGCATCAAAGCCACCATGATCGTATCGATCCGGATGGTTCAAGAGCAATTACTTGTTTTTCGTCACTCCAGGTATTCCAGGATCTGTCTCCACGCTCCGAGCAGGCGCTCCATGTTCCATGCGGCGTTGGCCGGCGAAGTGGACGGAAGGCATATGGCCGGGCGTCCGGTCTGAGGCAGGCAGTACTTAGTGTAGATCTCATGCGACTTCTTTCCGTTGGTAAAGACCGCGCGGATGTCCGCCTCCATAAACAACTCCGTAAAGTCGTTGGGCACAACATTGGTTATGGAGCTGTCGCTGGAGCCTTCTATGTCGCAGGAATGGATGGAGTCCCAGGCCGCAATGTGATGCCGCCGCAGCATGTCCGCTTTCTCCGGAACGGTCTTCGGGACCGGTTCGCCGAACATCTCCGCCAGCAGCTTCCAGAAACGGTTCTGCGGATGGCCGTAGAAAAACCCGCTCTCCCTGGACTTTACCGAAGGAAAGCTTCCAAGTATCAATATTCTGGATGTCCCGTCATAGAGCGGCGGAATTGGGTGGACTATGTGCTGCATTTATCTGCTTTGCGTCTCACTGAGCGTGCGGCCGGATCAGAATGCCCTTCGCGTCAGCGCTTCCTTATTACAGCCAGGACCAGCGTTAGCACGAACAGTACGGCCGCGATTGGAATGCCTATCTTAAAGTAGCGCAGGATGGGTCCTATGTCCGCCGCGGTTATGCTGCGGGGGTCGGCCGGATCCACGAGTATCTTAAGCTCCATGCCTTCCTTGTAGCTCGGCATGTAGACGCCAAGTTCCCGGTCGTATTTTTTGCCGTCGACGGTGTATTCCACATAAACGTGATTGGTCTCGTTCCGCTCATTGCCGGGGCCGTATTCCACTTCGGTCTCGATCTTGCGGATGACACCGGTGGTCTCGTTCCAGTTCTTGGGATGACCGGAACTTAACACGGACAGGACTACAACGAATGCGATAAGGACTATCAGAAAGAATATCGGAGTGCCGAATCTGCCTATAATTCTGCGGATCATGAGTGTTTTGCTTCCTTTACTGTTTTACGCACAACAAAGAGTAACTAAAAACTAGTTGCTCTTCTTTTGCTGTTTCTGTAATTACTTCTTGGGGACCAGTTTCTCCGTGCCGCCCATGTAAGGCTGCAGGGCCTTGGGGATGCGAACGCTGCCGTCAGCCTGCAGATTGTTCTCCAGGAACGCGATCAGCATGCGGGGCGGAGCCACCACGGTGTTGTTGAGAGTGTGCGGCAGGTAGTTGCCCTTTTCCTTGTCGCGCACGCGGATGCCGAGGCGCCTTGCCTGAGCGTCGCCCAGGTTGGAGCAGGAACCTACCTCGAAGTACTTCTTCTGGCGCGGGCTCCAGGCCTCTACGTCCAGGGACCTTACCTTAAGATCCGCAAGATCGCCGGAGCAGCACTCGAGCGTGCGTACCGGAATGTCCAGGGTGCGGAAGAATTCGACGGTGTTGTTCCAGAGCTTGTCGAACCACATCGGGGAATCCTCGGGCTCGCAGATGACTACCATCTCCTGCTTTTCGAACTGGTGTATGCGGTAGACGCCGCGCTCCTCTATGCCGTGGGCGCCCACTTCCTTGCGGAAGCAGGGGCTGTAGCTGGTAAGAGTCTGCGGAAGGTCTTCTTTATTTAACATTTGTCCGATAAAACGTCCAACCATGGAGTGTTCCGACGTACCGATAAGGTAGAGGTCCTCGCCCTCTATCTTGTACATCATGTTCTCCATCTCGGCAAAGC
>JAEEGF011293561.1_pt1 | contig 14854 bp, 10 predicted proteins | sample 9134171 | NCBI WGS metagenome assembly JAEEGF01 (sample SAMN16246542, study PRJNA631951) | gut metagenome | biome: gut microbiome; feature: rumen; material: AP-attached | host: Bos | place: Iran: Karaj | collected 2018-10 | reverse complement strand
GGCAGGGGCTTCATCCCCTGGCTGGTGAAACACGGTTTTGTCCAGCCTCTGAAAAAAGAGGTTATGAACAAGGTTTATTCCGGGAAAACCGATGACGACACGAAATAATCCTGAAGGTATGCCGCAAGAAGAAAAAAGTATTGCCGAAAACCGGAATCCGTCGTTTTCCTGATGTGGGCACGCCGCCAGCTGCTGCTGAATCGAACCCGGGTTGCGCGGCCACGACCGGAAAGCGCCCAGCAAAACGGTGAATCCTGAATCGCAGCCGTTCCCCACGGAACGGCTGCGGTTTTTCCTGTATTGTGTTTTCCCGTTCTTGCACATCCCGGGATACTGTGTTAAATTGTAAGTTAATGGATAAAAAACCGGAACCCGGATACGCCGAACCGTTTTATGTGAAACGGAAAACCGGAGGAGAGGACTCCATGCCCAACAGCCTGAACCAAAACAGAACAGGGTCGCGATGCGGCAGGTTGCTTTTATGCCTGCTGTTGGCCGTACTGTGCCTTTCGCAATGCATCATTACCGGAAGCAGCGCGGCGGGGGACGAAGTGTTCAACTCTTCCGGCAACCAGAACAAGAAACTCTCCATCGATCCGATCAAGAAAACGGAAGGCTTTTCCGCGGTGCTGTACAACAACAGAAACGGACTGCCCACTTCCGAAGCCAACACCATTGCGCAGACTTCCGACGGCTTTATCTGGATCGGCAGCTATGCCGGCCTGATCCGTTTCGACGGCAACAACTTTGAGCGTATCAGTTCCACCGACGGAATTGCGAACGTGCGCTGCCTGTATGTTGACAGCCGGGATCGGCTGTGGATCGGCACCAACGATTCCGGCGTGTTCCTCATGGAAAAGGGGAGCCAACAGAAGTGGGACAAGGCGGACGGGCTGCGCTCCGTCAGTATCCGCGCCATATGCGAAGACGAGAACGGGCTTGTTTATGTAGGATGCGCTGCAGGCGGGGTCGCCAGAGTTGACGCCAAGATGAAGCTCACTCTGCTGGAAGATGACCGGATCGCCGGGCAGACGATCTGGGAGCTCCGACGCGGCGCCGACGGCCTGATTTACGGCCTTAGCCAGGAAGGGGACCTGTTCACCCTGAAAAACGGCGCTGTAGACACTTTTCTCAGCCAGGATGAATGCCGTATCAAAGGCATCCACAGCATCCTGCCGGATCCGGCGCGTCCCGACCGACTGTATGTCGGGACGGATAATTCCGAAGTATACTACGGCAACCTGCAGACCAACTTCGGCACCCTGGGCAAAAAAGACATTTCGCCCCTGTATATGGCGACGACCATGGAGTCCATCAACGGACAGATCTGGATATGCGCCGAAAACGGGATCGGGCGGCTGGACTCCGAAGGTTTCCATACCCTGAAGAACGTGCCGATGGTCAGTGCTATTGAGCATGTGATGACCGACTATGAGGGGAACCTCTGGTTTGTGTCCTCGCGTCAGGGCATCATGAAGATTGTGCCAAACCAGTTCTCGAACCTTTCCGAACGGTATAGCCTGCCGGTGACCGTCGTCAACACCACCTGCCTCTACGGAAGACAGCTGTTTATTGGGACAGATACCGGGCTGATTGTCATCGACGGGGACAGACGCGCGGAAAGCGTCCCGCTGACGAAGGCCGTGACTGCTTCCGGAGCGGAGCTGGATGCCAAAGATCTGATGGAACTCCTGGAAGGGATGCGCTTGCGCTCCATTGTCCAGGACCGTGAGGGCCGGCTCTGGATATCCGCCTGGCGCAAATATCTGCTGTGCTATGATCAGGGAGAGGTGACAACCTATACCCAGGAAGACGGCCTGTTCTCCAACGCCGTCCGCGCAATCAGTGTCTGTGAGGACGGGTCGATCCTTGTTTCCGGCACCGGCGGGGTAAGTGTCATTCAGAACGATCGTGTGACAGCCTGTTACGGAAGGGAAGACGGACTCGTCAACGAAGATATCCTGACCGTGACGGAAGGCTTCCGCCATGAACTGGTTCTCGGTTCGGACGGCGACGGCATCTACGTGATTAACGACGGCAAAATCATGCGAATCGGGACAGAAGACGGGCTGAAGTCCGAAATCATCCTGCGCGTCCGGAAAAGCCGCACGCAGAACTGCTACTGGGTCGTAACCGGAAACTCCCTTGCTTTCATGACGCCGGACTTCAAGGTGACTACGCTGAAGGAGTTTCCCTATCCCAACAATTATGATGTGTACGAAACCAGTTCCGGGGATCTCTGGGTTCTTTCCAGCGCAGGGATCTATGTCGTTTCAGCCGCTGAACTGATTGCAGGCTATCCGATTGACCCGGTGTTCTATGGGATGCAGAGCGGCCTGCCCTATGCCCCCACGGTCAACGCCCACAGTGAGCTGACCGCAGAAGGAGAGCTTTATATTGCCGGCACCGAAGGCGTGGTCAAGGTCAACATTGAAAAGCCGTTTCAGGATCTCAGCGATATGAAGATCGCCCTTCCTTTTATCGAAGCCGACGGCAGGCGCTATTATGCGGACGAATCCGGCGGATTTACCCTGCCGGGAGGCGCAAATAAGATCACGATTTATCCCTATGTGTTCAATTATTCGCTCATTGATCCGCAGGTTTCCTACCGTCTGGACGGCTTTGACCCGGAAGACGAAACAGTTATCCGCAGCAAGCTGCAGCCAGTGGATTATACAAACCTGAAAATCGGTGCGTACCGGTTTGTCATGACGGTCAAGGACCCCACCGGGCGCAGCATCCATACCATGTCCTTTCCGATTATTAAGGGAAGGGAACTCTCGGGCGGCACTGTCGGGACTCTGATCATGATCACGTCGTCCCTGGTCCTGATGGGAGGACTTCTGCTTTACACCTCTCTGTACCGGAAACGCGGGCTGCTGGAAGACAGGCTGTTCTTCTATCTGATTCTGTCCAATGTGGCACTGGCAATCGGTGAAGCGCTGTCTTATCTGTTGGAGTTAAGCACCCTTCCCCTTGTGAAAGAAATGATGTATTTCGGAAACACGGTGTACTACGCCGGATTGGCGGGTTTCCCCTATCTGTTCCTGATCTATATCGACTGTGTAACCAATCCCGGCGGCAGGGCAAGTCTGCGAATAAGAAAGCTGATCTATCTGATTCCCTGCGCGTTGCTGTTCCTGGGCCTGATTATCAACCTGTGGACAGGCTGGCTCTTCTCGATCGACGAAGTGAACACATTCCATCCCGGTCCGCACCGGTATGGCTTCATCCCGGCGCTTCCGCTTTGGCTCTATTTTGCTTTTTCGCTGATTAAAGTGCTCCGTGTCAACAAAGGACTGGCAGCACTCGGTGCTGTGCTGCTTGCAACCCGGCTGGGCTTGGGGTATGTATTTCCGGGGATTTCCTCCACGGCGTTTCTTTACGCTTTGATTTTGATGTGTATCCATCTCTATATGATGGAGCGCCCGCTGAGTGAGGAGGCGTCGTGATGGGTATCCATGAATCAGCAATGATATCCTGCTTTACGGACGCTTCGGCGCTTCTGGTAACGGTTCTGCTGCTTCTTCTGTCGGAACGCTTTCACAACAGGAAAAATGTATCGCTGCGTATTTTCTACCTGCTCAGCCTGTGCCTCATGGCGACTTGTGTGATGAGCTTCGTCTGCCATGCCATGCTCAGGCAGACAGCCCCGTGGTGCCATGTCATGGCAATCGCCTGCAGGACGCTGTGGGAGCTGCTGGCGATGGCGATTATTCTGTTGTGGATCGCTTATGTGGAAACCAAGCTCTACGGCGAGAAGAAACAGTTTTCTCCTGCACAGAAACTGGTACTTCTGCCGTTTGCCGTGTTCGCTGTGCTCCTGATAGTCAATCTGTTCACAGGAATCCTCTTCCGTTACACGGCGGATAATCAGTGCGAAACCAAATGGCCCTACAACCTGCTCCTTCTGACGGAAGTGATCTACTTCCTGTCGCCGCTGATCCGGGTAAAAGACTTTGACAGAAATGCATCAAAAGCTCGGTTCCTCCGAGTATTGCCGATGCTTCTGCCGGTAGGGCTGGGAGTCAGCGTACAGTTTTTCCTGCCTTTTCAGACGGATGCTCTCGGTTTTGCCATCGGTGCCGCACTGCTGTACTTTTCCATGGCGGACGAACTCCGCTATCTGGATGAGGAGTCCGGGCTGTATAACGACAGTTTCCTGCCCTACTCTTTTGACCGCGCTGTGGCAGGGAAGAACGATACCCGCAGTGCGCTGGTCCTGAAAGCGGACGGAAATCTTCCGGCCTGCTTTGAGATTTTGCGTGATACGCTGCACCGGGATCACGACGTAGTCCGGCTGGAAGAGAAAAAGTTCGTGATGTTTTCCGAAACAGACAGCCGGTCCGAGCTGCAGCTGCTGTCCACCCATGTGGAAGAAGCAGTGGCGAAGCACAACGCGGAACATCCCGGGGAGCCGGTCCGCATGACGGTGCGAAGCCGAATCCGCACAGGTGACGAGGACGCATTTGCATTTCTCCGCTCGGTGGTGGAGGATCAGGACGCCGGAGATCCTGTGCGGGGCGTGGTTTCCATGATCTCGGAACTGGACCGCCTGGATGAAGAACTCAAGCTGGCTGCGGATATTCAGCTCAATATGCTGGAGAGCAACTTCCCGCCCTTCCCAGACCGGAAGGAATTTGACCTGTTCGCATCCATGACGCCCGCAAAAGAGGTGGGAGGGGACTTCTACGACTTCTTCCTCGTTGACGAGGACCACCTGGCTCTGGTGATCGCCGACGTGTCCGGGAAGGGCATCCCCGCCGCACTGTTCATGATGGTTTCCAAGACCCTTATCAAGAACCAGCTGATGAGCGGCTGCGACCCGGCGGCAGCGTTGGAGCATGTGAATCATCAGCTGTTCGAACGCAACTCTTCCATGATGTTTGTCACGGTATGGCTGGCTGTTCTGGAGATTTCCACGGGCAGGGGTCTTGCCTGCAACGCAGGACATGAAAACCCCGGCATCCGCCGTGCGGAAGGGGACTTTGAACTGCTCAAGTACAAGCACGGCATCGTGGTCGGTGTCAGGAAGGACGCGAAGTTTGAAAACCGCGAGCTCGAACTCCGCCCCGGCGACAGCATATTTGTGTATACCGACGGCGTGCCGGAGGCGGCCAACGCCGCCAACGAACTCTTCGGTGAGCAGCGCCTGCTGGAGAGCCTGAACCGGGATGCGGAAGCCGAACCAGAAGCGCTGATCCGCAGGATGCATGACGAGGTGGACGCATTTGCTGCCGGAGCGCCTCAGTTTGACGATATCACCATGCTCTGCCTGAAGTATTACGGGGAGCAGAAGAAAGAGAAAGCTCCCAAAAAGAATGCTTCTTAAGAGACCAAAAACAGAACAGACAGAAAAAGCCTGCCGGACAGCATGTCCGGCAGGCTTTTTCGGATGGCGAGGCGGTATCATCGGAATCCCGGCTCTCTGTCTTTACAGCAGCGGTGCCACAAGCTTTGCAAGTGTCCCGAGAAGCTTCGTGGACGTCTTTTCGTTACGGATCGTCTCGGCAGTGACTTCCCGGCACTTTTTTAGCGTCTGCGGGAAGTCCGCTTCAATGTCCGGGATACAGCTTGTCCTGTACAGATAGGTGGCGCACTCAAAGTGATGATACAGGCTGCGATAGTCCAGGTTGATCGTGCCGACTACGGCTTTGGCGTCGTCACTGACAAACACCTTGGCGTGCACGAAGCCCGGCGTGTATTCGTAGATCTTTACGCCGGCTTCCGTCAGCGAGCGGTAATGAGTCTTGGCAAGCGCGTAGGGGATGGCTTTGTCAGGAATGCCCGGGAGGATAAGCTTCACGTCGACACCGCGCTGAGCGGCGAAGCGCAGGGCGGTCTCCAGTTCACCGTCCAGAATCAGGTAGGGCGTCATGATGTGGACGTAGTCGATCGCCCGGTTCAGGATGTCCATATACACCTGCTCCCCGACTTTATATCCGTCCAGAGGGCTGTCACCATAGGGCATGACGAAACCGTCGTTCTGCCGGGCGCCCTCCTGGTCCGTCAGGAAACTCCGGTAGTCCGGGTTCTCCTCGCGGGTATACCACATCTGCAGAAACAGGAGAGTGAAGCTTTTCACCGCATCGCCCTTCAGCATGACGGCCGTATCCTTCCAGTGGCCAAAGCGCTCCACGCGATTGATGTATTCATCCGCCAGGTTGACGCCGCCGTTAAAGGCAACTTTGCCGTCGATTACCAGGATCTTGCGGTGATCCCGGTAATTGTAGTGTGAGGACAGAACGGGGATGATCGGCGAGAACGGTCTTGCTTTGATGCCCTGGGCTTCCAGGAGCTTCCAATAATCGACGGGCAGGGTGGACATCTCGTTCATGCCGTCATACAGCACCCGAATGTCAACACCTTCCTTCGCCTTGCGAATCAGGATCTCCAGGATTCTGCCCCACATGTAGCCCTCTTCAATGATGAAGTACTCCATGAAGATGAATTTCTGCGCCTTTTCCAGTTCTTCCAGCATCGCCTGAAACTTGTCTTCCCCGATCGGGAAGTATGTCACCCGGGTGTTGCCGTACAGTGGGAAGCAACCGGTCAGGCTGAGATAGGTGCTCAAGTCATCTGAGCCGGAGATATCGTACTTCAGTTCATCGAGCACATCCGGCGGCTGCGGGATCAGGTTTTTGCTGGCGTCAATCTGCCGGCGGATCATGTCGCACTCCAGCCGGTGCCCGACATTCGTCTGCGTGAACAGCAGAAAACCGGTACCAACAAGCGGAAATACAGAGATGAGCAGCATCCAGGTCAGCTTGGCGGATGAATCCATGCTGCAGTTAAAGAGATAGATGACCATCACCAGCGCAAACAGGCGAAGGATGATGATGAGATGAGGCAGCTTTTCAGTGAAATAAAGGTAAGCGGCCACCAGCAAGCCGATCTCGATCACAAACAGCAGTAAAATCAGGAAGAATCTGCTGAATACAAGACGCAGGAGCCCCTTCTTCGGGGGCTTTGCAAGTCGGACGGTTATTTCTTCTTTTTCCATGACAGGCTGCTCCTTTCCGCAATGGTTCGGACCGTTGTTTTCAGGTCTGCAGGCTTCACCTTGCTGCCCCGGATGAAGTCCTCGACCGCAGCAGCTTTGTCCGCCGCCGACACGATGATGCCTTCCAGAGAGCCAGGGGCTTTGCTCCCAGCGGTCGGCCACATGTGATGCTCTATGATATCCCGGGTTTTGTCCGGGAGAATGTCCACCAGCTTCCGGGCAACCTCTAAGGAATCCACCGGATGATGCCGATAGCATTCCCGCTCAGATTCGTACTTTTCATCCCGGCCGAGGATGCCGAGGTCATGGCAAAGCGAACCCGTGACTACCGCCGGTATATCCGTACGGATGTGAAGCCTGTCCAACGCATAGCAGATGGCAAGACTCTTTTCGGCAACGCGCTGCGTATGCTCACCCACGGTGGACCGGGTATGATGCGTCTGGCCGAAGGCCTCCCGCATCTCATCAGAATTCAGGATTTCACTTCCGTACGCTTCCAGATCGTTCCGGATCTTATCTTTCTTCTTCTTCCGCAGTTCCCGGATACGGGCTTTGCCGGCAGATACAATCTTCATTTTTGCCTCTTTCTCTGCCCGGTAGCAATGGTTACCACGGTCAGAAGTTGATGTCGGTCAGCTTCAGCTTGCGGATGCGGCGGAGAGCGAAGCCGTTTGTAAGCAGCGAGAAGGCAAAAGTGATCAGCGCCGCGAAGAGGAAGGATTCAAACCTCGGCTCACGGATCATCTGGATGTACGGCGTTTCGGTCACGCGCAGGATCCGGGCGCCCATCAGACCGCCCAGTACCAGACCGAGTGCCGTGCCGAGAACCGTCGTCACAACAAGGTCCAGCGCCAGATAGCGGATGCATTCCGAGGAAGTGAAGCCGTTGATGCGCATGATTGTGAGTTCCCCGGTCTTACGCTGAATGTAGGTCATGGTAAAGTTCGCCACGATGAAGCAGGCCATCACGCCCGCTATGAAGAGCATAAGATAGACGACAAAGTTGAGAGACGAGGTAAACTGCCCGATCATGACCCGCTCGGCGGCGGCGTCGGCAACGCGTGTCAGGCCCTGAACGCCTTCCAGCTTCTTCTGCAGCTCTGAGAGGGGTATCCCGCCGGTCTTTACAGTAGAACAGCCATGAAAGCAGGTATCCGCCACCGTAGACCACGATAACGGCAAGCAGAATAAACCAGAACGGCTGATTCCGCACATCCAGGAAGGAATAGGGGATTTTGTTTTCCGGGATTATATATGTGAGGATCAGTGTCAGAATGAAAACCGCGTACACCGTGATGATCAGCAGACCATACAGAAGCTTGCGCTTGGGCAGTTTGCCGATGGGGCTGTCGTAAAACAGGAACGCCGCAATGGTCAGAAGCGGAATGATCACGTGCATGTGGATCATATCGAAGCGGCTGATAACCGGGTTATCGGTGAAGAAGGGAAGATAACCGATCAGCACAATCAGCAGAACCATCATCTCCGTGACTGCTGAAGAAAGCCGCCAGTAATACAGGATGCTGGAGGTGACTTCACTGCCGATTCTGATTTCATAAAGGATCTGGAAAACAAGGGCGGCACTGGTAACCGAAGTCAGGACCGTCGCACAGACCGTCATCTCACGGAAACAGGTCAGGAAACCGCCCTCATACCGGACCTTGTAGGCCGTCGAGGCGATGCCGAAAACCACAATGACAAGGCAGAGCATCAGGTTGCTCAGTTTTCGGAACAGATTGCGGCGCCTCATGCGCACCGAAATCTGATCCAGGGAAGCGGGGTCTACCGCCATTTCATCATCTCCTTTCTGCATCACAGCAGCATTTCAATTCAAACCGGAGCAGAAGTCCGGAACGGAAAATCTTAACGGGAGCCCTTCTCTCTGAGAAAAGAATTGATATGGGTCAGATAATCCGGCGCTTCGTCGTAAACACCGTGTCCGTATCCTTCATAGATGTAGTACTCGCAGTTCAGCGCTTCGATCAGGTCGGCAGATGCCTGGGCGCCCAGCACACAGTCTTCCCCTGCACCGATCACAAAAACCGGGCAGGTGATCTTTTGCACCTCGTTTCGGATATCGAAGCTTTTGATTGCTTTCAGGGAAATCAGAAAATTTCGGTAATCCAGGTCAGTTGTTCCCTCACCGGAGGCGATGATCACATCCTTGTACTGCGCATAAAATGAAGGAGTGTAGACGCTTTCTCCGAATGCGGCCATCAGCGCGGCTGCGTTTTTCTGTTCCGCAAGGGCTTCCCAGTTTGCAAAAACGGCAGGATCGCTGTATGCGGTATTCATCGCCGTGGAACACAGAATCAGCGACGACACCCTTTCCGGCGTCTTGACGGCGATTGTCTGCGCGACCATCCCGCCCATCGACACGCCCATCAGATGAACCTGCCTGAGACCCAGCCGGTCGAAGGCGGACAGAGTGTCTTCCGCCATTCCCGCGATCGTATAGCCTTCCGGTTCCTCCCGGATATGATCGAACAGATAGACGTCGTAGTTCTCCGCCAGGAGAGCATACGCCTGCACGATTGCTTCCGAGGAACCCATGACGCTTTTCAGGGAGACACCCGGCAAAATGACAAACTTTTCGCCTTCTTCTTTGCCGAAGCGAAGACAATCCATTTCCCTGCAGCCGAGCGCAACTGCGTTTACAAGCATTTCTGTGGATCCTCCTTCTGTCATCTGCTGTTGCGGGATCAGTATACCATTCTGCCTTAGGGAGCGTCAACGAAAAAGACACCGTCAGCCAATGCCAAGCGCGGGGTTTCTCTTTACAGTTCCCGGGCGTTCGGCTATAATAAAACCGGAAGGCCGCGTTCGGACGCGCTCCTCCCGCACAGAATTGATACAGTAACAGAGGTATGACTTCATGAAGGGATCTTTTTCCAGAAAACTGCTCTGCCTGCTTCTTGTGCTTGTTCTTACAGCCGCACTGTCCGGCTGCGGCAAAACGGCTTCCGCTCCGGAAAAGGCGGCTGCGGTTCCGGGATTTTTCCTGACCGCTGAATATGACCGTCTGTACTTTGCCCCGGTCGACGGTTCCGTCCCGCGCCTGCTGGTCGACAACAGCACGGTATGCACCGTGCGTACGGACGACTGGCTGTACGCCGCTTTTGAGGACGGAAGCGTCCGGCGGCTGAGTCTTGACGGCAATCAGATTGAGGAACTGGTTCCGGAAGGAGTTCATGTGTACCGGAATCTGGTCCCTTATGACGGCGGCTTCGTCGGGATCTATTTTTCCATGCGTGACGGCGCCGGCTACGACCTGTACCGGGACGGATCGCAGACGCCCACACCGCTCTTTTCAGATGACCCGATGCTTTCCTCATACGCCGCGGGAAGCTACCTGTATTGCTCCCGCTACGGCGGGGACAGCGGCGACCGACTCGTTGCCTATGATCCGGAAAACCTGGAGCCGGTCTGGGAAATTCCGATCGATTCTGTACCGGACATGAGACGTGACGAGAGCGGCATCCTGTGTTTTGTACCGAACAGCGGAAAGCTTTACCGCCTCGATGAGGAGGCCCGGGCATTAAGCCCGGTCAAGCTCCCGCTGACGGAGACCGATTGTGAGCTCATCGTCAGCCATGGGGGAACCTGTCTGGTGCAGGGGAACTATTCGGACGATTTCCGGTACTGGCTGGTGAATCAGGACGGACGGCGCCTGATGAGCGACAGCCTGCCCGAGTATTTCTCTGTGAGCGATGTGCTCGGCAGCAAGGCCCTGCTGCACTCCCGCAGTGGCGGGGAAAGTGCCGCGGGCGAAAACACCTGGTTTACACAGGATCTCTTTTACGTTCTGGATCTGGAAAGCGGCGAGGTCAGCGAGTTCCAGGTTCATGGGCAGTACGGGGCACTCTTTGCCGGCGGAGACTTCCCGACCATGGATTCCTCCACGGCACGAAAGCCGGTCACATCGGAAATCTACGCCTTCTTCTGTGAGAGCACCGGCGCCGGCGGGACCGTGCCGCTCTGCTCCACCACCCACGGCGCATGGCTGAACATTGCGGACGGCGGAGCGGACCTTGCGCTGCTTGCAGCCCCGACGCAGGAGGAACAGGATTATCTGGATGAACGCGGAGTGAAGGTGGAGATGAAGCTCTACGGCGGCGACGGCCTGGTCTTCATCGGCAACCGTGCATGCGGGGTGGAGAACCTGAGCCTCGATCAGGTCTGCGACATTTACCGCGGAAAGATCACGAACTGGGCCCAGCTCGGCGGTGCGGACCATGCGATCCGCGTCCTGTACCGCGACGACCAGTCCGGCAGCCAGCGCCTGTTTGAACGGATGCTGTGGAAGGATGAATCCGTGCCGGATTTTGAACATCTCGGCTTCGACCGCCTGGACGACATGAGCTCCATTGTGTCGGAATGCCTGTACGACCCATATGCCATCGGTTACAGCATTATGACCTATCTGAATGATGTGTTCAGCAAAGAAGAACTGCTAGCCTTCTCTTTGGAGGGCTACGCCGCTACGCCGGAGAATGTCGCTGCCCGGAATTATCCGCTCGGCACACAGGGTTATGTGGTTATCCGCAGCGACGAGCCGGAGAACAGCCCCGCACGGCGGCTCTTTGATTGGTTTGGCTCACCTCTCAGCGATGTGATCCTCACCCGTAACGGCGTCACGCCGCTGCACGGGGACTGAGTTCCGGAGCAAAGAATCATGCGGAACTTTTGAAAAACGGAGGGACGGCAAACCTTGAAACTCTATATTATCCGCCATGGTGAGACAGATCTGAATGCGAAAAGTGTCATGCAGGGCTGGGTGGATCCGCCGATCAACCGGAGCGGACGGGAACTCGCGGCCCTGACCGGACAGGCCATGAGAGACATCCGCTTTGACCGCTGTATTTCCAGCCCGCTGAGCAGGGCGAGAGAGACGGCGGAAATCGTTCTGCGGGAAAGCGGAAACGAAATCCCCATTACAACGGACGACAGGATCCGCGAGATGTCCTGCGGGGATATCGAGGAGAAGAGCATCACCGAAATGGGAGATGCGGCCAGGCTCTTTTTTGTGGATCCGTTCCGGTTTCCGGGCTTTCCGAACGGCGAGACAATCCAGGACCTCTGCAGCAGGACGCAGGAGTTTTTCCGGGAACTGACTGCAGCCGATGACGGAAAAACTTATCTGATCAGCACGCACGGCTGTGCGATGAGAGCAATGCTGAATTACCTGTTCGATAATCCGTCCGATTACTGGCGCGGCCATGCACCGTACAACTGCGCAGTATGCATTGTCGAAGCAGACGGCGGGACACCAAGGGTCACGGAACTGGATAAGGTCTATTATGATCAGAGCCTCATCGTGGACCATTACAAGATCAGCTGAATCAAACAGGGGAGCTTTCTGCTCCCTTGTTTCTTTTGCCCTGCCTTCGCCTTTCGGATTATTGTTGCACAGAGGGATAAACTGATGTATGATAAATTATCATAGAAATCTGATAATCATAACCGTGAGGTGAACATGATGAAGAAGATCCTCTGTCTGTTTATTTGCCTGGTTCTGTGCGTGAGCATACTGGGCGTCTTCGGCAGCGCGACGGCCGACGCAGCTGTGACGGTGATCCCGTCGCAGTACAATGTTCCGCGCATTACCAAAAACCCGACTGACGAGTGGGTGTACGAGTTCGGCAGGTGCCAGTTTGTTTCAAGGTATGAGAATGCCATCCTGGCCGAGTGGCATTTTGTGAGTCCGGATGGCCGTGACATCAGCTATCTCCAGGCGCAGCAGGAGTTCCCGTCCCTGCGGATTATCATGGGCAACACCAAGGACATGACCCTCGACAACATCCCGTACGCGCTGAATGGCTGGCGGGTCTACTGCCGCTTCAGCAATTCTTACGGTTCTGCCGACACCGGCATGGCGCGCATCACGGTTTCGCCCAGCGGAGGCGGGAGCTATCCCAGGCCAACCGGCAATGCCATGATCGTCTACTACATCAACGGCGTGACGGAACGGGTTTCATCCTACAGCGACGGTAGTTGGAGAACCTCGGGCGGGGTAGTTTACTATATGGGGACCGACGGCGTGCTGCGCTCCGGAGGCAATCCGGATCTGTACACCTACAATCCCGGCGGCTTCAGCCCTCAGCCGGCGTGGAACGCCATGACCGTCTACAGCGTTTACGGCGTTCCGCTGCAGGTTTACTCCAACAGCGACGGCACATGGAGAACCGCAGACGGTACCGTCTACTATATGGGGACCGACGGTGTGCTGCGTTCCAGAGGCCAGCAGGATCTGTATCCCTACAACCCGATTTACAATCCTTCAACTCCTTCTTATACTCCGCCTTCTGAACAGCGGGACTATTCCGGTGAGTGGAGATTTGCCTACACTGCGAGCGGCGCACGCGTTGTAGTGAACAACCGCGGAGACGGCGTATGGCGGTCTGAGACAGGCATCCTTTATTATGAGGGCACTGACGGCGTTCTGCGTGCGAGAGGCGCGGACGACCTGTACTTCCGCTGAGCGGAACGGCGTATGAACGCCGCAGAAGAAAACAGAAACTAAAGCAGCGGGCACGGCTTCGGCCGCGCCCGCTTTTTATAGAAACCGGGAATTCTCCCGGGAAGGAGGCTGAGCAATTGCGGCTCAGCCCCGGTGACGAGATTATAACAGCTGCGTTTGGAGAATGCAAGGAAGAAGGATGAGATTATCCGACCTTCCGTATCTGCATTTCAGTTAGAGCACGACCGAGAAGTTCCGCAACATCTCCGCCAGACACGATTCCTTTTCCTGTTTTCCCAGCCATTGCTTGGTTTCCTCTGATTGGTCAAGTATCTGCAGCACATGACATGTCTCTCCTGCTCCGGGGTCGTTTGATCAAACACGTATGATCTGCAGTCATCATAGCACAGCAGTTGACCCGAAATCCCATATACCCGTGTTTCCTGCACTCACGGAATAACTCGGCCATCAGGAGGGCCAGTATTCAGAATTTTGGATATCGTGCATCTCTGAAACTCAAAATTCCTTTGATTCGTGTTGAAAAAACAAAGCATCCAAAAATTCAACAGATTATTCCCTTTTACTGAAAATAAAAAACTAAATTGTGCCAGAAGAAATAAAACAGCCACAAAAATTTACCATAAACAAGCAACAGAGTGTGTTTTAACATGCGGGGACATAGTGTATAATACTCAAACAGTAAGGGGTAGAATTGGAACAGAGTTTAGACAGAATGGAGCCCCATCATCATGAACATCTATGAACTGAATATCAAATCCGTTCTGGATATTCCGGAATGGGAAAAACTGCAGGATCAGTTTGCTAGGCTGACAGGTACGGCGATGATTACCATCGATTATAAGGGGAACCCGGTATCCAAAATCAGCGGATGTACCGACTTCTGTACCGCGATCCTAAACAATCCCACGACGCGGAAACGGTGTTTTAAGTGCAATGCGCTTGCTGGGTTGGAGGCTGTAAAGCTGAACAAACCGTTTATCTTCCTGTGTCACTGCGGATTGATGGACGCAGCAGTGCCGGTGGTGGTAGGTGAGCGCTACCTCGGCGCGGTAATTTTCGGTCAAGTGCGCATTCCCCAAAGCGATACTGATACGAAGCTGGAGCACCTGATCAATGACATTAGTTCTCTGCAGCCTGATGATAGGATGGAGCAGGAGAATTTGTCTGATCTTTACAAGCGTCTTCCCGAAATTGAGTATCGGCGCATCATTGAAATTGCGGATATGCTGGATTCCGCGGTAAAGTATGTCACCAACCGGGTTCTGAAGATCCGAGCAGATTCGCTGATATACGGGTACAGGACTGATCCAACTCCGCTTCCGCCTGTGCTTGAGAGTGAAGGCGAGCTTGCCGATGAGCGCTTCAGGGAG
>JAEEGF011694374.1_pt1 | contig 14856 bp, 15 predicted proteins | sample 9134171 | NCBI WGS metagenome assembly JAEEGF01 (sample SAMN16246542, study PRJNA631951) | gut metagenome | biome: gut microbiome; feature: rumen; material: AP-attached | host: Bos | place: Iran: Karaj | collected 2018-10 | reverse complement strand
ATTTTTTAATTAAACATTATGTATTTAGACGCTGCTAAAAAGAAGGAAATCTTCGAGAAGTACGGAAAGTCCAACACTGATACTGGCTCACCTGAGGCCCAGATAGCATTGTTCTCATACCGTATCTCTCACTTGACCGAGCACTTGAAGGTCAACAAGAAGGATTATACTACTGAAAGGTCTTTGACGATGTTGGTAGGTAAGCGTCGCCGCCTGCTGAAGTATCTGCAGGAGCGTGATATCGACCGCTATCGTGCCATTGTCAAGGCTTTGGGTTTGCGCAAGTAATTGCTTGCAGCACGGTTTTGAAAGGGAAGTCTTCTTCAAGGCTTCCCTTTTTTATATACTCCCCATTAACATATTTTATCTTTTTTATTGTAGCAGATCAGAGAGTTTGTTGTATATTTGCAGCATTGAGTTTCGATTGCGAACCAATTGTTGCACAATTGATTGCATTTTGTGCAATGGGCAAAAAGACATCATGTAAAAAGAATTGACATATGTGGCAACTATCAGAGAAAACCATCGGCCAATGGCTGGAATACTGGGCAGAGAAAACCCCAAATAAGGAATACATCGTTTACTCCGACCGTGATATGCGTTGGACCTTCAAGCAATTCAACGACCGTGTTGACCGACTGGCAATGGGCTTGCTCGCCATCGGCGTGAAGAAAGGCACTCATGTGGGTATCTGGGCAAGCAATATACCCGACTGGAACACGATGTTCTTTGCCTGCTCCAAGATTGGCGCCATCTCTATCATGGTGAACACCAACTTTAAGCAATTCGAAATAGAGGATATGGTGCGCAAGAGCGACATGGAGGTGCTCTGCATCATTGAGCATGAGAAAGACAATAACTTCATGGACATGACCTATGAGATGCTGCCTGAACTGAAGACGCAGGAGAAGGGACAACTCCAAAGTGAGCGTTTCCCCACCATGAAGACGGTGATATACATGGGTACCGAACAGCATCGAGGTATGTTTACCATCAACGAGCTGATGACGATGGGGCTGACTGTGGGTAGGGGTACCTATCAAAAGGCGAAGAATGCCTGCAGTTGCTATGATGCCATTAACATACAATATACCAGTGGAACGACAGGTTTCCCCAAAGGGGCTACGCTTTCTCATTATGGCATCTGCAACAATGGGCATCTGACAGGTGTACATCTGGACTTTACGCCTGATACCCGCCTTTGCATCTGTGTGCCTTTGTTCCACTGCTTCGGCTTGGTGCTGGGTGTGCTGAACTGTTTGACGCACGGTTGTACGATGGTGATTGTAAAAAGGTTTGACCCACTGATGGTATTGGCCAGCATTCACAAGGAACGTTGCACCTCACTCTATGGTGTGCCTACCATGTATATTAATATCCTGAACCATCCAATGTTCGATTTGTTCGATTTGAGCAGTTTGCATGCAGGCATTATGGCTGGCTCACTCTGTCCTGTGCCACTGATGAGGGAGGTGGAGAAGAAGATGCACATGATTGTGACGAGTGAATATGGATTGACAGAGGCTTCGCCTGGTATGACGCAGACGCGTTGGGACGATCCGTTTGAGGTGCGTTGCACCACTGTGGGACGCGAGTTCGAACATACTGAAGTGAAGGTGCTTGATGAGGATGGCAACGAATGTCCTGTCGGTGTTGAGGGCGAGTTGTGCAACCGAGGCTATAGTAATATGCTGGGTTATTACAAAGACCCAGAGGCTACTGCCCAGCTGATTGACAAGAACAACTGGCTCCATAGCGGCGACATTGGTTTCAAGGACGAACAAGGCAACTTCCACGTGACTGGTCGCATCAAGGATATGATTATCCGAGGTGGTGAGAATATCTACCCGAGCGAGATTGAGGCTTATCTGCAGCGAATGCCTGAAATCAAGATGGTGCAGGTGGTGGGTGTGCCTTCCAAGAAATATGGAGAAAGCGTGGGGGCTTTCATCATCCTGAACCCCGACTGCCAGTTGACGGAGTTGGATATCAGGGAGTTCTGTACTGGGAAGATTGCCCGATACAAGATACCTAAGTATATCTTCTTTGTGGATGAATACCCACTTACCGGCAGCGGAAAGGTACAAAAATATAAGCTCCGTGAACTGAGTTTGGAGTTGTGCAAGAAGCAGGGAATAGAGGTGATATAATAAAGAAGGGAGCCGTAAAGCTCCCTCTCTTTTTATCCTTGCTTTGCCTTGAACGCCAAGGCATACATGCGCATTTGCTTCATCATCGCCAAAAGGCCGTTGCTGCGGGTGGGTGAGAGATGCTCACGCAAGCCAATCTGCTCGATGAAATAGAGGTCGGCATTCAGGATATCATCAGGCGTCTGGTTATCCAATACACGAATCAGCAGGGTAATGATGCCTTTCACAATCAAGGCATCGCTCTCTGCCTGGAAATGTATCTTGCCCTCATCGGTGAGGTCGGCTTGTAGCCACACCCGACTTTGACAACCCTCAATCAGGTTGCTCTCGTTCTTGTATTGCTCATCCAATGGCTCCTGCTCGTTGCCCAGGTCAATCAGCAGTTGGTACTTGTCCATCCAGTCGTCATAGTCGCTGAACTCAGCGATAATCTCGTCTTGTATCTCGTTGATAGTCATAGCTTCATTCTCCATTCTTCATTGTTCATTGTTCATTGTTCATTATAAATGACCTGTAGTAAAGTCTGTCCCACCGCTTTGAGCGTAGGCACAGTAATCACATCCATATTGTCCTTCACAGTATGCCAATGCTCGAAGAAAGTGTAATTCTCGCTGGTAGGGATGATGTCGATGGTAGGGATACGCGCTATCTGGTTGATAAACAGATGATCGTCGGTTGCCCCACCTCCAACTTTCGCTACAAAATAATTATCGTAGCCAAGAGACTTGGCAGCCTTCCATACCTTGCGGTTCACATCGCGCGCAAACCTCTCAGAATAAAACTCATAGAGGAACCGCGCATTGGCACCACCCACCATATCGAGCAGGATGCCATAACGGGCATTATAACCAGCTACATGAGGTGTGCGAGCCCAATATTGCGAACCCAGGCACCAAGAGTTCTCGTCGCTCAAGCCTGAATCGCGATGGTTGCCCACATCCTCAGCATCCAAGAGAATGATGTCAATGCCGATGGTGGGTTGCTGCTGTTGCAGTTGGCGAGCCACCTCCAAGAGTACACCTACACCACTGGCGCCATCATTGGCACCCAAGATGGGGGTATAGTGCTTCGAGGCATCAGGGTCGTTATCTGCCCAAGGGCGACTATCCCAATGTGAGAACAATGCCACGCGTTTCTTCGCCTCTGGGTTGTAGGCACCTATGATGTTGCGGGCCTTGAACATCTTGCCATCATACGAGGGCAGGTCGGCATGCTGGTTGTAAACCTTGGCACCAAATTGTTCTAACTTCTGGGCGAGGTAGTCGCCACAAGCATCGTGGGCAGAGGTATTCATCACACGAGGACCGAAATCCACCTGTGCCTTCACAAAGTAGAACGCACTGTCGGCATTGAACTCAGGCACGTTGACGATGGTTTTCGTCTCGGCATCCTCACCTTCGCTTCCCTTGCTTTGTCCTCCGCAAGCCACAAAGCTCACCAGGGCCAAAATCATGATTAAATTAACCATTTTCCTATTTCTTATTTCCATATTCCAAACTCCAAATTCCAAATTCCAAATTCCAATCGTCAATTGTCAATCGTCAATTGTCAATCGTCAAATTTCAAACTCACTTCTTTCTTACTTACTTTCAGTTCCACCTGAGCTCCCTCGATGATGGGCACGTTCATGGGCACGTGGCCAACAGGGAAACCGAAACAAATGGGGTAGTGGTATTCTTTCAGCATATCTGCTAAAGCTGGGTATAACTCCTTGCCCAACTGCTTATGTTCCTCAAATTCCGTGAACTGACAGATAATCAAGCCCGACAACTTATCGAGAAAACCGCTCAGCTTCAGGTTGTAGAACATACGTTCGATGGCATGAGGTTTCTCCCCTACATCTTCTACAAAGAGGATGGTGCCCGCTGGATTGATGTCGTAAGGTGTGCCCAAAAGTCCGTGCCACACCGCCATATTGCCACCTCGGATAATACCCTCGGCCTTGCCTGTATGGTTCAAGGGGTTACCCTTGCACTGGTAATGCTGTTGAGCGTTGATGCCAAACAGGATGTCGTGGATGCCTTGGTTGCAATAATCATCGGCTCCCTCTTCTATGAGATGTTTCAGCATAGGGGCATGCAGGGAGGCGAAGCCTTCACTTTGGATGCGGCAATGCAGAGCCGTGATGTCGCTAAAGCCAATCAGCCATTTGGGACTTTGGCGAAACTTGGTAAAGTCCAGCTGAGCCAACAGGTTGTTGGCGCCATAGCCGCCACGACTACAGAAGATAGCTTTGCAATCGGGGTCGTCCATTGCTCGTTGCAGGTCGCCTAAACGTTGCTTAACGGTACCGGCAAAGTTGCCGTACTTGCCACGAACGAAGCGTCCTTTGCTCACGTTGAGTCCCCAACTCTTCAGGCATTTAATGCCTCCAGCGAGGATGTCGGGCTCGATGATGCTGGAGGGCGATATCACCGTCACCTTGTCGCCTTTTTGCAGGAAAGCCGGATATTGGAACGTTGTCTTCATACCTTATTTATATATTTATGGCTGCAAAGTTACAATTCTTACCGCAATTATCACGTTTTTTGGGGATAAAAAATGCTCCCGACCGAAGCCAGGAGCAAATTCAGTATATCGAGAGAGGGCTTGTGTTACTCTTCTCTACGTGGATTGAACGCAGGACGTGGGCGACGCTCACCACGCTCACCATTATTACGATGCTCACCACGCTCTGGGCGGTCACCACGCTCAGGACGTTCAGGGCGAGGGCGACGCTCAGGACGCTCCTGATAACCCTCTGGCTTAGGCAGCAATACCTTGTGAGACAGTTTGAACTTGCCTGTCTTTGGGTCAATCTCCAGCAACTTCACCTGGATGTCGTCACCTTCCTTAATGCCAGCTTCCTCAACAGTCTCTAAGCGTTTCCAGTCAATCTCTGAGATGTGCAGCAAGCCATCCTTACCAGGCAGGAACTCTACGAATGCACCATAAGGCATGATAGAGCGAACCTTACCGGTGTAAACCTCGCCTACCTCAGGTACAGCCACGATTGCCTTGATCATTGAAACGGCAGCATCAATCTTCTCCTTGTTGTTGGCAGCAATCTCAACGCGACCACCTTCCTCAACCTCATCGATAGAGATGGTAGCACCCGTTTCTTCCTGCATACCCTGGATAATCTTTCCGCCCGGGCCAATCACAGCGCCGATGAACTCCTTAGGAATCATCATGGTCACGATGCGAGGAGCATGAGGCTTCAGGTCTTCACGAGGCTCAGCGATGCATTCGGTAATCTTGCCGAGGATGAACTCACGACCCTGCTTTGCCTGCAGCAAAGCCTTCTCCAGAATCTCGTAGCTCAGGCCATCCACCTTGATATCCATCTGGGTGGCGGTGATACCATCACGGGTACCTGTTACCTTGAAGTCCATATCACCCAAGTGATCCTCATCACCCAAGATATCTGACAGTACTACGTACTTGTCGCTCTCAGAATCCTTAATCAGACCCATTGCGATGCCAGATACAGGCTTCTTGATTTTCACACCTGCATCCATCAGTGCCAATGTACCAGCACATACGGTAGCCATTGAAGAAGAACCGTTAGATTCTAAGATATCAGAAACCACGCGCACCACGTAAGGATAATCAGCAGGAATCTGACCCTTCAAAGCACGCCAAGCCAGATGACCGTGACCAATCTCACGACGACCTACGCCACGCTGTGCCTTAGCCTCACCTGTTGAGAATGGAGGGAAGTTATAGTGCAGCAGGAAACGCATCTTACTCTGGTCGAGCACATCGTCAACAATCTTCTCATCCTGCTTGGTACCCAAAGTACAAGTACTCAGTGACTGAGTTTCGCCACGAGTGAAGATAGCTGATCCGTGAGGACCTGGCAGTGGGCTTACCTCGCACCAGATAGGACGAATCTCGGTAGGAACGCGACCGTCCAGACGAGTACCCTCGTCGAGTACGCAACGACGCATAGCGTCACGAGTCACATCGGCGAAGTAACGGTCAATCATGGCAGCCTTCTCTTCCAGCTCTTCCTCAGTGAACTGAGCCTTGAACTCGTCGCAGATAGTGGTAGCGTTATCTTCACGCTTGTGCTTGTCGGCGCAACCTTCCTTAGCCAGGTCATACAGACGCTGGTAGCTGAAGTCGCGGACAGCCTTGCGCAGGTCTTCATCGTTCTCCTCGTGGTTATACTCACGCTTCACGGTAGAACCTACTTCCTCTGCCAGCTCCATCTGAGCCTTGCACATCACCTTGATAGCATCGTGACCAGCCTTCAGGGCACCCAGCAGATCCTGCTCAGATACCTCGTTCATCTCACCTTCCACCATCATGATGTTGTCGTAGGTAGCACCTACCATGATATCCATGTCAGCTTTTGCAAGCTGTTCGAAAGTCGGGTCAATTACATACTGGCCATCTACACGAGCCACACGAACCTCGCTGATAGGGCCGTTGAAAGGAATGTCTGATACAGCCAGAGCAGCAGAAGCAGCCAAACCTGCCAATGCGTCAGGCATATCAACGCCGTCTGCAGAGAAAAGGATGATGTTCACATAAACCTCAGCGTGGAAGTTGTCTGGGAACAATGGACGCAGAGCGCGATCCACCAAGCGGCAAGTCAGAATCTCATAATCTGAAGCCTTGCCCTCACGCTTGGTGAAGCCACCAGGGAAGCGGCCGAACGAAGCGTATTTTTCTCTGTACTCTACCTGTAAAGGCATGAAATCTGTTCCGGGAACTGCATCTTTTGCCGCACAAACAGTAGCCAAGAGCATGGTATTGCCCATACGCAGCATAACAGATCCGTCTGCCTGTTTTGCGAGCTTTCCCGTTTCGAGTGTGATGGTTCTTCCATCAGGTAACTCGATCGTCTTAACAATTGGATTAATCATAAAAATTTCAAAAAACTGTGTATATCTTAATAAAAATCGCGCAAAGTTACACATTATATTTATCAAAACCTTATCTTTGCACCGATTTTTGTAAAAATGAACAGAAAATTATGAATAAAACAATGATTTGGGCTCTTGCTGCGGTGGTTTTCACCGCTTGTGGCGGGCATAAGCAGCAGTTCACCGTAGAAGGTGAGGTGGATGGTGCAGATGGTAAGACTATTTATTTCGAGCAGTCGGCTCTCAATGGGATTTTGCTGGCCGACTCAGCCAAATTAGGAGCCAGTGGCTCGTTCAAGTTCCACCATGCTGCTCCTGAGGCACCCGATTTCTATCGCCTGCGCATCGAAGATAAGGTCATCAACTTCTGTGTTGATTCTACCGAAACCATCAAGGTGAAGACCGACTATGCCAAATTTGCTACCGCATATACCATTGGGGACTCCGATAATAACCAGAAAATTAAAGAGTTGAGCTTGTTATTAGCTGGCCTTCAGGACAAGGTGGATGAGCTATACAAGAGTTATGACGACAATAAGATTTCCAATGTGCTTTTCACTGATAGCCTTGACCGCATGGTCAATGCCTATAAGGAAGAGGTGAAGTCGAAGTACATCTATGCCGCTCCGAATACCCCTTATGCTTACTTTGCCTTGTTCCAGCAGTTGGGACAGGTCAATCTGTTCGACCCCCTGGGCAATAAGGATGATGTGAAAGCCTTTGGTGCCGTTGCCACCAGTTTCAATACCTTGTATCCTCATTCTGAGCGTGCCAAGAATATCTATAATATTGCCATCAAGGGCATGCGCAACGTGCGTCAGGCCGATTCTGCTGTGACGGTTGACGAGAGCCAGGTGGGTGAGACGGGCATCATTGACATCGAACTTCGTGACATAGATGGTAACATCCGCAAGTTGAGCGAACTGAAGGGCAAGGTAGTGGTGCTGGACTTCACTGCCTATCAGACCGATTTCTCTGCTGACCATAACCTCATCCTGCGTGAGCTTTATGGAAAGTACGCTGATAAGGGCATGGAAATCTATCAGATTTCACTTGACAGCAATGAGCACTACTGGAAGACTGCAGCTGACAGGCTTCCTTGGGTTTGTGTTCGCGAGCCTCGTGGCGTATATTCCGACCTGCTCAACCTTTACAACTTCCAGTCGTTGCCAGCTGTGTATGTCATCAACCGCGACAACGAGCTGAGTGCACGCGTAGATAACGTGGAAAATCTGGAAGCAACACTCAAGAAATTGCTCTAAAGACTAAAAAATCATCAAAAACATGCAAAAAACCTTGTAAGTTTTTGGTTGTTATAACACAATCGCTTATATTTGCACAGCGATTTGAGGTAAAAAGGGGTTCCAACGCACCGTTGTGTTGGAATTCTTTTTTGTTATTGTAGAAAAAATTAAAACTAATATAAACATGGGATACATTTCTGAAGAAGGCTACAACAAGCTCGTAGCACAACTGAAACATTTGGAGGCGGTGGAGCGTCCAAAAGTTATAGAAGCCATTAGGGAGGCTCGCGACAAGGGTGACTTGTCGGAAAATGCTGAGTACGATGCTGCCAAGGAGCAGCAGGGTATGCTAGAAGCTAAGATTAATCAGCTGAAGCAAATCATTGCCGATTCTAAGATCCTGGACACGAAGATGCTGAAGGCTGATACCGTGCAGATTTTGACAAAGGTGAAACTGAAGAATGTCAAGGCCAATCAGCAGATGACCTACACGATTGTGTCTGATACCGAGGCCAACCTTCGTGAGGGTAAGATTTCTGTGAATACACCTATCGCTCAGGGATTGTTGGGCAAGAAGGTGGGCGATGTGGTAGATATCAAGGTGCCACGTGGCGTGATGACGTTCGAGATTATGGAGATTAGCTTATAATAAAATAGGAGGAAAACTTATGGCAAGCATTTTCAGTAGAATCGTGGCAGGCGAGATTCCTTCTCACAAGATTGCCGAAAACGATAAGTTCTATGCTTTTCTGGATATTAACCCGCTGGTGAAGGGTCACGTGTTGGTGATTCCCAAGCAGGAGATTGACTATATCTTCGATGTGCCTGATGAAGACCTGGCAGAGATGATAGTATTTGCTAAGCACATTGCTATCGCCATCAAGAAGGCCTTCCCTTGTGTGAAGGTCGGCATGGGTGTCCTGGGTTTGGAGGTTCGTCACGCACATATCCACCTGGTGCCGATGCAGAGTGAGAAAGACCTGGTCTTCTCTAACCCCAAGCTTCATCTTTCCAACGAAGAGTTGGCGGAGATTGCAGAGAAGATTCGCAAAGAGCTTTGACCATTGACAATTGAGAATTGACAATCAACGTTATTAAGCCCCCTCTAAGCACGCTTAGGGGGGACTTATTATATTATAAGGAGAGTGTCCTCGTACGAATGGATATATTTTTAAATACTAAATTAAATATACTTATCTTCATATTTCAGTTGGGCATCCATCACATAATTGCGGATGGCACCCTCCTCGTCCTTCGGACAAATTAGCAGCACATTGTCGGATTCGGCAATCAGATACCCCTTCATGCCAGCCACCACCGCCAGTTTCCCGCTTGGTAGCACAATGATATTGTCCTGACTGTCATATAGCTGTGTTTGACACTTCAGCGTCACATTACCGTTCTCATCCTTAGATGACAGGTCATAGAGAGAACCCCAAGTGCCCAGGTCGCTCCACCCGAAGTCGCCCAACGAAACGAACACATTATCAGCCTTCTCCATCACTCCGAAGTCAATTGACACATTCGTGCAGGCAGGGAAATGATCATTGATGAACTCCATCTCCGCAGGGGTTCCATAGACATTGCTCCGCAAGTTCAGCACCACGTCAGGCAAATGCTCCTCAATGGCCTTAATGATGCTGTTCACGTTCCACATGAACAAGCCAGAGTTCCAGTAGAACTCCCCACTTGCCACAAACACCTTTGCCAACTCCAACTCAGGTTTTTCAGTGAAAGTCTTCACCTTATAGAGATTATCGCCTTCCTTTTCAGCAATCTGAATATATCCATAGCCTGTTTCGGGTCGGTTGGGCTTGATGCCCAGGGTCAGCAGCTTGTCAGCCTTCGCCACAAACTCCAGTCCCTTTTCAATGGCGCTCAGAAACTCGACCTCTTTTAGGATGAGGTGGTCAGATGGCGCCACAACGATATTTGCGTTAGGGTTCAGAGCCCTGATGTGATACGATGCCCAGGCGATGCAGGGAGCTGTGTTCCTTCTGCTGGGTTCCAACAGAATCTGTTGGGGGTGAAGCTGGGGCAACTGCTGTTGCACCAGGTTGGCATATAGTTCATTGGTCACAATCAAGATATTCTCGGCTGGTACCAGCTTGTTGAAGCGGTCGAAAGTTTGTTGGAGCAGAGATCGTCCTGTGCCAAAGAAATCCAGGAACTGCTTAGGCAGGTTTTTGCGGCTATAAGGCCAAAAACGGCTACCTACTCCTCCGCTCATTATCACGCAGTAATTGTTTTTGTTGTCAATCATGGTAAAGTTGTGTTAGTTCATTAGTTCTGCTAAGATACAGCTTTTTTTTGAACATCAACAACTTTTTAGAAGAATTTATGTTATTTGCTAAATTTTTAGCTTTCTTGCTTGTTATTTCAGAATTTCTTTGTATCTTTGCACCGCAATTTTGCGATAAGCAGAATGCCCAGATGGCGGAATCGGTAGACGCGCTGGTCTCAAACACCAGTGGGGCAACCCATCCCGGTTCGACCCCGGGTCTGGGTACCAAGAAAAGAAATCCCTTGCGAACTTCAGTTTGCAAGGGATTTGTCTTTTTTGTCTGTTTGGCAGGATTTAGATCTTGTCTTTCATAATTTCAACGCTCAGCATCCGTTTTTGTATTTCCATCATCTTTATGCAAATAGAAAATTTATACCGTTTTATACGGACATTGGTTAGGCAACCATTTCGCCTGGCATTCTGGTGGAACTACAGGTTGTTGATAACCTCCGCAAGGATTTACCTGTGTACAAGGAGGAGGCCCATAATGTTCGTTGCATTGGGGGGTTGGTGGGCCGTAGGGGCAATCTCCACCTGTTATCAAAGCCAGATCGCTTTCGTCCAGCTCCTGTTTCATGACTACTTTCTCCTCATCGTTCAAAGCGATGATAGAAACTTTCTTTACGTCATCGTCGAGTTCAATACTCAACATCCGTTTTCTGTTTTTGTTTTCTCCCATAGCAATATATCTTTATTTGAAAATCAACTGCACAAATGAGCTGAGGTTGCGACGCCACACCTTCCACTCGTGGGCACCCGGGTATTGCTCCCAAACCACACCCTTATAGCCCTTGTCAAGTAGCTTCTGCTTGAAGTCCTGCATGCCGTCGATTCGGTTGTCTTGCTCGCCGCAAGCCAGGTAAATCACGTTGAAGCGGTTGTACTTGGCTGGGTTAGTGTACATGCCAGGAAAATGCTGCTCGGCGTCGAAAGGTGCTCCTCCGATGGCTGTAGAGCCAATCAGACCAGATGAGAAGATGCCCACGTTGGCAAACACATCCACGTTGCGGAAGGCGATGAAGAAAGACTGTCCACCACCCATCGACAGACCTGCCACCGCACGTCCGTTGCGGTTCTTGATTACGGGATAGTTCTTCTCGATATAAGGCAAGATGTCTGCCACGAGAGATGAATAGTTGTCAAAGTTAGAGCTGTACTTCGTGGTAATCTCCTTGGTAGGGATGCCCAGGGTCTGAGCGGCGTATTGGTTGGGGTTGCCGTTCGGCATCACCACAATCATAGGCTTAGCCTTGCCCTGTGCGATGAGGTTGTCGAGAATCTGGCAAGTGCGTCCCAGGGTTGACCAAGCGTCCTCGTCGCCACCTCCACCGTGCAACAGATAGAGTACAGGATACTTCACACTCTTGTTGTTGCGGTCGTAACCTGCTGGGGTATAGACATACATGCGGCGGGTCATGTCGTTCTCGGCAGAGTAATACCACACATGCTCCACATTGCCAGGCTTACTGCACTCGGCATATTGATCGGCATAGCCACCTGGGATCAGCAGGGCGTTCATATAACGTGAGCCGTCACGCTGCACCTGAACGTTAGAGGGGTCGAGCATCGTCACACCATCCACCACAATATTGTAGGTGTACAGCTCGGGCGATGGCTGGGGCACAGACACGCTCCAAATTCCATTGGCATCCTGCTTCATGGGCAGTTGGTTGGCATTATAGCCCAGCCAAGAGGCAGACACACTGACTTGGCGTGCCTTGGGTGCTACGAATCGGAAGGTCACACTGTCGTTTTTCAACTCAGGTGACTTAACACCTGCACGGAACATTAAAGAGTTCATTTCCTGACCGAAGGCGGAAATGCTTGTCACAAGGGCTAACGCCAATGTAAAGATTCTGATTGTCTTTTTCATGTTACTTATTTTTATAATTATTTTCGGTTCTTCTTTTCAACGTTCAACGTTCAATTTTGTAAGTTCCGCCTTAATCAGGCAATGATCACTCAACATCGCGTTGTTAATCACCTGAACATGACTGATGGCAAAGCCCTTCGTAATGATATTGTCGATATAGCTGCGGGGACTACTTCCTGCCGGATAAGTGGCCAAATCGCCCAGATATCCGTGATTTGCCATATCATAACCGGCACGAGTAAAAGCATCGAACTCATCGGTCTTGCCCGTGTTCCAGTCACCACACATGATGACATACTTATCATTCTTGAACGCTTCAATTAACTCCTCGATTTGCGTGGCGCGATAAGGTGCTCCGTTCTCACCCTGGTTCCAGTCGAGGTGAGTGGACACTACCTTCACGATATCGCCATCCATACGGATGGTCGTCACGAGGTAATAACGCTTCTGCACCATCTTCTTAAACTCAACCACATCGGTGGACAGCACCTCGAATCCGTTGCTGAAGATCGCATTACAGTTATAATCGTATTTCGGTCCGATCTGCGCGTCGTGATAATTCAACAGGATAGCCTCGCGAGCCTCTACAGCAGGAAGCTTGTCGGTGGCATTCACCATCAGCGGATTATATTCCACTAAAGCCAAGATATCGGCATTCAGGTCGTTAAAATAAGCTTTGTAGGTCTGCTTATAGAAATCCATCACGGCATGTGTCATCGTGGTGTCGCCCGACTTACCCAAGGCAAAATGACCAATATTCCAGCTGGCAACTGTGAACTTGGTGAACTGTTTGTTCTGTGCATTCAACCCGATACAAACGTATGCTGCAAGCAACAAAAGAGTAAAAACTTTTTTCATTAAATACCTCCAAATTGTTTTATAGGGCAAAAATAGTAATAAAATGGACATATAAATAACAACTTTCGCTTTTTTTCTTTGATAAATAGTGAAAAGATTGTATTTTTGCCAAGTTTTAGGTGGAATATTGTAAACTTTAAAATAAATAAGCAAATGAACAGAAGAAATTTCTTGGGTATGGGTGCAGCTGCTTTGGCAGGTATGGCACTTGTTCCTTCACTGACCTCTTGTGCAGGTGGTGAGAATACTAAGGTGGCTAAGCGCGATGGCGATAAGCCTAATTCAAACTTCGGTGGTGTTCACATGGGTGCCATTACTTATAGCTGGCGTGACCAGAAGGGTGGTTTGGACAACCTGATCAGCTATTGCAAGCAGGCTAACGTGAGTAACTTGGAATTGATGGGCAACGATCTAGAGACTTGTCTTGGTGCTCCTGAGAGCCCAATGATGGCTCTTATCCAAGGTGCTATGGCTCGTCTTACTCCAGAACAGCGTGAAGGCATGGGTCGTCGTGGTTTTGGTGGCGTGATGGATCTCCTGAACGATGACGAAAAGAAGCAGATGAACGATTACAACGAAGCATTTGCAAACTTCCGCAAGAACATGGATTGGGACAAGGTGGAAGAGGTACGCAAGCGTTTTGCAAGCGAGAACATCGACATTCACATCGTGAAGACCCAGCCAGGCGAAAACTCTAGCGACGAGGATTGCGATTATGCATTCAAGTTGGCTAAGGCTATGGGTGCTAAGGGCGTAACCGCAGAGATGACCGTTGCTGCTGCTAAGCGTTGCGCTCCTTTCGCAGAGAAGTATGATATGTTCTACTGCATGCACAACCACTTCCAGTATGCTACTCCTGAGTTTGCAGCAGGTCCTGACGAGGTATTGGCTGTTTCTCCAAATGTGATGCTGAACTTCGACTTCGCTCACTACTTCGGCTCAACTGGCAAGAATCCATGCGATTTCATCGAGAAGTATCATGACCGTATCTTCTCTATGCACACTAAGGACAAGACTGGTCCTGATGCTGCTAAACCAAACGAGAATCAGGTTTGGGGTCAGGGACAGACTCCACTGGATGATGTACTGAAGCTGGTACAGAGCAAGTATCCACAGATCTATTGCGACTGCGAGCTTGAATATCAGGTAGCTCCTTGGAGCAACTCTGTTAAAGAGGTTGGCATTTGTATGAATTACGCTAGACGCGTATTGGAATTGGGTTAATTCTTTTTTAATAATAAAATGAGAGAAGGCTCTTGCAGATTTGCAGGAGCCTTTCTTTGTTATTTCATATAAACTACTTACCTTTGTGGGAGTAATCCGCAATAATTATTAGTTGATATGAAAAGAAGTGTTTTGGTGTGTTTGGCTGCGTTGTTCGCCTGTGTTTGTCAGGCCATTGACGTTCAACGCGTGGAGCCTGCAAACTGGTGGGTGGGCATGGAGAACCCCGAGGTGCAGGTATTGCTATATGGCAAGGACATAGCGAATTGCCAAGTGAGTGTCAATTATCCAGGCGTGACCTTGAAAGAGGTGGCGAAAGTGGAAAATCCCAATTATCTGTTCCTGTATTTCAATATTGCGAAGGATA
>JAEEGF012099379.1_pt1 | contig 14859 bp, 10 predicted proteins | sample 9134171 | NCBI WGS metagenome assembly JAEEGF01 (sample SAMN16246542, study PRJNA631951) | gut metagenome | biome: gut microbiome; feature: rumen; material: AP-attached | host: Bos | place: Iran: Karaj | collected 2018-10 | reverse complement strand
GCTTTCGGTCTGCCCGAGGAGGCTATGGCCGACGTAGATTCCAAACGTCTGATAGAACGCGGTTTCAACTTGGAGCTTTTCCAGAGGATACGTTTCGTTTCGTTTGGCCAAATGGGCGATTTGCGTTGGGATTTGGGCGTGTACGGCTCGCTGAATTTCCAGAACTACAGTCTTAAATTCGACGGCACCGACGATTATCGCAGTCAGCGGGTGCGTTACAACGGCCTGCGTTTCGCCTCGCCGTGGGACTGGGGCGTGGTAACACGTTTCAACGTGTCGTCTTTCGGCATCTATGGCCGTTACCACCTGAGCGGACTGAACAAGACCTACGACGCCCCCGACAAATATTTCGAAGAACTGCCACGCTTGGAAGTTGGAATAGAACTGAGATTTTAGATAATTAGTAATTAGAAAGACCTCAGACCTCAGACCTTAGACCTTAGACCCATGTCCAAAGAACTAACAATCGACATCCACGGGTTATTTGTTGAGGACGCCTTGGAGCGTGTGCAGTCGTTTATTGCGCGTGCGCCGCTGGGGACGGAGAAAATAGTGGTGGTGCACGGCTACAACCGTGGCACGGCTCTGCGCGACGCCATACGTGCCCGTCTACGCTCGCCACGCATCCGCATGGTGGAGCCCGCCTTTTTCAACGACGGCGAGACTTATGTGTGGCTGAAGAAATGAAAAGGTTGTGAGTTGTCGTTTTTTTTTCGTACCTTTGCACGTTGATTATCATAAATAGTAAAAGATAGAAAAAGTCAATAATAAGTGTCTCAGTAGCAGAAATAATGATGGAATCCCAAACCACAGAATATAAGGAACAGTGGCACGAAATACTCTCGTTAATATACCCAGAAATAAGAAAGAACAAATGCCTGAACAAATTAATGACCGAATAAAAACGATGCAACTTTCTGAAAATGAGAAAAAAGTGTTTTTGTTTATCAGGGATTTTGACCGAATAAATGACCGATTAACGACATATTATCTCGCTCAAAAAATGGGGTTGTCATATTCTACAATTCAGAGGATACTTAGGACGTTGTTAGAACAGAACCTCATTAGGCGCGTGGGAAGTAAAAAGACGGGTTTTTGGAGTGTAGTGGAATAGTTTAATTGTATAATATACTTTGATTTTTGTAATGAAACATCAAAAAAGAAATAATATTAAAATCAGGGTTATAGCAATTTTCTTGTTGTTTCCGCTATTGGTTATGGCACAAAATCGTAACTATTTTAAAGTTACTGGATTGAAGGAAAAATATGACGCATACAAGGATTGTGTGTCGTTCAAAGTTGCAAATCACAGTGACTCAACAATAAGATGTGGAATAGCTGTACAAAAATATATATTATCTGATAGAAAGTGGGTTGAGACGTGGCCAGATATTTATTGGGAAAAAATAACATCCTGCAAGCCACCTTGTCTTCTTTTCGAATTTCCTGCCGATTCAACAATAGAACTCCAATGGTGTCCGAGAAAATGTATTGATTATTTTGGCGAAAAATGGATTGCAGAAAAAAGAAAGAGTGATCAAGAGAATAAGAAAGTCAGATTGTGTCGTTTCAAATTTCAGTTCCATATTTTTCTTGGAGAAAAAATAGAAGAATCTGGCGTGTATTATTCGAAACCTTTTTGCATTTATGTTAACTAATCGCTGGTCGCTAATCACGGTTCACAAAAAAATCGTATATTTGCACAACAAAATCCATTAGTCAATAATCATTTATTATAACGTAACTAACAATGAAACAGTCAATAGCAATACTTACGGGCGGCGGTCCCGCCCCGGGAATGAACACCGTTGTGGGCAGCGTAGCCAAGGCTTTCCTCCGCGACGGCTATCGTGTGATAGGTCTCCACGGCGGTTATTCGGCACTTTTTACCAACAATCCGCGTACCGTGGACATCGACTTCCTTCTGGCCGACGACATCTTCAATCGCGGTGGCTCCATGCTCAAGATGAGCCGTTTCAAACCCACCGATGCCGATTTCGAGAACAACTTCAACCTTGCTTTCTTCACCGAAAACAACGTTAAACTGCTGGTTACCGTGGGTGGCGACGACACCGCCTCCACCGCCAACCGCATTGCCAAGTTCCTCGAGGCCAAGCATTACCCCATCGCCAACATCCATGTGCCCAAGACCATAGACAACGACCTGCCGTTGCCCGAATCCACACCGACTTTCGGTTTCAATTCGGCCAAGGCTCAGGGCACCATCATCGGCACCACGGTGATGGAGGACGCACGCACCAGCGAGAACTGGTTCGTGGTTTGCGCCATGGGACGCTCCGCCGGACATCTGGCTTTCGGCATCGCCAGCGCCTGCCACTATCCTATGGTGATAGTGCCCGAATTTTTCGACAAAACCGAGATAACCCTCGACAAAATCGTCAATATGGTCATCTCGTGCATCCTCAAACGCAAGATTGTGGGTGTGGACTATGGTGCAGTGATGATTTCCGAAGGCGTGTTCCACTCGCTCAGCGACGAGGAGTTGGCCAAGACCAAGGTCAATTTCACCTACGACGCCCACGGACATCCCGAACTGGGCAAGGTGTCCAAGGCAAATATCTTCAACAACCTGCTCGAAGAACGTGCCAAAGAGCTGAAACTCAAGCTGAAATGCCGTCCTGTGGAGATAGGCTACGAAGTGCGTTGCAACACCCCCATAGCCTACGACCTCACCTACTGCACCCGACTGGGAATAGGGGTGAAGACCCTCTACAAACAAGGCTGTACGGGATGTATGGTGTACGCCGACGCCAACGGCTCGGTGAAACCGCTGTACCTCAAAGACTTGCAGGACCCCGCCACGGGCAAGATCCCTCCGCGTCAGCTCGACGTGCACACCGACGAGGTGATGACCTACGTGGAAAACATCATGGACTACATCACCCCTGCCGACTACGAGGCCGCACGCAAACTCGTCCCCAACCCCGAAATGTTCGATTTGTATAAAATATTAAATTGGTAATTTTTTAGTGGTCAGTGGTCAGCGGTCGGTAGTCAGTAGATAGCCCCGAAGGAGCGGAGAAAAGAGCCCCGAAGGGGCGACAGACTATAGGCGGGGGCGTAAGCCCCCGTAAAAGAGACACACCCAAGACAAATGAGCCCTGAAGGGGCGGCAGAAAAAACACCCCAATCATTATCACAGTTCACTGATCACAGTTCACACAGAAAACAACAAAAAAAGATGAAACGTATATTATTTTACAGCACAGTTATGGCAGTAACATTATTTGCCGCCTGCGGCAACAAAAACGAGAGTCAGACTCCCGAACTCACTTCCGGTATCGACCTCAGCAATATGGATACCACCGCCAGCCCCGTCGACGATTTCTACCAGTACGCCTGCGGCGGATGGATGAAAAACAACCCCCTCACCGGTGAATATTCGCGCTACGGTGCTTTCGACAAACTCGCCGAGCAGAACCGTCAGCAGCTGAAGGAACTCATCGAGGAGATTGCCTCAGCTAAGAACGAGAAAGGCTCCAACGCCGAAAAAATCGCCACCATCTACAATATGGGTATGGACAGCGTCACCTTGCAGAAACAGGGTGCCGAACCCATCAAGCCCTGGCTCGACGAGATAGTGGCCATTAAGGACGCCGCCGGCATCAACGCCGAAATCATCAAACTGCACCAGAACGGCATCGACCCCTTCTTCGGAATCTTCGCCGAACCCGACCACGACAACAGCAAGATGACCATCGCTTGGATGTGGCAGGCAGGCCTGGGTATGGACCGCGACTACTATGTGGGCACCGGAGCACGTAATCAGGAGCTCCGCACCAAATACACCCAGATGATTGCCAATATGTTCAAACTCGCTGGTTTCGACAAACTTATCGACGCCGATGCCAAATTCCTAGCCGACAAGGTGATGGCTATCGAGATGCGTCTGGCAAAAGCCCAGTACGACAAGGAAACCCTTCGCGAACCCTCCAAGACTTTCCACCGCAAGACCCTCGAAGAGACTCAGGCTTTGGCCAAGAGCTTCCCCTTTGCCGATTATTTCAAAGCCATCGGTCTGCCCGCGATGAAGTCCCTCAACGTGGCACAGCCCGAATTCATTCAGGAAGTGGGCAAAATCCTCGCCACCACCAAAATCGACGACCTCAAATGCTATCTGGCTTGGAACGTGATCAATACCGCCGCCGGCTACCTCAGCGACGATTTCATCAACGAAAGTTTCGAGTTCTACGGCAAGACCCTTTCGGGAAGAGAAGAACAGCGTCCTCGCTGGAAACGCGTTACGGGCACCGTGGAAGGCGTGCTTGGCGAGGCTGTAGGCCAGCTCTATGTGGAGAAATACTTCCCCCCCGAAGCCAAAGAACGTATGCTCACCCTTGTGAACAACCTCCAGGAAGCCTTCAAAACCCGTATCAAAGGCGCCACTTGGATGAACGACACCACCAAGCAGAAAGCCATCGAAAAACTCGACGCCATTTATGTCAAAATCGGTTACCCCGACAAATGGCGCGACTACTCCACACTCAAGGTGGAAAAGGATAGCTATTTTGCCAACATACTGCGTTCCAACCAGTTCGACCTCGCCTATATGGTCAGCAAGATCGACAAACCCACCGACAAGACCGAATGGCTGATGACACCGCAGACCATAAACGCCTACTACAACCCCAGCACCAACGAGATATGCTTCCCCGCAGGCATACTGCAGCCCCCGTTCTTCGACATGAACGCCGACGACGCTGTCAACTACGGTGCCATCGGAGTGGTTATCGGACACGAGATGACTCACGGTTTCGACGACCAGGGCCGTCAGTACGACAAGGACGGCAACCTCAGCGACTGGTGGCTGCCCTCCGACGCCAAGAATTTCGTAGACCACGCACAGGTGCTTGTCGACTGGTTCAGCAAAATCAAAGTCCTCGACGACCCCGAGACCTATGCCAACGGCAAACTGACTCTAGGCGAGAACATCGCCGACAACGGAGGTCTGCAAATCTCCTTCGTGGCAATGCAGAACGCCATCAAGGCTGGACAGGTGAAAGCCGACAAGATGGACGGCTTCACTCCCGAACAGCGTTTCTTCATAGCCTACGCCACCGTTTGGGCAAGCAACATACGCAACGAAGAGATACTCAACCTCACCACCAGCGATGTGCACTCCCTCGGACGCTGGCGCGTGAACGGCACCCTGCCGCACATCGCAGCCTTCATCAAAGCTTTCAACATCAAGGAAGGTGACAAGATGTACCTTGCACCCGAAAAACAGGCTCAACTGTGGTAATTACAGCTTTTAGCAATTATAACTATATTAAATGATAAATTTCGGCGGAGCCATACGGCTCCGCCGAAATTGTTTTTGTAAGATTAGCCCCAACTACCTAAAAACAAGCATACTGCCAAAAATACAACGGTTAAAAGTAAGTTAATCTTTGCACGACGACATTGTTTTTTCAAAAAAAAATCATATCTTTGCATCTTCTAAAAATCATTGAAAAATTAAGAATTTAAATTGTAAATCATTTTAAAGCAATAATTTAATATGAAAAAAATATTCTTACTTGCAGCATTAACGTTGGCAGTGCTCAACGGAGCCTTTGCCGTTATCGCTTATCCGGGAATCATCAATTTTACGCAACCCGACAACAAAACCACCGTTCAAATCTACCTTTTCGGTGATGAACGTTTCCATTGGGGCGAGACACTCGACGGATATTCGCTTATGCACGACGATGAGGGCTATTTCGTATATGCCACCAAGGATGAGAACGGCGATATGCAACCCACACAGTACCGCGCCACTGAGATAGCCGACCGCCCTGCAGAGGTTGTTGCTTACCTCGAACGCACCCCCAAACACCTTCGCTACAGCACGGAACAATGCAACGCTATGCGTACAATGTGGAATATGATTAACGACAATCCGAACATCCAGTGTGGACTGAAAAGAGGTGAGAAGGCGCTTGATGTGACTCACGGTAACACACGCCTGCTTGTTATCCTTGTAAGCTTTTCGGACAAAGGGTTTATGAAATCACCCGCAAATATCGAAAAATTGTACAACCAGGTGAACTATTCCAACGCCACAATGCGTGGCAGTGTGCACGATTTCTATTACGAAAACTCTTACGGCCAGATGAACCTGACTTTTGAAGTGGCAGGTCCATACACTTTGCCTCAAACAATAGCATATTATGGCAACAACACCAATGGTAACTCACAGCAGTTTGCCCGCGATGCCATACAGCTTGCCGTAGCCGATGGCGTTGACCTCTCTAATTACGACCTCGACGGCGACAACAACGTGGATGGCGTGCATATTATGTTTGCCGGCTATGGTGAGGAAAGTTCCGGCGTTGCCAATCAGATCTGGTCGCACAAAGGCACCCTCACCAACCCCGTTTACGCAAACGGCGTATATGCCAAGACTTATTCCTGCTCGCCCGAATTACACGGCGGTACAGGAACAGTCCTCTCCACGGTGGGTGTTATATGCCACGAGTTAGGTCATGTGTTCGGCGCCCCCGACTACTACGATGTCGACAACAATCATGGTGGATCGGGTACAGCCGGTTATCCTGGCAACGGAGAGTGGGATATCATGTCGTCGGGTTCGTGGAACGGAACAGCTAACAATCTTAGCGGCAATCAACCCTCGCATCACAACCCATATTCCAAATGCTTCACCTATGGATGGGCTAACCCCAAAGTTCTAACCAGCGCACAGTCGGTGGTTCTTTATCCTGCTTCTTCCGACTCGGCTTCGATATACAAGATAAACACCACTACCAACAACGAATATTATCTGCTCGAAAACCGTCAACAACTGGGATTTGATGGATCTCTTCCGGGACATGGCCTTATCATTTACCATGTACACTCGGCATTTTCGCCCACTAGTCAGAACAACAATGTAAATCACCCGCAGAAATTCTATCCTGTATGTGCAGGAGTGTCGTCGGCAAGGCCTAACAGTGACCCCAGCTCATATGGTAACATCAATACCAATGCCTGCCCATTCCCCGGAGCATCGCGCAAAACATCATTCACCGATGCAACCACTCCTTCGGCACAAGCATGGTCGGGTGCCAACACCAACAAACCAATCACAAATATCACAGAAAATACCACACTCAACACTATCAGCTTTACTGTAAGCGGTGCCAATGTTGAGGCGGCTTCTGTTGTAGCCCGTCCGCACAACTGTACACAAGTTAATGTGGAATGGCGTCCTTTCGGCGAAACTGAAGTGATGTTGGTATATTCCGCCAATGGCACCTTCGGCACACCTTCGGGCAGCTATACCGTAGGACAGTCTGTAAACGGCGGTGGTACAGTTGTCTATATGGGCAATGGCACAACCTTCTCCCACACAGGTCTAACAGCTGGAAACACTTACCGTTACAAACTCTTTACAAAGCTCAGCAACACTCCTACTTGGTCGTCGGGAGTTACCTGCAATGCAACAACTCCTACCTGCACTGCAGCTCAGATCACCTACAGCCAACAGTTTGCAAGCTCCACTCTGCCGACATGCTGGAGCAAAGAATCAACCAACAGCTCGGTAAGTTGGAAAATAGGTGCTGGCAATGGTTCTTCGTACCCATCGTCGGCATACTCGGCTCCATATAATGCTTACTGCAATATCAGCGACCGCAACCTCGTTGGAAATCAGGCCACACTGATATCCGAACCTATCGACCTCTCTTCCACAACCGAGGCAAATGTTAAGTTCAGATACTACAACAACAAATATACTGCTTATCAGGACGTGCTTACCGTTGCCTACCGTTCTTCGTATGGCGATAGCTGGACTCCCATTGCTACATTCAACAAGAGTGTTAATACTTGGACCGAAGTCCAACTTAATCTCCCCAACCTGTCGGATTATTATCAGATAGCTTTTATAGCCACCGTTAATATGGGCAGAGGCGTTTGCATAGACGATGTAACAGTAAGTCGTGGCAGTGTGGCAATAGAGCCCGCTACTAAAAACAATCCCCGCGTAACTATCTTCCCGAATCCTGCAACCGCATCAGTTACTTTCAGCATCGAAGGCAACGAAAATCAGACGAATTATACCGTGTTCAACCTTTCGGGTAAGGCTATGATAAGCGGCACAATGCTGGGTTCCGAACCCAAGACAATCTCTACCGAGAAACTCCAATCTGGAATGTATTTCGTGAGATTCCAGAACGAGAGCTACCAAAAGACAGAAACACTGATAATAAAGTAGTTGAAACGATAATTATAATAGGGGAAGCTGTGATTTGATACACACTTCCCTTTTTTTATTAAAGACAAAAAGTCAAAAGATGAAAAAAACTGCTATACTGGCTCTGCTGCTGTATATCGTTTGCCAATCGGCAATGGCTGTTACAGCATATCCCGAACTCGTAAAATTCATGCAACCCGACAAACGCACATCTGTTATGCTCTACCTCAAGGGCGACGAGCGTGTGCACTGGGCTGAGACAGTGGACGGTTACTCCCTCGTTACCAATAACGAAGGTTATTTTGTGTACGCTGTAAAAGACGAACTGGGCAATATGGTGCCATCCGACTTTATAGCCACCGATGTGGAAAACCGTCCCGGCCATGTGGTACGTTTTCTCGAGAATATCCCCAAACACTTGCGCTATAGTTCTATGCAGATTAACTCATTGCTCTCGTTGTGGGAAATAAAGGACAACTTGTCTGCAAAATCAAGCAAATCTCAGGGCATCACCGGAAACCGCAAGATACTTGTGATACTTATGGGGTTTCAGGACAAACGCTTCACCATGCTCCGTGCTATGGTAAGGGCTATTTTTAATGAAGTCAACTACACCACTACCGGTGTTTATGGCAGTGTCCACGATTTTTATTACGAGAACTCCTATGGTCAGCTCAACCTCACAGCCGATGTGATGGGACCATATATGTGCGACAGCAATGCCGCATACTACGGACGCAACGACAACCAGAGCGTGGGTTACCAGGCATTTGCCACCGAGGCCATAATGGCCGCCGCACCTCATGTGGATTTTTCCGACTACGACAACGATGGCGATGGCATAGTGGATTGCGTACACATACTTTTTGCCGGCTACGGAGAAGAGGCTGGCGGTGGAGCCGACTGCATCTGGTCGCACAAATGGAATCTGTTCCAACCCATCACTCGTAACAATACAACAATAAACACTTATTCCTGTTCTCCCGAGTTTGGTGGCAACTATGGTACTTCGCTCACAAAAATAGGTGTGATATGCCACGAGATAGGACACGTGTTCGGTGCCCCCGATTTCTACGACACCGACTACGAAGGCTCCAACGGACAATTCCCCGGCACAGGGAAATGGGATTTGATGGCCAGCGGCAGCTGGAATATGGGCGGAGCATCACCGGCGCACCATAACCCCTATACGAAAAGCCAAATATACAAATGGGCAACTCTTAAGACACTATCGTCCCCGACTTGTCTTACTCTCCAACCGGCAAGCGTCGACTCCTCGTCGTTCTATAGACTCAATACCACCACACAGGGAGAGTACTATATCGTTGAAAATCGCCAGCATATAGGTTTCGACCAGGGACTCCCCGGACACGGTATGATACTCTACCACGCCCACGCCGACCTGATGAGGGGCGGTGGAGTGAACACCACTCATCCTCAAAAGTTTTATGTGGTATCGGCAGCTTCTTTGAACAGAATACCGACAGGACCGGTCTCTTCTTATACGGGAGTGGATGCCCAAACAACACCCTTCCCGGGGTCCACAATGTCTCACATCCTCAACGACACCACTGCACCCGCTCTAATATCGTGGGCAGGCGCCAATTCGGGACACAAACTTACATATATAGGCGAAAACACTCACGCTAATACCGTTTCGTTTGTTTACAACGGTGGCTGCACTCCCGAAGCTTCGGATTTCAGTGGCGAAGGCATAAGCGGAACCAAAATTCAGCTCTCGTGGACTCCATTCGGTGGACAAAAGGTGATGATTGTGGTGAACGACACAAACAATTTCTCAACTCCGCAAAATAAAATTTACAACATCGACGACACGCTAGCCACAGGCGAAAAGGTGATAGCATACAACCTGTTCGACATTCACACCCTTTGCTCCAATTTGCATCCGCTCACAACCTATTATTTCCGCTTATACACTATGTTGGATGATTCCACTTATACTTCGGGACTTGCTTGCAGTGCCACTACTCTTTGTGCAAATGTCGCATACCCATATAACGAGACATTCCAGTTCGTTACCGGTACAACCGATTGTTGGAACATCGAAAACAATGGCGCAGTGTCGTGGGTAAAAGAACAGGATGGATACAATATGTACCTTTCACTAAAGGCCGACAGCGGAGCGACAGTGACCCATGGCTCGTCGCAAATTCGTATCTCACCGCTCAATTTGGAAGGCAACAGCAATTTGGTTTTGTTGCTCGATGTGCGAAATATACTTCGCTACGACACCATCGACGACTCCACAATGCTTCCTCGTATCGACACTCTGCTGATAAAATATCGTAACGAATCTATGTATGAGTGGCAAACGTTACGTATGTTCTGCAACAACATACCAGCATGGCAACATTTTTCCATACCGCTGCCGGCAACTACAAGCGATTATCTCATAGCCCTCGACGGTCATTTCGGCGGTCAGACATTGTCGGTGGATAATGTGAAAGTAACAACGGTGCATCTCATATCCGTCACTACCGACGGCCACGGCACAGTGTCGCCGGGCGGTGACGCTTCCAACAGCGTGGCTGTGCCCGATGGTGAAAGCATCACTTTCGACATAAATCCCGACAACGGGTATCAGATTGACGAGATATACGTCGATTATCAGCTACAGCATAGAACAAACCTGTTCATAATCAATAATGTAACGGCACCTCATGTGTTGTATGTCACTTTCAAAGAACGCTTGGCTTTAGAGTCGGCCGACGAACCCTGTCTGAAAGTGTATCCCAATCCCGCTTCGGATAATGTAACCATAGCTTTGGCCAACGCCGCGCAGTCAGAGTACTCGCTCTACGATATGGCAGGACGCGAGATAGCTAAAGGCATCATCACGGCAGACGCTCCGGCACGCTTGGATTTGTCTCATCTCTCAAACGGAGTGTATTACATCAAGGTGGTGGGCGAAAATTTCAGGACAACAGAAAAAATAATAGTTACGAAATAATTACCACTACTGTATCAATATAGTATAAACGAATGTCTATCTTATTATTGTAATAGCACTGATGAACGCCGAAGAAATTAAACTCATCGAAGCCTGCAAAAAGCAAGATCCCGTGGCGCAAAAACACCTTTACGAGATGTATGCACCCAAGATGCTTGCAATATGCCGCCGTTATATGGGTTCCGAAGAGGCTGCTGAAGATGTGTTTCACGATGGCTTCGTGAAAGTGCTTACAAAGATTGACTCTTTTAAAGGCAATAGCTCCATATTCACTTGGATGCGTACCATAATGGTCCACACAGCCCTCAACGCATTGCGCGCCAGCGTGGTGAGCAAGAAAAGCTCCGAGGACAATATGGAGATACTCAACGAAACTCAGACCGATGAGGATATATTCTCAGGATTCACTGCCAAAGAACTGCTCAAAGCCATAGAATCGCTGCCCGACCTCTACCGCACCATTTTCAACATGCGCGAAGTGGAAGGCTACGAGTACTGCGAAATAGCCGACTCGATGAATATGACCGAAAGCTACGCAAGAGTGTGTTTGGCCCGTGCAAAAAACATGTTGAGAAAAAAAATTGAAGGCCATTTTGAATATTAATTTGGACTTATGTAAAAAAAATAAACAAAAAAATATGAAAAATTGTAGCAAAAAGCTTGCAAGAGTGTCTAAAATGAGTCAGACCATAGAAAGGGATTGGCGCATTTGCTCTTGGATGCCGATGCAACAGTCTTGTTTTTAATGGTTTATAAATAATTTTGAAAAACGACAATTACAAATAAAAAAGATATGAGTGACTTTTTTAAAAACCTATTCGAAAACTACGAAGAGCAGCCTGCTCCCGAAATGTGGGAAAAGGTGATGTCCGACGTGAAACACCACAACAAGGTGGTTAGGACAAGAAAGATAGCAGGTGTTGCTTCGTTGGTGGTGGCCGGTGGTGTGGCTGCTTTGCTGCTTATCAACAACAGCGCAAACACCGATGCCGAAACCATAATTGCACAGGACAAGGCCGTGGAAACTGTCGCCACCCAAGTTCCGGAATCTGTTGTGACAGAAAACGAATCTCTGCAACCCGCAGCACAGGCACAGCAGGAAAGCAAAACCGTTGCCCCCGTTGCCAAAAACGCCGCAGCCGCCCAAACACAGGTGGCCAAGGCTGATGCAGAGAACACCGTTTCCGCTGCCACAGCAGAAAAAACTGTTGTTGCAACTCCCGAGAGACAGAACGTAACAGTTGCCGAACAGACGACAAAAGCCGAACCCGCTCGCACCAACACAAATGTGGCTGCAACAGCAACAACCACAAACAACACCGTTGCCGAAACTTCGCAACCCACAAAAACTGTCGTAACCAACAAGATGCGTTCCGGCACCAATCCCGACACAACAAGCACCCTTACCGACGAGCAGGTCAAAATTATTGTGCCGACAGCCTTCACTCCCGACAAATCGGAAAACAACCAATTCTACGTAACCTGTAACCATCCCGATCTGGTTAAGAGTTTCGAGCTCAGCATCTTCACCCGCAACGGTCTGATGGTATTCCACACCAAGGACATCAACGAACGCTGGGACGGCAAATACAAAGGTCGTGTGCAGAACATGGGTGCCTATGCCTACGTGCTTCTCTACACCACAGCCGCAGGACAGAAAGAAGTGCTGAAAGGAAGCATCACGATAATTAGATAAATCGGCTGACAAAGATAATAATCAGCTATAAAAGTAAGAGTTACAAGCCTGTACCAATTATTTTGGGACAGGCTTTATTTTTTGCTTTCATTATGTCAAAAAAAATACGTATATTTGTGCAAACACAGATATCAATAAAAAACACGTAAATAAATGGAAAAGAGAGATTTATTGAAAGATGTCGTGAAACATATCGACATTAAAAGCTACGATTCTACACAATTGATAGACGCAATGCGCAATATGTCGTTCACTTCGCGCGACACAGCCCGCGCCGCCGACATATTCATGCAGATGATAGCCGAGAAGGACTGCACCAACATCCTTACCATTGCAGGCTCCACCTCCGCCGCAGGATGTATGCAGGTGTATGTGGACATGGTACGCAACAAAATGGTCGACGTGGTGGTATCCACCGGCGCCTCCATCATCGATATGGACCTTTTCGAAGCCCTCGGTTTCAAACACTATATCGGCGAGAAAGAGAACGTCATTCCCGACACCACTCTCCGTGAACTTTACATCGACCGCATTTACGACACATATATCGACGAGGAAGAGCTGCAGGCTTGCGACAACGCCACCTACGAGCTCTCCAATATGCTGGACCCCCGTCCTTACTCCTCGCGTGAGTTCATCCACGAGCTCGGCAAATGGCTGCACGAAGGTCGTGCCGTGAAGAAGGACAGCCTCATCCAGACCTGCTACGAATGCGGCGTGCCTATTTTCTGCCCCGCTTTCAGCGACTCCTCCGCCGGTTTCGGCATTGGCAAACACCAGTGGGAACGCACACACAAGGGCGAGAAATACGTCTCCATCGACTCCGTGCGCGACTTTGTGGAACTCACCGAAATCAAGATGGCAGCCCCAGAAACAGGACTGTTCATGGTTGGCGGCGGCACTCCCAAGAACTTCGCACAGGACACCGTTGTTTGCGCAGAAATCCTCGGCTACGACGTGCCCATGCACAAATACGCAATCCAGATAACCGTTGCCGACGTGCGCGACGGCGCCTGCTCCTCTTCGACACTGCTTGAGGCCGGATCGTGGGGCAAAGTCAGCGAAAAGCTGCAGCAGATGGTTTACGCCGAAGGCACCACAGTGATACCGCTGATAGCCTCCTACGTTTACCACAACGGCGATTGGAAAAACCGCGAATACAAGAACTGGCAGAAAATATACAACAAATAAACCGTTGTAAATACCGCATTTTCCCGATGGATACAGCAGAAAGGCAGAAAATAATAGCCCTGATACACCGCGAGGTGGTGCTTGCCACAGGCTGCACCGAACCCGTTGCCGTGGCTCTTGCCGCCGCAAAGGCGCGCGAAACCCTCGGCATCGTCCCCGACAAGGTGGAGCTGTATCTTAGCAAAAACATATTCAAAAATGCCATGGGCGTGGGCATCCCCGGTACTGGGATGATTGGTCTGCCCGTGGCAGTGGCAATGGGTGTTGTGAAAGGCGACGCCTCGCGACTGCTCGAGGTCCTCGACATGGGCAAAGACGATATCGCCGTGTCGAAACAATGGCTCGAACAGCACAAGGACGACATCCACATTACCGTTAAGGACAACGTGGACAAGCTCTACATAGAGTGCGTGTGCACCAAAGGCGACGAAACGGCCACCGCCATCATCGCCGGACAGCATACCTGCTTTGTGCATGTGTCGAAAAACGGCAAAGTACTGTACGAACACAAAGCGGCGGCTTGCTCCGATAGCGACGACGACTGCGATGTGAGCCTTAGCGCACGCAAGGTGTACGACTTCGCCACCACCGCGCCTCTGGAGGAGATAGAGTTTATCAACGACACGGTGAAATACAACATCGCGGCCTCCGACCGCGGTCTGGCCGGCGACTACGGCCTCACCACAGGCAAGCTGCTGATGGACATGGCACACGGCGACGTGGTGCATACCACCGTGGCCAAGACCGTGGCGGCCTCCGACGCACGTATGGACGGATGCACGGTGCCCGTGTACAGCAACTCAGGTA
>JAEEGF010353185.1_pt1 | contig 14859 bp, 17 predicted proteins | sample 9134171 | NCBI WGS metagenome assembly JAEEGF01 (sample SAMN16246542, study PRJNA631951) | gut metagenome | biome: gut microbiome; feature: rumen; material: AP-attached | host: Bos | place: Iran: Karaj | collected 2018-10 | reverse complement strand
GCTGCTCCGCCTTGATGCCGAGCAGGCGGTTGAACAGGTCGCCCGTGCGGCGGGAGATGCCCGTCTGCATGGCGAAGCGGTTCAGCAGGTGGCGGATTTCCGGCTGGAAGATGATGAGGATGGCCAGTACGCCCACGTCCAGGAGGGCGTTCAGGAGGACCGTCATCATCCGCATGTTCAGGGCGGAGGCGATGGCCTGCGCCACCAGTAGCAGGGAGAGCACCAGGACGATGTTCAGCACGGTGGAATCGCCCCGGATGCTGCGCAGCAGGAAGAAAATCAGCAGCGCGACCATCCCGATGTCCAGGACGTCCGCCCAGCCGAACTGTAGGAAACTGAATATGCCCAGCACACGCGTCATACGGGACAAAGTTAGCAAAAGATTTCGTACCTTTGAAAACTTTAATGCGTTGAGATGGAATTCAGAGTCTTGAAATTCGGAGGGTCGTCGGTCGCGGACGCCACGAACATGTCCCGCGTGCTGGATATCGTGGGGGCGGAGCTGGAGAAAGGGCGCGTGGTGCTCGTGAGTTCGGCGATCAGCGGGTGCACGGACGGGCTGCTGGCCGCGAAGGCCGGCGACGTGTCCGGGCTGCCTGCCCTCCGGGAACGGCACCTGGCGATTGTCCGGAGGCTGTTCACAGGGGATGAACGCACCGAGGCCGCCGAAGAAGTGACGCGTCTTTTCGACGAGATGGAAGCCGCTCCCGCGGACGAAAAAGTCACCTATGGAGAACTCCTTTCCACCCGCATCCTCGCCCGGAAAATCGCCTGCGACGGCGTGACCGTCCATTGGGCCGATTCCCGGGAACTTGTCGTGAAGGACGACCTTCCCCTGACGTACCGGCTGATCCGCGAGGCCGTATCGGCGACGGACGCCCGGATCATCGTCGCGCCGGGCTTCATTTGCCGCGATTCCGCAGGCAAGCACACCACCCTGGGCCGGGGCGGGTCGGACTACAGCGCCGCCCTCTATGCGGCCGCCCTGCAGGCCGGCTCCCTCCAGATCTGGACCGACGTCCCCGGCATCATGACGGCGAATCCGAAGCAGGTCCCCGCCGCCCGCACCGTCCCCGGCATGTCCTACCGGGCCGCCCTGGAAATGGCGGAACACGGCGCCAAGGTGCTCTACGCCCCTACCGTCGCCCCGGCCATGGAAGCCGGCATCGACATTGAAATCCGGAATACGTTCGCACCTTCCGGACAGTTCACCCGCATTTCGGCGCGGCCGGATGCGACTCCGTGGGTGGGCGTGGCTTCCGCCAAGGGTGAAATCTGCCTTGTGGGCACATCTGAGGCTTCTTTCGACGAAGCCGTCGACACGGTCCGGGAGGCCCTCCGAAACGCGGGCATCGCCCCGTTGGAGGTCCGGGTGGACGGGCTGAATGTCCTGATCCGCGTCCGGGAGGCCATCGAACTGCCGGCGCTCCGGGTCCTGCACCGGACCTTCTTCGAGTCCCGGCCGCTGCGGGAGGTCAACCTGTTCATCGCGGGATTCGGCGCCGTGGGCAAGGCCCTGGCCGACATGGTCGGCCGGACCGCCACCACGGTAGCGGAGCGCACCGGCAAGGTCCTCCGCGTGGCCGGCCTCGCTGACAGCCGGCGCTGGAACATCGACCTGGGCGGCGTCACGGGCCTGGACGGCGGCGTGCCGGGCGACTTTGTGGACGCGGTCATCGACATCGCCCCCAAGGGCTCCGTCTTCGTGGACTGCACCGACAGCGAAACCCTCTACCGGCGTTATCCGGACTTGTTCCGCGCCGGCCTGCATATCGTCTCCTCGAACCGGCGTTCCTTCGCGGTCCCCTATGTCGAATACGCCGCCATGCAGGCGGAGGCGCGCGAGAACGGCTGCTTCTTCCGGTATGAAACCACGGTCGGCGCGGCCCTGCCCATGCTGGAGTCCCTGGCCATCGGCGCGAACAGCTGCGACGAGATCCTCTCCATCGAAGCCGTCGTCTCCTGCACCCTGAACCAGATTCTCAGCGCCTACGGGGAGGGGCCGACCTTCGCCTCGCTCGTCCGGGCGGCGCAGGAAGCCGGACTCACCGAGCCCGACCCGCGCCTGGACCTCGGCGGCCGCGACGCCCTCCGCAAGCTGCTCATCCTCGCCCGCGAGGCCGGCGTCCGGCTGGAGGAGAAGGACGTGGTCATCGAGCCGATGATTCCCGCCTCGCTCTTCGGCGTTTCGCTGGACGCCTTCTACAAGGGCCTCGAGGAACTGGAGCCGGCATTCGCCCAGGCGCACCGCGACGCGCTCGCCAAGGGCTGCCGCCGCCGCTTCGTCGCGTTCCTGGAGAAAGATTCTGTTGCCCCGCTCGGCTACCGCGCCGGCATCCGAGTCAAGGAAGTGCACGCGACGCACCCCGCCTACTACCTCCGCGGCACGGAGAACGCCATACTCATCCGCAGTGCTTTCCACCCCTCGCCCATCGTCATCCAGGGCCCCGGCGAAGGCGCCCGTCAGGCCGCCGCGAGCCTGTTGAACGATATTTTGCGATAATTATTAAGATATTTTATTATCTTTGCAAAGGTTAGTTTTCAGTAGAACGAATTTAATGACTCAGAACGTATGAAAGTAGCAGTCGTGGGAGCGACCGGCCTGGTCGGCTCCAAAATGTTGCAAGTGCTGGAAGAGCGTCAATTCCCCGTGACCGAACTCTTCCCTGTCGCCTCTTCCCGTTCCTGGGGGAAGAAAGTCCTTTTCCAAGGCCGTGAATGGACGGTCATGAGCGCCGAGGAGGCCATCGCCAAGCGGCCGGCCGTCGCGATTTTCAGCGCCGGCGGCTCCGCGTCGGGCGAACTTGCTCCGAAGTTCGCGGCCGTCGGATGCCGCGTCGTGGACAATTCGTCCTACTGGCGCATGGACCCGACCAAGAAGCTCGTCATCCCCGAGATCAACGGTGACGTCCTCGGCCCCGACGACTACATCATCGCGAACCCGAACTGTTCCACCATCCAGATGCTCATGGCCCTGGCTCCCCTCCACAAGGTCTACGGCATCAAGCGAATCGTCGTCAGCACCTACCAGAGTGTCTCCGGCAGTGGCGCGAAAGGCGTGAACCAGCTCAAGGCCGAGCGCGCCGGCGGCACCGGTGACTTCTATCCGCATCCCATCGACCTGAACACCCTGCCGCACATCGACGTTTTCCTGGATAACGGCTATACGAAGGAGGAAATGAAGATGGTCAACGAGACCCGCAAGATCCTCCGCGACGACTCTATCGCCGTCACCGCCACCACCGTCCGCGTACCGGTCTGGGGCGGCCACAGCGAGAGTGTCAATGTGGAATTCTGCAAGCCCTTCGACCTGGACGAGGCCCGCGCCCTGATGGCCGCGATGCCCGGCGTCGTCATCCAGGACGACCCCGCGAACAAGGTCTATCCGATGCCCCGCTTCGCCGAGGGCAAGGACGAGGTCTTCGTCGGCCGCATCCGCCGCGACTTCTCCGTCGAAAACGGCCTCAACCTCTGGTGTGTCGCCGACAACCTCCGCAAAGGCGCCGCCACCAACGCCGTCCAGATCGCCCAGCTCCTGCTGGAGAAGGGTTTGCTGAACGACTAGGGCAATCGAGGTGCGATACGAGGAGGTCTTGCACATTCATGTCAGGAAAGATATGGATTTTGGATTTTTTAAGGAGTTGCTGAGCATCGATTCCACTTCGGGGAAGGAGCGGAAGGTGGCGGAGTGGCTTGCGAAGCGCCTGCCGGAAATGTTCCCCGCGTCGAATCGGCCTGTGCTTCGGGTCGATGAAGTCGGTGACGGCACCCTCAACCTCCTCCTCACTTGGGGCTCCCCCCGCATTGTCTTCTGCTCGCACCTCGACACGGTTCCGCCGTATATTGAGCCCATATTCCCGGAGGGGGTATTCCTCTCCGAACCGTCGCTGCGCGACCCCTCCCAAGGCAAGCCTTGGACCCCTCCCTCTTATGTGGCCGAGGGTGGCCACAGGTTCGGAGAGGAACACCCCCTCCGGGAGACCGTCATTAAAGGAAGGGGATCTTGCGACGCGAAAGGACAGGTGTTTGCCATCGTGGAGGCGTGCAAGAAGCTCGCGGAAGAAGGGAAGACCGATTTCGGAATGCTGCTGCTGGCCGGCGAAGAGACCGGTTCGTGGGGCGCGAAGGCGTTCGCCAAGACGGATTTCAGGGCGGAGTACCTGGTCGTGGGCGAGCCCACGGACAATTGCATGGTGTCCGCTTCCAAGGGGACGAAGTCATTCGACCTCAAGTTCACGGGCGAGCCGTTCCATTCAGGGTATCCTCAGTTCGGGATAAGCGCCGTGAATCTGTTTGTCGATTTTGTGAACCAATTGAAAGCGAAGGACTTCGGATTGGACCCGTTCCTGGGCGAAACCACCTGGAACATCGGCCTCCTCCACAGCGACAACCCGCAGAACATCCTCTCCCCCGAACTCACCTGCCGCATCTACTTCCGCACGACCTTCGTCTCGGACGAGGCCGTGCAACAGTGGATGGAAGATGCTCCCGGTTTGACCGGGAATCTCACCGTCACCCCGCGCGGGGGCGACACGCCGGCCCGATATTGGACTGTGCCGGACCTGCCGTCCAAGAGCGTGGCCTTCGGCAGCGATGCACCGCACCTGACCAACTTCACGCACAAGGCCATCTGCGGCCCAGGCAGCATCACCGTCGCGCACCGCGATGACGAGCATGTCCTCCTCGCAGACCTTGAAACCGCCGTGGAGCAATATCTTAAGCTTTATTCCGCCGCCATTAGCACGGCGGAAAACACAAAATAGCCCCCAAAACGTTCTCCCACACGTGCCGCAGCACGCTGGAAAGAACAAAAACAAGGGAAAATGCTCTCGGTGGGTGATTAGGAGCTCCGCTTGGGAACAAGGATATACTTAGTTAAAGGGATAAGAAGGGAAAAGAATATGGGGAAAAACAGGTTTTACATCAAAGACCGGGAAAACCTGGGAATGATGACGGCTGCGCGCATCATCGTTGACAAGGAGACCGGCGTGAATTATCTTTTCGTTGCCTGCGGTTATGGCGGCGGCCTGACGCCGCTGCTTGACTCCGACGGGAAACCCATCATTACGAAAGACGGGTACAACAAATAGCCCCCCGCCGCCGCATGAAACTGAAACTCTCCGACGACCAGAAGGCCTTTGTCAAATGGGTGGGTATCCTCGCGCCCATTTATATCATCTTCTATCAGATGTTCCACTGGATGCGCCACCGGTCTTTCGCTTGGAAGGATCTGTTGACGCAGGCGATCATGGCTCTGGCCCTTGTCGTGCTCGGGGTGCTGTTTTTCGCCCTGGCGGACCGTCTCACCGGCAACAAGAAACAATAAAAAACCAATATCATGAAAGTCATCATCAGCGGATACGGCCGGATGGGCCATATGGTGGAAAAGGAGCTGGTGCGGCGGGGGATCGAGCTCGTCGCGGCCAGCGAGGACATCTGCAGTGTCGACCCGGCCGTCGCGCGGGAGTGCGTCGTCATCGACTTCACCTGGCCGGATGCGTTCCGGGCCAACTACCCCTTCATCGCGAAGCACTTCAAGGCCGCGGTGGTGGGAACGACCGGATGGAACGATATTGAGGCCGATGTCTTCAAGGCCTTCGAGGAAGCCGGAACGCCGCTCATCTATGCATCGAACTTCTCCCTCGGTGTCAACGCCTTGTTCGCCGCCGTGGAGCGGGTGAGCAAGATGCTGAAAGGTAATGGTTATACCCCCGCCGTGGAGGAGACACACCACATCCACAAGCTGGACGCCCCGTCCGGCACCGCCAAGAGCCTCGGAAAACTGCTCGAAGAAGGCCTCGGTGTCGAACCGGAGATCACCGCCCATCGCATCGGCGAAGTCCCCGGCATCCATACGGTCACGTACACCTCGGAGGTCGACAAACTCACCCTCACCCACGAAGCCTTCGGCCGCGAAGGCCTCGCCGCCGGCGCCGTCGCCGCCGCCCTCATGACGGAGGGACTCACGGGCGTCCATGAATTCAAGGAGTTGCTGTAGCGGCGGAGTCCTTTTAGGCACGCCTTCTCCGGAAAGGTTTTTTTGGCGCAGGCGGCGGGGTGTTTTGGCGCAGGTGAGGTTTTTTAGAGGGGACCTGCACCACGTTATTGGGTCTGGGGCGCTCCCGTGGCGCAGGTCCCACCCCTTTTTCCACACCTGCGCCAGAATTCGGTCACACCTGCGCCGTCAAGGACATTCGCGCTACAGTTTGCGGATGTCCCAGTAGCCCGGGAAGGAAGCGTCACGGGCTCGTTTGCCAAAGAGTCTTTCGCACTCGTCGGCAATCTTGTAAGCGTCACAACTGGCCGAAGCCGTCGATACACGAATCGTCGTGCCTTTGCGCATCCCGGCACGATCTTGTTTTAATTTGCATTCAAATACGGGCATACGATGCCTCCTATTTGTTGTTCTTATTCTCGATTTCTGCCATATTCATTCCCCCATAAACACACGCGCCTCCGACAATGTAGAGTACCCAATTCAACCAGGTCGGTAGAAATGCAAGATGGAACACATCATCAACCAAAGATACGAGAAGCAAGATAATGCCCACTGCGCAAATAATGAACGGGAAAACTTGTGACTGTTTCATTTCAGTATTAATATTACTGATTCACCTGTGTCAACTCCTTGAATTGCTTTCACCATAGCCATGCCCCTTCAATCTCCAGGCAGGGTTTTTCGAATCGAATTCTTTCCGGTCTTCCGCTTCCAGGAGCCGTTTCATCTCTTTGGCCAAATCGACAATAACCGGAACAGGTCGTTCCAGCCATGTGGTCACAGTATAACAAATCCGCAACGAAAAGAAATTAGGCTCTGGCATGTTCTCAGTTGCTCGGAAACCGATATTCTTTTTTCCTAAGGGGCGATAATTGACATCCAGATCCGCGCTGAACTGATGGTTGGCGATGACTTCTAGAAGACTGTCGTAAAGAGAGAGGAAGGTCTGCTCATCACTTGTCGTCGTCTCAGGACAACCGGCTTTCACGTTTCCTTTGTGGACAAAATGGAATTGCGTATCATATACGTTATCCGACGACAAAAGATAGACAACCCAGTTTCCTTTTCCGGACGACAGGGACCGGATATCTTCGATGAAATCCTGCAGCGGGGGCTCTATTGCATCATCATTAACGGTATAATAACTGACCGGATCATCGGTGTTTCGCTCGAACTCCTTGCTTACATAATTAAACCCACCGAACTGCGCGAGGTAGTAGGAAAAATGACCGATACTGCATTCCCGCACACTGGTCGGGGCGACAATTGTCACGTTGGAACCCCGGTCAATCCGGATTCCATAGGATCTCCGGACGATCTCATAGCCATCGACCGTCTTCTCATCCAGCGGAATCATTTCGACCACAAGGCGGTCATTCGGGTGTTCTTCCGCCACTTGGCTGGTAGCCAGATTCCGAAGGCGGAATTCGTCGAATCGCGAGGCAGCGTCGACAATATCCTTTTCTGTCAACCCTTTCTGAGCCTGGAGGGTAACGATCGATTTGTATCGCGGCACATAGCGGAATTGCATGACCTTGCTCAAGTTCCTGGTAAAAGACAAACGCATCCTTTCCCGGATATCCTCCAGATGCAACCGTTTCTTCTCGTCGTCCATCGCCTTCCGGAATCCGTTGGCAACCAGACCGGCCGGAACGGCAAAAATCAGAATCTTCAGAATTCCGATGGCCGTATCGATATACCGCCCGATGAGCGTGACGGGACCATTTCCGGAAAAATGTCCCGGGTCGCCGATATATCGGGTAATCGACCAAACAAAAGCCTGCCAGAAAGAGGGATACTCATCCGGCTGGGCCGCATGTTCCACGATGTAGAAAACAATGGCCAGTACAATAGTAATCGCCAGCAGAACCTCGATAGATACCCAGAAATCTCTCTTGGCATTCTTGAAGGCTCGGCCGAACAGGACGAAAGAATTGGCTGTTTTGGATTTGCTCATAGCTTTTCCAGTTCTTTGGCGTCTATCCAGGACATAAAGACAATATTTCGCTAGATCTCCAGGATAAACTTACTGAATAATACTAGGATCGGGGCAGAGAGTTCATCACAATAGGATAGGTCTTCGTCCATGGATAGCCACTCGTTGAATTGTAACCATGAACGGACATAGTTATCCCTGTCATCACCATAGGATACCTGTCCGAAACACTCCGGATATTTCTTGAGGAAAGAGACGATGCGCTTGTCCAGCTCCGGATGCTCATGCAAGAACTCAGAAGTCACGGTGCCATAGTCGTAATGCAAGACAACTTCCTGAACTTCTCTTCGGTCCTTCTGAAAGAGATGTTTGTCTCCAAAGTGATATTCGTGATAATTACATGACCCGCCAACCTCTTCCGGCCAACTCTTGACAAGGTTTTCCCGGGCATTGTAACTCAAGCAATGATGACATTTTACACCATCTGCTATGACATAGTGCTCACTATCCCATAAATCAATAACCAAGTCTCCGTTCTTGTCGACATAAATATCTGCTTCAAAAGGCAGGAAGAAACTATTCCCATGCCAAATGACTCTAACAAAAGATTTTAACGTATTATTGAAATTACTCATCGTGAGTTATAGTGCATAGTTGAAACACTAGTTGAACAAACCCGACTTCACGGCATCTTCGTATTTGCTAGTTATCGATTCACGATCGGTGTACACGACCTGTACTCTATATCTAGCATTTCTATAGCGACTGGAATCAAAACTAAGATTCTCTCTCGTCATGGAAACTGCCGTCTGTGCCAAATTCTGATTTTTGACACTTATGGCCAAATCCAATAGTTTACGACATATGGCATTATATGTTTGAGCCCATAACTTGTATGAGTTGTATTCATAACCTTTAGTAGCATTTTTAGGAGAATCCGCAAAATCTTTTTTATGATGAGAGAGCTCCTTGTCTGAGGCAGGCCTCTCTCCAAGAGCCTGTATTTCGTTCATCCGGACCTTTATACGAAGCTCAGCATCTTCTGGAAAGTTCAATACTATATATGTTAACTCGCTTGTATAAACGGTCTCTAGAGCAGAAAGGTAATCTGCCCGGCTTTCACTGTAAGAACGCTTACTCGCATTATCTATGGCATTCTGCCGTAATTTGGACAGGATTTGATGTGCCGCCTCATAGTCGTTTGCGTAACAAGCTTTTTCAATTTCCTCAAGTTCTCGGCTAGAGTTGGTGCCTCCACACCCACAAATCATACATACCAAGAATGAAAATAAAATGAACTTCTTCATATATCAGTAAAAAAGATGGTTTGCATTTTAGTCAAGTGCTCTGTTAAGCAGCCCGAAACACCGTCCCAGAGTTTTCCAAGAGCCCTCGATGTTTGCTTGGGCAACGGCCGATAGTTTGATAGCCTCAGAGATGGGTTTTCTGCTTAATCTTTCGGAAAAATCCTGAAACATTCTTTGGTCTAGAGTCATCCGTGCCGTTTTGTTAGATCTTTTAGAGAAACTAGTCGAACAAGCCTGACTCCACGGCTTTATCGTATTCGCTCTTTATCGAATCACGATCGGTATTCACAAGTTTCATGGAATAATAAATGCTATAGGGTACATGTTCTATATCAACATTTTCTTTTACTAATAAAACCGCCTTCTGGGCTAAATGCTGATTCTTGGCACTTATGGCTAAGTCCAATAGTTTCCTACATATGTTATTATATGATAAAAGCCACAATCTGTATGAATTATTATCATAACCTGAAACATAAATCCCATCTCTAGCTTCATCAAGGATGTCCCATTCCCTTAAATCTAATCTATCCGTGGAAGGCCTCACTCCAAGGGGCTGTAATTCATTCATTCGGAGAGAGATACGAAGCTCTGAATCTTCCGGAAAGTTCAAAACGATATAAGTCAACTCGCTTGTATATACGGTTTCGAGTGCAGAGAGGTATTCGGACCGAGTTGTTCTGAATGAGTCCTCTAAAGCAGCATTACTAATTGCATTCTGCCGTAATACGGACAAGATTTGATGCGCGGCCTCATAATCATGTGCATAACAAGCTTTCTCGTAGTCTTCTCCATAATTCGCTTCTTTGTTTTTGGTAGAGTTGGAGTTTCCGCACCCACAAATCATACATACTAGGATTGAAAGTAAATAAAACTTCTTCATATATCAGATAAAATAAATAGGTCTGCATCATTTAGTCAAGTGCTCTGTTAAGCAGCCCGAAACACCCATCCCAGAACTTTCCAAGACCCAGAAAGCCTCCGGTATTGGCATTCTTCTTCCCCTCGGCTTTTGCCTGGGCAACGGCAATGTCCGTATTGGCCTTGAGTTTCAGCGGAGCCATCATTTTCTCCATTTCCAGTTTCTCCATATCCAATCGCTGCTGATGTTCTTGTTCGGACAGGGCCATCTTCCTTTCATGGGCAATGCGGTCATCTATGCGTTTGGTGTATTGCTCATATAACTTTTCAGCCTTGGCGTATTCGACGCTGCGGGCTGGTATCAGACGCATGCAGGCACCCACCCTGGGATTAAACTCATCCCCGGCTTCCGTAACCGCGGATTGCATATCGGCATACAGTTCGGCAGATTTCTGGGCGAAGATGATATCTGACACATCCTTCTGGCGGGTTGTAGCATAATCGCTGCATTTTCCTGCAACATCCGGAACCGAGGACAGATAAGCGAGTGCGAGTTCATAATTGCCTTTGCTGATTTCGCTCTCGACCATTCGTTTGAAATCGTCCATGTGATTCGTATAGTAGTCAACAATTCTCTCGGACGCGGAGGCCAGCATTTGTTGCAACTCGGGAGTGTTTTCCATTTCCTGTACGGCCTTCATGGCGGCATCCTCAAAGCTCTCTCCAACCCCGGAGATCTCCTGCGTCTGTGATGCAAAGACATCACCGGTAGCGGCGTTCCCGACCAAGTATGTAAGCTTGTATTTGACGATCATCCGCTGGGGGGCTGTTCCTGTTGCCGAGCGGTCGATGGGGTTGATTCTCGCACCGAAAACGAAGGAAGGATTGGTTCCGAGGCCACTGATGCCATTCTTGGCGGCAATCTGAAGCAGTTTGCTGCAAACGGCATCTGCAACCCCCTGCGTAATCTCGTCTCCGAGTTCCGGCTCCAAAATCGAGAACTTGATGCCATGCGAGACAAGGAGTTCGTCCATGTTGACGTCGCCCAGTTCGGCCCGTTTTCTGTCCAGCGCCGCAGCCCGCTCGGACTCGCTCAGGGATGAAACCCTTTCCTTGGGTGCGAACTTGACACCGCCGGCATCTCTCCGTTGATTATTATTGTTTCCATTGTTTCCACAAGAAACCACTGCAAGAGTCATCAATATGGACAGGGGAAGGAATAATGAGTTGCGCATTTTTATAATTTCTTAATGGTCAATACAATATCCCCAAGCCCCTGAGACCGGTTTGTGCAGCTGAGCCCCAGATTTGCCCGCAGATTCTTTTGGAGATCGCGAGTCCAGTCATAAACGCCATATTGTGTCCCGTCCTCATTGAGGAGAGGGATCCTGACATTCGCAAAGGTCAATTCCTTGGCCGTGTTTGTCTGAAGCTTGTGGTTTCCCTTGACTGTATGGCTCTTCATGTAATCAATGATCCAATCGGCATAGGTATCTCCTTCGATGCTTTCGTCGGTGAGTTTGATCTTTGAACCGGCATCCACATTGATCCGCACACTCACTTCCCGGCCCCGGGTGAGAATATCCGAGAAATAGGACTGAATGGAAGTCATCATCGTGGGAATCTGTTTGGTAATATCCTTTTGAATCGCCTCCGTTGTGGATTCCCCTTTCATATTGCTGGAAGTGATCGTGGCTACGGTCTTGTTCGTATAGGCATCAATGGCGGAAAGGGTATAGCTGACATTCTTGACACCCGCATTGCTATAGTTGTATGACATGGGGTCCGATTGTGCATTATTCGAATAGTAATTGAGTTCCAGAATAATATCGGGCCTTGCCGTCATCAGAAGCAGTGTCTTGGAATCCTTGCCGATGTCGTCGGCCATGTCTTCGGCCTCCTGTGTATCCAGGGATTTCAGCGTCTGTTCGAAATCAGTGAGCGGATAGGACTTGGCGATGAAAGCCTGCTGGATTGAGGAGACAATCCGTCTGAACCGGTCGTCGGCATTAATGTATCTCTGGTAATCGCGCAGGACATAACTCTTTCCGTTTATCGACTGGGTTTTCAATGCCCCGAAACTCTGGAGCGTCTGGTCTGCAGGAATGACCATAATCTCGGGCAGGGACTGCTCGATGGCGTTGACACCGGAATTCAGATAGGAATCCATATCACCGCTTACATCGGTCAACGCCTTGTTACGATTGCCTTGATTGCCACAGGATGTGACTCCTAGGAGGACAATACTCAAAACGGGAATCCAACTTGATAGTTTCATGGTAGACAGATTGTATTATTGGTGATTTCAATTGCCGTTGGTCAATTCCTCCCGGATGATCTGCAGGGCCAGTTTACGGTCAAACTCGCCCGGGTCTTCCTGGGACATGACGCCGAGAATGGAACGAAGGTCGGTGTAGGTATAGGTGCAAAAAGTGGTTGGTGAAACATCATCTAACTATTTGATTTCTATATGATTATGAGTAGTTTGATGAAACGCGTTTCATCAAACTACTTTTTCTATGGCAAAATCGAGGCGTGAAAGATGCCCGTACTGTGGCTTTTTGGACGTAATAAAATGGGGTCGACGAGACGGTCATCAGCGTTACAAATGCAAGAATTGTGGGTGTATGTTCACATTCCGTAGAAAGGATGTGAGCCGTGCGAATAGATTTGTCTGGTTCCGCTGGTGGATAGAAGGGAAGCAGACTGTCGAACAGATCTCAGAGTTGAGCGGCTATAGCGTTCGCCAGCTCAAGACATGGTTCTATGAGTATCTGGATGAGGCGCCATCCTGGAAGATCCGGAAGTATGAAAAAGTCAACCTCCTGATAGATGGAACATGGTTCCCCAACAAGGTCTGCTTGATTGTCTATCGGGCAAACAACATTAAGGCGACTCTGTTCTACCGACTGACGGACGATGAGAGAGAACTGGAAATCATCGCTGATTTAAAAGCGCTTAAAAGAATGAAGATCAGGGTTGATAGCGTCACCTCAGATGGCGGACAGGACATCATCAGAGCCGTCAAATATACTTTTCCTGACGCCATAAGGCAGAGATGCCTGGCACATATAGAACGAGAATGCTTGAGCTGGATCACACAGCACCCAAAGAGTGCAGCCGGCATAGAACTTCGTCGCCTGGTCTGCCAAATAAGCCGGATAAAAACCCACAACGACGAACTGTATTGGAAGCGTTGCCTAAGCGCGTGGTATGATGAATACTCAGAGTTCCTCAAGGAGAAATCCGTATCTCCTACTACGGGAGAAAAGTCATATACGCATGACAACATCCGCAAGGCGTACTTTCATATCTGGCACGCCCTTCCTGACATGTTCCGGTTCATTGATCATCCGGATGTGCCGAAGACTTCAAATGGTCTTGAGTCGTTCTTCGGACACCTCAAGGACCACATGAGGTTACACCGAGGTCTTTCATTAGAACACCACAAGAACTTCATCAAGTGGTATTTGAACTTTAATGCGGAAAAAGACAAATAAAGAAGTGAAAATACCAACCCTTTTTTGCATCATTACCTCGGTGTATCCTTCCACATGAATGTAACACGCGACCAGCTGCTGCAATTCATCTGAGGTCATCATTGGTTTCATGGTTCATGCGCAAAGAAAAAGAAGTGGTTAGTCTTTCAAAGATAACAATAAATGCGCAAATAACAAGTTATTTTCGTAACTTCGCGAGCGGTTAAAGAAAGAAGGTTATGCTTACTCTCAAAGGATGCGGAACGGCGCTGTTCACGCCGTTCAAGGATGGGAAGCTGGACGAGGCCGCCTTTGCGGCGACGGTCCGCCGGCAGGTTGAGGCCGGGATCCACTTCCTGGTGCCGCTCGGGACGACGGGCGAGACGCCGTGCCTCTCCGTGGCCGAGCGCCAAAAAGTGCTGGCCCTTGCGCGCGAGAACGCGCCGGGCAAAACACTCCTCGTGGGCGGCGGCACGAACTCGCTCACGGCCACGTTGGAAAGCATGGCGCAGCTGCCCGATGCCGATGCCTACCTCATCGTCGTCCCCTACTACAACAAGCCCAACCAGACCGGCCTGTACGAGTACTACAAGGCCGTGGCCGGCAGTACGGACAAACCCATCGTCATCTATAACGTGCCCGGGCGCACGGGCGCGAACATCGCGGCCGAGACCACGCTCCGCCTCGCGGAGGAGATTCCCAACATCATCGCGGTGAAGGAAGCCTCCAGCAACTACAAGCAGATCAGCGAGATCATCCGCTGCAAACCCGCAGGGTTCAGCGTGCTGTCCGGCAATGACGACGAAACGCTGTCGCTGATGGCGACGGGCGCCGACGGCGTCGTCTCCGTCGCCTCCAACATCGCCCCGCGCGAAATGGTGGCGCTCGTGGAGGCCCTGCAGGAAGACGACATGGTCAAGGCCCGCGCCTACCATCACCTGTTGTCGCCCCTGTTCAAGGCCTGCTTCGTGGAACCCAATCCCATTCCCGGCAAGGCCGCCATGGCCCGCCTGGGCCTGATGGCCAATGAGCTCCGCCTGCCGCTCGTCCCGGCCTCCCCCAAGACCGAAGAATTGATTGCCAAGGTCCTGGACGATTTGTTTAAATAAGATTCTCACGTCGGTCTTACGACCTCCTCAGAATGACAAGGATATGGAAATAACCCTCGAACGTTTCAACGAAGTCATCGAAGGCCTGGAAAAAGGCGAAATCCGCGTCGCGGAAAAGAAGGACGGCCAGTGGGTCGTCAACAAGTGGGTGAAGGAAGTGATCCTCGCC
>JAEEGF012059279.1_pt1 | contig 14861 bp, 12 predicted proteins | sample 9134171 | NCBI WGS metagenome assembly JAEEGF01 (sample SAMN16246542, study PRJNA631951) | gut metagenome | biome: gut microbiome; feature: rumen; material: AP-attached | host: Bos | place: Iran: Karaj | collected 2018-10 | reverse complement strand
AACCCATCGCCTGGCCCCCGAAATAACCACCCTGTGGAAGCCAGACCACATCGAACGTCGTAGAGAGATTATCGACCTGCTTTTCAAGTCGGCTCCACTGGGCATCGGCATATCCGTCCCAGTAGAAGGCCTGCAGCATCACGCCGCCATATTTCTCAGGCCAGCCCTGAGCCATCATGCCCAGTGCAAAAACCATCATCAGCAATGTTGTGTAAAATCGTTTCATAAGTCTATAGTTTTAATTTCTTCTGCGAATATACAAATAAATTCCATACGTTGTGTTTTCCTTTTGCATTCTTTTATATTCAATATTGTGCAATCGTTTGCATTTTCCAACTCTTTTGTCTTATTTTCTACGATGCAAAATAGAGTTGCAAACGATGAGCGATGGAACTGAGAAGAATAATAGAGTTGCAAACGATGAGCGATGGAACTGAGAAGAATGGCTGGAGCATGTGGCTTTCAATTCTATCTGCACAAATGACAAGGCACAAAAACAGCCGCCAGAGATTATCTGACGGCTGTCATTTCTAAACACACGCAGTTTAGCGTCATTTTCGATGCTTTCTGCACCGTTGGCTCTTGCGAGCGTTTATTCTACAGTACAGAAGATCTTGTCTGAGGTCTTACGTGTTGGATAGAGCTTGATAGTCTTGCCCACTGCTCCAAGATTCTTTCCATCAGCAGCCAGATCGTTAATCATCATCGAAGGCTCAACAGAGTCATTTCCTCCCAGATTGATTCCCCAACCATTGTTTGCGGTGAACTTCCATCCGTTGCCATCAACACCTGCATTATTGATGACATAACAGTAGTTCTCTGCATCCCATGTCATCTGCTGTGCATCATCGCCAGGATTCCATCCGTTGAAGCTACCCACAAGGTTCATATTGTTGATACGCACTGCGTTGAGTGTGCCGTTGGCGAGATCAAGAGTAAAGAAGTAAATGCCCTCACCAGCCGTGGCCTTGATGTTGCTGCCACCGCCAAGCTCCAAGTCTCCGTTGACGCCACCCGTGAAGGTGCCATAGTTGATCTCGTTGTCCCATGAACCGGCTACACGCTGGAACTTGAATTCATTGCCCCATCCGTTAGGATCAGCACAATAGATGTAGCCTGTGTAGATGCCGTTCTGGTTCGTGAGCGCCAGTTTCTGGTCGGCCTGCGACCAACCGTCGGTAGCACCAATGAAGTAGACAAACGGATTGAAAGCAATTTCCTCGTAGCTCCAAGTCTGGTCAAGCATGTTGAAGGTCAAACGGATATACTTCGTGTTGGCGTTGATTCCCTCAATCTTGAAGTTGCCACCAACATTGTTGTAGTTGAACTTGCCTTCTTCATCGCCTGCTGCCAGACAGCCACTCCAGTCGCCACCCAGACCATTGTCGGGAGTAGCCTTGAACTCGAGAGAGCTTGGATTACCCATGCTTTCCATATTGAGCGTGCAAGTGAAGGTGGGGTTGGCATAAGGATCGTCACCTCCGTTAGAGAGCAAGAAGTCGGTATTGGTGTTGTCCCAGCCGTTCATCGTACCCGTGAGATAGTATGCAGAAGCAATTACAGGAGCCTTTGGCACTACCTGGAAAGTCACCTCGCCGGCATTGATTTTTACTGCAGCACCGTTCTGCATAGCATAGAGATACACTGTGCCTACCACTGAGCGGGCCTCTGGACGCAGACCATAGATGGAAGCAACATAATCAGAAAGGGCTTGACCAGACACCTTACCGTCGACAGTTGCTGGAAGGATGGTACCATCGGCAAACACTACCTCGCCTTTTACGAGCTCAACTCCTTCGGGCAGGGTTGTAGATGGAACCGTGAATGCCGGCACATCCAGCGCGTCGCTCACCTCAACAGCGTTGAGATCGATGAGAGCAGTTTGACCTGCAGAGAATCCGGGCACGACCACAGCGCCATCGGCCTCAGCCACCTTCAGACCAGCGAACTCGTTATCCTCAGGACCGCAAGCGGCCATGAACAAACCCGCAAAAGCGAGCATCAGATATATTGATAACTTTTTCATTGTTCAGTTCTTTTATCGTATTAATGAATGAAATGTTATTCAACGGGCACCACACACATCTTGCTGGTGATATCGTTGATGTAGAAGCGGTAGGTACCCTTGGCACACTTGATGTTGTCGCCACCGCCAACGCCTACAGCTGCGAAGTTATCGCTGCTGACCGTCCATGCAGCACCCCAGTTGGTGCCCCAGTCGTGGTTGGCGCGGAACTTGAACTCAACATCGTCGTGAGTGAAGGTGTGCTCAACATACCAGTTGTGAGGAGTCACCTGAACCATGTCGACATCGGCAGACCAGTCATCTGTCCAGTTACCAATGAGGGAGATCATGTCATACTCTGTAGGCTCTTGATTCTCCAGCTTCGTCCACGAGTAGCTCATGTGGTGCTTGTCGAATGTGAAGGTGTAGAACTCAGCCGTCGGAGAAGATATAGCCTGAGCATCAGCATTGATGATGGTACCGCTCTCGCTGGCGTCACCATCGGTGATGCAGCCATAAGCATTGTCCCAAACTTCTCCAAATGCGTCTTCCTCTGCCCAGATCTTCAGATCCCATGCGCCAGTGAACTTAGTGGTATAGGTGTAAACGTCCCCACCCTCAGGATAGAACAGGGCTGTGATAGCAGCAGCGCCACTCCAACCCGGTTGTGCACCAACCATGTAGAACAACAGTGACGGAACAGGAGGCAGCACATAAGAAGTGGTAGCTGTGAACTGTACTTCCTGCGAATAAACAGTGGTGGTATCCTCCATACCGTTGAGGTAGGCGCGAACGCGGGCTTTTACTTTAGCAGTCAGTGGGAACTCACTCTCGCTGCGTCCCAGTTCCACCAAGCCATTGGTGATGGCGCCAGCAATCTCGCTGGTGGGAACGGTGATAGCCAAAGGATTCTCGTTGCTAGTATCAGTCATCTGCCAAGTAGACCAAGAGCTACCATTCTCAGATGCGGCAAACTCCATCATGTAGGTGATATGAGCCGTATAGCCATAGTTGGGCTGGTCGACCTTGAAAGTAAGGCTCTGACTATTGTCCAAGTCAATGGTATTGGCCGTGATGCCAGGAGCATAGAGCACGAAACTGCCATTGGTAGGTATCTGCAGAACGGGATTTTCATCGCGATCGGTAGAGCAGGCAGAGAATGCTACTAATGCCAAGAGCATAGATGCAAATATATTTATTTTTTTCATTTTCAATTGAGTTTTAAAATTGCTGTTTGCTTTCTTTTAGATGATGCCGGGCGGCAGTACCGCCGGCATTCGCTCCATCAGGATTTAATAGCCAGGATTCTGCACCAGATTGTCGTTTGCAACCAGATCGCTTGAAGGTAATGGGAAGATAGAACGATAGTCTGACAGAGTACCACCTGCAGCAGTTCCACCAATCCATATGCGGCGCACGCCTGTGAAGTTGCCAAAACGAATCATGTCAACACGACGACGGCCTTCGAAACCGAACTCGCGGCTCCACTCATCTTCGACATCAGAGAGCGAGAATACGCTGATATTGCTATTGGCATGAGCGCGGTTGCGCAGATCCTTGATATAACCCAATCCCTTACCACTCACTTGGCCTCCATTCAAACGGGCGTCAGCCTCTGCGTAAGTGAGGTAAGCCTCAGCCAGACGGAAGAGCGGGAAGTCGTAGTCGGTATGCTCGGCATTGTGAGTCTCACTGCCATCAGCATGGGTGTTCAGGAACTTCACATAGCCATAGCCTTCCTGGAACTTGTCCTCGTTCTCAATTTCCATCTCATGACCCTGAGTCATGAACAGGCAACGGTCGTCACCGGCAGCCTCGATCAGATCGGCAGGAGTACCACTGGGAGCGTCGTTGTTGGGGAACCACTTCTGGATGAAGTACTTCTTGGTACGAATACCACCCCAGTTGCTGGTGATACCTGTAGGATAGGCAGCAATATCGTCGGCGTTCACAGCACCTGCGCAAAGGAACACACCGCCCCAGCTCTGAGTGAGCTCACCATCGAACAGAACGGGGAATACGATCTCATTCTGAGCACCATTGGTGTCGTTGTCGCCCATGAACAGAAGCTGATAACCTGTATAGCCGTTCTTGCTTGCAGTACTCAGAGAATAGCCTGAGTTGATGGCTTTCTCAGCATAGTTGCGGGCATCTTCCCAACGGGCCTTACCCGTGTAGACCTCAGCATTCAGATACATACGCATGAGGAGCATGTAGCCTGCCACAACGTCTGCACGACCGTATTTCACGCTCTTGGCAGCGGCAAGTACGTTAGAGCCCTCACCCTCGCCAATGATATCCTTCACTTCGCTCTCGATGAAATTGAACACTTCCAGACGAGTAGCCTGTACAGGAGCCTCGGCAGACACGTGGGTGATGAAGGGGGGATTGCCGAACATATCCATCAGATAATAGTAATAGAGTGCACGCATGAAACGAACCTCAGCCACCTTGTGAGTGTAGTCTTCGAGAGACTCGGGAGCATTGTCGAGGAAGAAGTTGGCAAGTGTAATGCCGAACATGCAACGATAGTACAAACCACGGAGCAAAGCATGGTTGTCGCCCCATGTGCCACGGTTGAACTCAGGAATACCAGCATCGGTAAGCCATGCGCAGAGTGCCTCGTCGGAAGACAGTTCGTTGGCATACCAGACAACACGCATGAACACCGACATACCCTCGTCGATATCACTGGGAAGGTCGCTGCTTCCGTGAGGGCCGGTAAGACCAGTAAGAGCCAAATTGCCGTAAATCTTATTCAAGACTCCGTCAAAATCAGCTTGAGTGGTTTGCTGTGGGTTAGGGTTGTCCGGATGTAATGAGCCACCAAAAATAGTGGCATCGTCGGCACAGGCGGTAAAGCACAGTGTAGCAACACCCATGAGGGCCACAGCCATTATATTTTTAATACCTTTCATATTCATAATGATTATTCCTTATTATTTATTGATACAAGGTAGGATTAGAAATTCAGACTCACACCCAGAATGGTGGTGAACGGACGAGGATAGATGCTGCTTTCTATGCCGCTTTGAATCTCCGGATCAAGACCTTCGTAGTCGGTGATGGTGAGAATATTCTGTGCAGTCACATAAGCACGGCCACTGATGTTTGCGCCAAAGAGCTTTTTGAACGAATAACCAACAGTGAAGTTGTCGAGCTTGAAGAACGAGGCGTTCTGTATCCAGCAGTCGGATGCAGGCTGTGCCTCAGAGGCATCTTTCAGACCATACTTCAGCGCCAGCGTAGGAATGTTGTGCATGAAGTTAAGTGTCGAGCCCAAGCCCTGACCGCTGATGTAAGTACCGTTGATGTTGGCATTGAAGACATGGTTGCCGAAGCTTGCACGAGAGTTGAAACTGAAGTCCCAGTTCTTATAGGTCACTTTCGAACCCAGACCCATGGTCACATCGGGATCGGCACGATAGAAGAAGTAGCGGTCGTCGCTGTCGAGTGTGCCATTACCGTTGCGGTCGACGAAGGTATGAGGAACGATGTTTCCGTTCTGATCGTATACCTGACGATAAACGTAGAAGGCACTTGAAGCGTGACCTGTCTGATAAGCCTGACCATTCTTCGAGAGACCGATGCCACCATGCTCGATTAGGTCGGAAGCCAGATCGTCAATCTTATTCTTGTTATAGGTGAAGTTGTAGGTTACTTCCCAGTTCAGGTCCTTAGAGACGATGGGACGAACAGTAGCCATAAACTCTACTCCCGTGTTGTGGAGCTCACCGATGTTACCCACTGTCTGTGCACCGAAGTTAGCACCTGCGGGAACATAAATATTATTAATCAGGTCGGTGGTCTTACGATAGTACCAGTCGGCGGTCAGAGCCACGCGGTCGTTCCAGAGCGAGAGGTCGAAACCTACATCATAGGTGGTGGTCTTCTCCCATGTCAGATCGGAGTTGAAAACACCCGGGCGAACGGTCTGTCCGTTACCGAACAGAGGATAGTATGCATGGTCGTAGTTTGTTGTGAAGGCCGGGATGTAGTAGAAATCATAACCAATGTTCTGCTGACCGGTCTTACCGTATGTCAGACGGAACTTCAAGTCGCTGATGGCCTCAACATCTTTCAGGAAACCTTCTTCTTTCACGCGCCAAGCAAAAGCTGCTGCAGGGAAGTAACCCCACTCATGACCCTTGGCGAAGCGCGACGAACCGTCGGCACGCATGGTGAACGTGAAGAGGTAGCGGTTCAGCAAAGTGTAGTTCAAACGGCCGATCCAAGAGCGCAGGCGGTTCTCTGACTCCCACTCCGTGATACCAGTAGGCTCATTGTATTTGCTGCCGGCACCTACAGAAGCTGTCTGAGGAATCGTTCCATGGCCGTAGTTGTCGCTCCACGCATGGTAGCGCTGCCACTCGTAACCAACCTGCACGTCCAGATTGTGAACGTCTTCTTTCAGTTCCTTGGTGTACTGCAGGAAGATGTTGAAGATATTGTTGTAATTCTTATCCTTCCTCCAGCCGTCCCAGCCATAGTAGTAGCTGGAAGTGGTGTAAGGACTGTTATGCGTGTCTTGCTTGGCGGTAGTGTAGTTTCCAGCCAAATTGGCAAGAACATGCAAGTCTTCCAGACCGTGGATAGAATAGTCGATGGCAACATTGCCCTGCAAAGTGGTAGCATTCGACTTGGTTCCGTTGTTCTCTACGAGAGCGACAGGGTTGGGCGTGGCATTGCCGTCGAAAGCATATTCCCAGGTATTGTCGTTGGGGAATCCGGCAACCTTTGCCCACTGGTAGTAACCGTTAAAGTACTTGTTGTACTTGTCTTGATTCAGACGGATGGGCTTGGTGGGATCCATAGCGGCTGCATAGCCGATGGATCCGTTGTCCCAACGGCGCTGAGCCGACATCACCTTACCTGAGATATTCAGGCGCAGATGGTCTTTAAACAGCACCGGAGCAAGGTTGAAGCTGCCTGTGTAACGGCGGAAGAAGGTCGACTTGACGATACCATCCTGACTGGTAAAGCCGCCTGACACGCGATAAGGCATGTGGGCTGTGCCACCAGTGACCGTGATGTTGTGGTCGGTCGAAATGGCCGGACGGTAAATCTCATTCTGCCAGTCGGTATTGGCAAACTGCTGCACACCGCTCGCATCGGTGTAACCCAGCAAAGCATACTCGGGGCTGTCCTCGCCAAAGGTCTCGCTGACGAACTTCTGGAAGCCAGGACCGTCGAACACATCGATGGTCTTTTTCTTCACAGAGACAGAGACATTACCATTGTATGACACTTTGGCCTTCTGGCCTGCTCTACCCTTCTTCGTGGTAATGATAATCACACCGTTAGAAGCACGTGAACCATAGATAGCGGTTGCCGATGCATCCTTCAGGACTGTGAAGCTCTCAATATCGTTCGGGTTGATAGATGCCAATGGGTTCATGCCAGAGATACCGGCAGGGTCGAGCTGCAAACCGTCAACCACATAGAGTGGGTCGTTGGATGCAGAAAGAGACGAACCGCCACGGATACGAATCTTTGAGCCGGCACCAGGAGAACCGCCCTCACTGACGATGTTCAGACCTGCCACCTTACCAGACAGCATGTCGTCGGCACTTGTCTGCAAACCGTGACTTAACTCATCGGGCTTGATAGCGGTAACCGAACCGGTCAAGTCGTTTTTCTTGGCACGGCCGTAACCGATGACCACCACGTCGTTCAGCAGCTGGGCATCGTCTTGCAGCACGATTTCCAGTTGAGGAGCAGCGGCGACACGGGCCTCTTGATAGCCCACGTAGCTTACCGTGATGATAGCGCCCTGATTGGCTTTAATAACGAAGTTACCGTCGAAGTCGGTCACCACGCCACCCGTTTGTCCTTCAACACGGACAGTAGCGCCGATGATACCTTCGCCAGTAGCATCCTTCACGTGGCCATTGACAGTAATCTGCTGTGCAAAGGCACTGATTGATAGGAAAAGACCTAAAAATAAGGTCAGCATCCTAACAGGAATTTTAAATTCTACCTGCTTCATCATTCTACATTTTATTTGGTTAAAGTTATAATTGTTTATTTCGTAAATTGCTTACTTCTCGTTAGTTGCGGCTTTTAGTCAGAAAAACTGTTGCAAATATAATAGGTTTAGAAATATGTTGTACTTTTTTATGTAAAAAAAACAATATTTCTGTTGTGCAAACGTTTGCATTAATAAAAAAGGGTTTATGTAATATTTTGAGGAACAACGTGTTGGATTTTGCTTTAACTTTGCAAAAAGTTCCAATCAACGACTAACCTCTGATTCATCATGAAAGAGCCTAAACAAATTACGATGAAGGATATAGCCAACGCCTTTGGGGTGTCGGTGGCTACTGTCTCACGTGCTTTGCAGGACAGCCCGCGCATCAGCGCTGAGCGCCGGGCTCAGATACAGGCGTATGCGCGCGAACATAATTTTATTCCTAATATGATAGCAGAGTCGTTGCGCCACAGTCGTCTGAAGCCCCTGAAGGTGATAGGCGTCATCGTGCCGGAGATAGCCCATTTCTATTTCTCCAGCATCCTGTCGGGAATTGAGGAGGAAGCCTCGTCGCGTGGCTATCGTATCATGGTGGCACAGAGCGACGAGCGATACGAGCGGGAGGTGCGCATCTGCCAGTCGTTCTACGAGAATAAGGTCTGTGGCATTATTGTCTCTCAGGCCAAGGATACTCGCGACTTCTCTCATTTCCAGCGACTTATCGACAGTGGAGTGCCCTTGGTATTCTACGACCGCATCTGTACGGGAATCAATGCCAGCCGGGTGGTGGTCGACGACTATATGGGCGCTTTCAATGCCGTCTCCCACCTGATCGAGACCGGCTGCAAGCGAATCGCCTTTTATGGTTCTCCCATGCAGCTGGAGATTTCGAAAAACCGTTTCAACGGCTACAAGGACGCTCTGCTGAAGCATGGTATAGAGCTGGACGAAAGCCTTTATAGTATTTGTGACAATCGTGCCGACGCAGAGTTGCTAACGCCTGAGATACTGAGGCGGGTGAATCGCCCCGACGGCTTCTTCGCAGTCAACGACGATACGGCGATAGGCATCCTCTACACGGCGAAGCGGGCGGGGCTCCGCATTCCCCAGGATGTAGCCATCTGCGGTTTCACCAATGGTCAGCGTGCCGTGGCATGCGACCCGATGCTCACCACCGTAGAGCAGCGTGGCCCTGCCCTTGGTGCCGAGGCCGTGGATGTCCTCATCGGCCATGTCGAGGGAACCATTCCCGAGGGGAAAATCGAACGTCGGGTGGTACGTACCCGCCTGATTATCAGAGGGACAACCAGGTAATGCATCATGAAGAATGCATAATTCATAATGCATAATGCATAATATATCTGAATGCATAATATATCTGAATGCATAATATACCTTAATGAATAACAGGAAATTGTAATAAAAAATACAACTACTAATATATGAAGGCGAAAGAAGATAATATCATAGCCGTTAAAAGCTACAGATTCGCAATACGATGCGTTAAACTGTACAAATATTTGTGCGAAGAAAAGCATGACTTTGTAATTGGCAAGCAGTTGATGCGTAGTGGGACGAGTATCGGCGCCAACGTAAAAGAGGCTATCAGGGGAATCTCAAAAGCTGAGTTTAAGGCTAAGATGAGCATTTCTTTAAAAGAAGCCAGCGAAGCGGAGTTCTGGATAGAACTATTACGGGATACTGAGTATATCACTGAGAAAGAAGCCACAAGCCTGCTAAATGATTGTGAAGAACTGCTAAAACTCTTGATGTCTATTGTGAAAACAACAGGAATGCAGAATGATAATAATGCTGTTTAATGCATAATGAATAATGCTGTTTAATGCATAATGAATAATGCATAATGCATAATAAACTATGCTGCTCGCATGACAAACGTGAAAGAAAACAAGAACTGAAAAAAAATAAAACAACATATAACAACAAAAAACATGAAACAAAAACCAGATTTATCTTTTTGGAATTTATGGAATCTGAGTTTCGGATTCTTTGGTGTGCAAATCGCATACGCTTTGCAGAGTGCCAACATCTCGCGTATCTTTGCCACACTGGGTGCTGACCCTCATAATTTGAGCTACTTCTGGATTCTTCCACCGCTGATGGGAATCCTTGTGCAACCGATTGTCGGAACGTTGTCCGACAAAACGTGGACACGCTTCGGGCGCCGCATTCCTTATCTGTTTGTAGGTGCCGCCATGGCCGTGCTCGTCATGTGCCTGCTGCCCAATTCGGGTTCTTTAGGACTGACCGTCTCAGCCGCCATGATTTTCGGTCTGATTGCCCTGATGTTTCTCGACACGAGCATCAATATGGCCATGCAGCCGTTCAAGATGCTGGTGGGCGATATGGTGAACGAGAAGCAGAAAGCCAAGGCCTACAGCATTCAGTCGTTCCTCTGCAATGCCGGTAGTGTGGCCGGCTATCTGTTCCCATTCATCTTTACTGCCATCGGCATCAGCAATGTGGCCCCCGAGGGCGTGGTGCCCGACTCGGTCATCTGGTCGTTCTACATCGGAGCCGCCATCCTGATCCTCTGTGTCATCTACACCACCATGAAGGTGAAAGAGTGGAATCCCAAGGAGTACCGCGAGTACAACCCTGTCTCTGAGGAGAAAGAGGAAAGTGCCAACTGGATTACCCTGCTCAAGAATGCTCCTTCCACATTCTGGAAAGTGGGCCTGGTGCAGTTCTTCTGCTGGGCAGCATTCCTTTACATGTGGAACTATAGCACGGGCGCCATTGCCGAGACCGTATGGAATACCACCAACCCGGCCAGCGAGTCGTTCCAGACTGCCGGCAACTGGGTGGGCATTCTGTTTGCCGTCCAGGCCGTGGGCAGCGTCGTGTGGGCAGCCATCCTGCCTCGTTTCTCGAACACGAAGATGGCCTATGCCGTGAGCCTGCTGTTAGGCGCCATCGGCTTTGCTATGGTTCCGTTCATCCACGATCAGTACTTGCAGTTCGTTCCGTTCCTCCTGATTGGTTGCGCTTGGGCTGCTATGCTGGCTATGCCGTTCACCTTCGTCACCAATGCCCTGCAGGGCTATGGCCACATGGGCGCTTACCTGGGACTCTTCAACGGCACCATCTGCATTCCTCAGATTGTGGCAGCCCTCTGTGGCGGCTTGATTCTGACGATGATAGGCAGCCACCAGTCGTCGATGATGATCGTCTCGGGCGTGTTGCTGGTCATCGGAGCCTGCTGTGTTGGCGTCATCAAGACCAAGAAGAGTTGAGAAAGCATCTGGCAATCCTCCTTTTGTTCTGTGCAATGAGTTGCACGGCGCAGGACAAATACGACTGGAAGCAGGCGGCTGTCAATGCCGCCGCTTCCTTTGCCATCGATGCGGCTGTTACTTATTCGCTCAAGCCCATGGTTCGTTCGGAGCGCCCCGACGGCTCCGACAACCATTCTTTCCCGTCGGGACACACGTCGTTGGCCTTCACCGGAGCCAGCGTATTGTTCAAGGAGACGCGCCACATCTCACCGTGGATAGGCATTGCGGGCTATGCTGCCGCCACGGGCATCGCCATCGAGCGTGTCGCCAACCGCCACCACCACTGGGCTGACGTGCTGGCAGGAGCTGGCATCGGCATCCTTTCCACTGAGGCCGGCTACTGGCTGGGCAGGAAGATAACAGGAAAGCGACGCAAATACGATGTCGCCGTGGGCAGCAACGCCGTGTCTGTGGTGTTGCTTTTTTAGCGGGCACGCTGCCAGGTTTGCTTTAACAGATAGAACCAGAACAGAGTGTTTTCTCAAATATATTGTAGTAGAACGCATATAATTCTGTTAAATCTATTCAATTTTATATTAGAAATGATATAATATCAAAATAAAATTATAATTTTGCATTCGAAACAATATAATTTGATATGGAAAAGACAAAACTGTCAGCTGTTGTAAAGACCCTGCGCAAGGAATATGGCCTTACTCAGGAAGACCTCGCCTTGAAGTCGGGCGTGGGGCTTTGCTTCGTCAGAAACCTGGAACAAGGGAAACCGACGCTGAGGATGGATAAGGTAAACCAACTACTTGATTTGTTTGATTACGAACTAACGGCAACACCCAAGCGATGAGACAGGCAGAAATATACCGCAAGGACATTTTTACAGGCATCTTAACAGAAGAAGGCGGCGAATATCGCTTCTGCTATGATGAAACGTATCTCGCTCGCGAGGATGCACAGCCAGTAAGTCTGACTCTGCCATTACAGACTGAGGCGTTCGTAAGCCCTGTGTTGTTCCCGTTTTTTGACGGACTGATACCTGAAGGATGGTTGCTTGATGTGGCGCTCCGCAACACCGACATCAGCATTCTCGACCGTATGTCTCTGCTGCTGTTGTGCTGCAAAGAGTGCATCGGCTCTGTCAGTGTCGTGCCAATAAACAAGGAAGGAGGCGAATGATGTGTAAGTGCCTATATTGTTATCAACCTTTGAAAGAGGGACAGAAAGACTTTCACCCTAGTTGTGTTCGAAAGTTCTTTGGGACAAAAGATGCACCATCGCTGGAATATCGGCATGAAGATCTTGATAGTTTGGCCGAGCAAGTAATTCGTGCCCAAACCTCACTAACAGGCGTTCAGCCCAAGCTGTCGTTGAACCTCAACAAACATGAGGGCTGTAGCCGGCTGACCATCGTGGGGCTTTGGGGAAATTATATCTTCAAGCCCCAGACAGAGAGTTACCCGCAGTTGCCCGAAAACGAAGACCTGACAATGCACCTTGCTGAAGCGGCGAAGATAAGTGTCGTACCTCATAGTCTCATTCGTTTGGCCGATGGTGAACTCGGTTACATTACCAAACGCATTGACCGTACCAGGAATGGCGAGAAAATTGACATGGAGGACATGTGCCAACTGACGTTGCACCCTACAGAATACAAGTATAAAGGCTCACATGAGCAAATTGCGAAGACCATAGCACAGTATAGTAACACGCCTAAGCTCGACCTGACGAACTATATGCAGCTCTTGCTTTTCTGCTTTGTGACAGGCAACAACGACATGCACCTGAAGAACTTCTCGCTCTACCGTCCTTCTGAAAAGTACCAGTTGTCGCCAGCCTATGACCTCCTTAACATTGCTATTGCCAACCCCAGGGACAAAGAGGAGTTGGCACTCCCCCTTTCTGGAAGAAATACAAAACTCCATCTGGACGATTTTCTAAGTGCGGCAAAGACAATGGGCTTGGAAGAGAATGTATTGCTGCGTCTGATAGCCAGTCTTCAAAAGGCTCTACCAAAGTGGCAGACGCTTATACACGATTCTTTCCTCTGCGAAGACATGAAGTGCGCATACATGGAGCTCATCACATCCCGGTTGGCCCGATTACAGAAGTGAGATTTCCCAACTCCACGCTCTCGGATGCTAACTCGCGCAAGCCATAGGAAGCGGAGCTGCAGGTAAAAGGTCATGTCCATTCTGACCATGATTTTCGTCACGAAAGGCTACGGGTAGGCGCGTCAGCGGGAATCTCTGCCAAACTGATGCAAGTATCTTTGGCGCTCGCTGCTCCGAAAATTCAAAGTTTAAAGTTAAAAGAAAAGACAACACAGACAACTTTGACAATATTATTCAAGCATGATGCCTGAGCGACGTCCGTCACTATTAAAAGGTTGTTTTAGTTTTACCGGTTGTTTAAAAAAATGAAGGAAAGGAGTGGACAAAACGGCCACCCTTGGCATCATCAATCTAAACGAAGAATAAAGGGGTGAACGAAATGGTCACCCCTTTGTGTTTCCGAACAGATATGTTTAAGCCGACAATGAACAATTCGTTCACCGTCTTGCTTTACCTCATCACCACCTTAACCGCCTTCTGTCCGATTTTCACGATGGCCACCGAGCCAGCCCCGAGGCTGGTGCTAACCGTTGCCAGACCGCCGTTTATCGTGCCTGAGCCCATCAGCTTGCCCTCGGCAGTATAGACCGCCACCGGCTCACCATCCAGCTCGCCCTTCACGGTTATCAAGCCGTTGTTGGCGGAAATCAGCACGGGCACGCTCTCCTTAACGGCCTGGACTGAGGTACCAGAAATCTCCTTGATGGTGTAAAAATAGCACCAGGGCGTCGTACTCTTATAGTCGTTAATGGCACTGGCAGGAACGTATAATGTAATATTCTGTATGTTGGTAGAATGAAAAGCTTCGAATTTTGTTGATGGAACTTTCTCAGCATAGCAATATACTTCCTTCAAATTGCACAATTCAAACGCATAATCTTCGATAGTCGTCATGTTTTTGCCAAGGGAAACTGAGGTAAGGTTGGAGCAATTCCCAAATGCATATTTTCCTATGCTCGTCACGCCGTTACCAATAGTAGCAGAAGTGAGGCTGGCGCAATCTTGGAACGCACTCTCTCCTATGCTCGTCACACTGTTGGGGATGTCGATAGAGGTGAGGCCTATGCATTTAGAGAACGCAGAATTTTCTATTTTCGTTACGCTGTTGGGGATGGTGATAGAGGTCAGGCTAGAGCAGCGATAGAACGCTTGCATTCCAATGAATTCCACAGAATTACCAATAGTTACGGAGGTAAGGCCTGTACAGCCAGTGAAAGCAGTACTTCCTATGCTCGTCACGCTGTTGGGGATGTCGATAGAGGTCAGGTTGTAGCAATTAGAGAAAGCACCTGTTTTAATAATTGTTACGCTGTTGGGGATGTCGATAGAGGTAAGGTTGTAACAACCTTCGAATGTAAAGTTTTCGATGCTCGTTACGCTGTTGGGAATGGTGATAGAGGTCAGGTCGGTGCAAGAGAACGCAGAGGCTCCTATGCTCGTCACGCTGTTGGGGATGTCGATAGAGGCCAGGCCTCTGCATATATACAACCCTCAGTTTCCTATGCTCGTCACGCGATTGC
>JAEEGF011397931.1_pt1 | contig 14861 bp, 13 predicted proteins | sample 9134171 | NCBI WGS metagenome assembly JAEEGF01 (sample SAMN16246542, study PRJNA631951) | gut metagenome | biome: gut microbiome; feature: rumen; material: AP-attached | host: Bos | place: Iran: Karaj | collected 2018-10 | reverse complement strand
TCAAGGGCAAAATGCCGCATAATGACTTGCTGATGCAATACAGCGCATATTCGCTGCTGCTTTCTACGAGCGTGTCAGAAACATTTGGATTGTCGGTTGCCGAAGCGATTGCGCATGGGACTCCAGTGGTAGGTACAGACAGCGGCGGAGTCAGGGATTTTGTAAATGAGGGAAATGGATTAGTTGTTGACATAAGGGATGTTGATGGTATTGTTGATGCGATTATTAAAGTTATATCAGCGCAATTTGATAGTAAAAACATGTCCCAGCGGATACTTGAAAAATACGGAAACGATCAGTATGTTAATTGTGCGGATTTACTGAGATAAATGATAAAACTGTCTGTCATAGTGCCTTTTTATAATGTGGAGCCTTATATAGAGCAATGCATTTGTTCTTTGTATTCGCAGGATATTCCACAAGATGAGTATGAGGTGATATGTGTGGACGATTGTTCACCAGACGGCTCGCGAGCAATAGTTGAGCGCTTGCAAAAACGTTTTTCTTCCTTAAAACTGATTTGTCATAAGAATAATAAGAAATTAGGAGGCGCTCGAAATACAGGATTGAAAGCGGCGCAAGGGAAGTATGTATTGTTTGTTGATTCTGATGATTATTTAGTGCCTAATTGCTTGTCGGCACTATTGTCGGCAGCAGAAGATAAGCAATTGGATGTGCTGATGTTTGATTATTGTACAAAGTCAGAGTCTAGTTCAGAATTAGTGACTTTGGATAATTTTGGTAATGAAATATATACGGGGGAAGATTTTGCTTGTAAGGTGGATAGAGCAAGGTGGTATTATTATATACCTTCGGTTTGGAATAAATTGTATTGTAGGGATTTCCTTACAAAGAATGATTTGTTCTTTATAGAGAACTTAATGTATGAAGATACTGATTGGTCTTTTTTAATGTTGTCAAAAGCGGGCAATATTGCTTACCTAAAACATACAGCATATTGCTATCGCTTAAATGTGAACTCGGTAACGCATGCTAAACGAACTGGGGAAATCTTGTTCTATTCTATTATGCAGTTAAATAGAAGCGCACAAGTGTATTTTGCGACTCAAAATGAAGAATATAGAGAACTTATTTGCTCATATATTACTTCACAAATTGGTGTTCTTAGAGTGGAACTGAAGAATTGTTCTCTGCAGGAACGATTTAGGTATTACAGCAAAATCCGCCATAGTTCAATAAGGCTATTAAAAAACTTCTGTAATTGGCGTACGTGGTCTGTCGTTAGATATGCAATAACTGTTTTCGTATGATTGTTAGATGAATTTGGAATTATTGTACACAAAGAGAAATGTTGAACATCGCTTATTCTTTGATTTGGTGTATGAATGGGAAGATGTTCTTATTCAAGCATTAAAGTTGCGTCCATATTCTTATTCTGAAGAATGGTTGGAATATGGTGGCATGGGAAGTTGGGTGAAAGTGAGACTGTTACGAAGAATAGTAAAACACTCTAATTTATTAAAGTGTATTTTGATTCCGAAGAAATATGGTCTTAAGTTTGATATGTGGATCGGGTTTGATGTGCGTTATAATAGTGAGTACATGATTCCTTTCTTGATAGATTTCTTTTTAGAACCTAAAGATTTTTCTCGTTTTAATGAGGCATATAAACATTATCCGTTAGTGCTGATTTCTAGTAAAGAAGCGTATGATGTACTGAAGGCTCATAAGGATATGGTTAAAGATGTGAATTTCCGTCATGTTGCTTTGTCTCTTTCAGATAAGTATCGTATTACAAGCGATACTAATTATGAAAAGGAATATGATGTTGTTTTAATGGGACGTCAAAATCCAGTATTGGAGGAGTTTTTCTATCAATATTTAGAAACACATCCAAGTATTAAATATGTGTACCGAAAGCAAGAGAATGGTCATTTTGTTTATTATGAAGTAGAGAATGGGAAACAAACGTGTATTGGGGATTTGAAAGATCGGCAATCGTATTTTGGATTGATGCAAAAAGCTCGTATAGGTTTATACGCAACACCAGATATTGATACAGACCATAATAGAGCTCACGGATACAATCAAGTAACACCTCGTTTTTTAGAGTTGGTTGCCTGCGGTGCTCACGTTATTGCACGATATGTATCTAACCCAGACACTGAATATTATCAATTGCAGGATTTCTCAAAATCAGTTGAAACATACGAGCAGTTTGAGCAAGCTATGGATTATGCCATGACTCATGAAGTTGACATGAAAAAGTATGCTGATTATTTACAGCAGCATTATACATCAGTTCGAGCAAAAGAGATAAAACAAATAGTTGACGAGTTATGAAACGAATTGCAATCATAGGTGCTGGAGTGTCAGGATTGACATCTGCGCAGTTGTTGAAAAACAATGCAGATGTTGTTGTCTATGAGAAGGAGTCAAAAATTGGAGGGTTGATTCGCTGTGAGCGTATTCAAGGCTCATTGTTTCATACGTGCGGAGGACATGTGTTTAATACTAAGAATCAGCAGGTGCTTGATTGGTTTTGGCAAATGTTTGACAAAAACCAAGAATTTCATAAAACAGATCGCAATTCTGTCATCTTTTTGCCTAATGGGCAACATATCCCGTATCCAATAGAGAATTTCGCCTATTTGTTGGACGAAGCAACTCAAAAGGCTTTTATACAAGATTTGTTGATGCTTGCATCATCTGGCTCATGTCAAGTGGATAATTTTCAAGATTTTTTGAAAACGAGATTCGGTAACACGTTATACAAACTCTATTTTAAACCATACAACCAGAAGGTATGGAGGTGTAGTTTAACAGATGTGCCGATTGAATGGTTAGCAGGGAAACTGCCTATGCCGACCGTGGAGGAAATAATTTATAATAATTTCAACAAGGTGGCAGAGAAACAATTTGTCCATAGCGCGTTCTTTTACGAAGAAAACAATGGCTCGCAGTTTATTGCGGACCGACTGTCAGATGGCCTGGATATTCATTGTGATTCAAATGTTAAAAGCATAGAACTGAAAGGCGGCAAATGGTGTGTTGATAATGAAACTTTTGATGAGGTTGTTTTTTTGCGGTAATATCAAGGATATTCCACACATTATGAGAGGCGTGGATATTGAGGCGTATGTGAAACCAATAGAGGCATTGCAAAGTCATGGAACTACAGCGGTATTCTGCGAGATTGATGCTAATCCATATTCATGGATATATATGCCAGATGAACAATATGATTCACATCGTATCATCTGTACAGGAAATTTTGCAAAATCTAATAACGGTGCACTTCCTCCGAATCGTATTACGGCAACTGTGGAATTTACCGATGATATTAGTTATGATGATATTATATCCAATCTTAAACGTACCCCATTGAATCCAAATTATATCACGCATCGATATAATCAGTTTACATATCCTATTCAGCAAAAGGATACGCGTGAGATTATAACATCTCTAAAGCAAAAACTATCTGAGCGAGGCTTCTATATGACTGGACGTTTTGCGGATTGGGAATATTACAATATGGATGCAGCGATGGCCGCGGCTATGAAAATGACAAAGGAAATCCTATGTCGTGATAAGTGATTATCAAATTTCTATAGTCTTCATGTTTTACAAAACGAGATATGAAAAAATAGTCTTTTATTACGAAAAATATTGTTGCTGTGAAGTTCGCGTGTTTTGTAATGGCCATTGAAATAATGGCGGTTACAAAACTTCAATTTTTATATGTCATTATATTCTGAACTTGTCTGTTTTTCTTTTGCGTGGCGGAAATCAAGTAAAATCATTATTAAATTTGCGTATCACAATTTGTTTTTAGTGTTGGATATATGACCATTCTTTTCGTTACACATTACTCCGGGTTTTATGGCGCGAACAAGTCGCTCTGTACGCTCATGCTTTTGCTGCGTCAGAAGTATGGAGTGCAGCCTGTTGTGCTGTTGCCGACGGAAGGTCCTATGTGTGAGCAATTGCGGAAAGAGTCCATTCCATACAAGGTGTCGCATTTCTATTGGTGGGTTCATGACAAGAGCGGCATTTTTCAATGGCTGCTTAATAAACGCAAACAGCTCATCAACTATTTCCGTATCCCTAAGCTGTGTAGCTTGTTTCACGAATATAAGCTGGATATTGTTTACACCAATAGTGTTTGTGTGAATGTTGGCGTTTTTATGGCGGAACACCTTGGGTTGCCACATATTTGGCAATATCGTGAAGCCTTTGAACAATTGGATTTTAAGTTATCATTGTCTAACTTAGTAAGTCGCAAAATTTGGAGGAACAAGTGTACGAAAGTGCATGTCCTTATTAGCGACTATATGATGGATTATTATTCTCCTTATTTGCCCAAGGACAAGATGGTGCGTGTTTATAATGGGGTGGACTTACCAGAAGGTGCGTGCAAGAGAGATTATAACGTTATCAAGGGCAGGCTGAAGGTGGCTTGTGTCGGCATAATATGCGACCAGAAGAACCAAATAGAGATACTCAAAGCCCAGGCTTTGCTGAAGAACAGGGGAATAGAAATAGAAACATATTTCTACGGTGCATTCAACCAGGAATATATGATGCTGATGCAACAGTGCATAGCAGAGAACAAATTAAATGACATAGCGCATATAGAGTGGCATACGGATAATGTATTTGTAGCACTTGAGGAAATGAATCTTGGGGTTGTTGCAGCTCATGATGAGGCTTTCGGACGTGTGACCATTGAGTATATGCTGATGCACATGCCAGTTGTTGTCTCTGATTCCGGCGCGAACCCGGAGCTGATAACTCCAGGCAGTACTGGGGATATATATCCTCTGGGCGATGTGGAACGGCTGGCAGAGTGCATAGAACAGTATGTGCGCGAGCCAGAGTTGCTGCAGCGTCAAGGCGATGAGGCTGCTGTCGTGGCGAAAAGAGATTTCTCGGCAGAGCGAAATGCCGAATTGATATATGAGCAAATCAAACGTGCGGTTGAATAGATGCAGTAATTGATTGTAAATAAAGAACGAATAACTAAATAACAAAAATATGTGTGGAATATCCGCAGTATATAGATATACGGCTATTACTGATGAAGACGTAAGCCGAGTTGAGCGCATGAACGACCAAATGCGCTATCGAGGACCGGACGGCGAGGGCTATTGGCATGACGAGCATTGCGCGATGGGGCAGGTGCGCCTGTCAATCATCGGTCTGCAGAATGGCAAGCAGCCTATCTATAATCATGACAAGTCGCTTGTGCTGGTTTGCAATGGCGAGATTTATAATTATCGTGAGTTGCGGAAGGAACTAGCCGTGAAAGGATATGAATGCTTGACAGATTCTGATTGCGAAGTAATATTGTATTTGTATGAGATATATGGTTTAGGCTTTGTCGACCACCTTCGTGGTATGTTTGCATTCTGTTTGTATGACACACGCAAGCAACAGCTTATTGTGGCGCGAGATAGAATAGGAGAGGAGCGTGTGTATTTCGCTGAAGTGCCATGTGGTGTGATTGTATCTTCTGAGCTGAAGGCGATTTTGAAAGAATATGTGCCAAATCCTCAGCTGAATGTGCAAGCGTTGCTTGAACCAATACGTTTTACAGGCGGAGTTAATCAGCGAAATACATTTGTGGAGCAGATTAAACGTGTGCTTCCTGGCGAGATGCTTGTCGTCAATGCGCAAGGAGTGCAGCGCCGCCGTTATTGGCAGCGCCGCCGTACTTATGATTACGCAGGAACATTGGAGCAGTCTAAAGAAAGGACGCTTGAACTGATGCAGGAGGCTGTCGATTTGGAGATGCAGAGCGATGTGCCTATAGCGGTCATGCTCAGCGGAGGCATCGACAGCAGCGCGATAGCGGCATTGGCGAAACGCAGCGGTCACGAGGTACATACCATTACGACCGGATACACAGGTGCTCATGCCGAAGACGAGCGCAGTGTGGCGAAACGTTTTGCTGGTGAGCAAGGATTCATATACCATGAAATAGAGCTGTCGCCGCAGGATTATGTGGACAGCTTCGACGAGCTTACATCTTACTTGGACGAGCCGATGACCGACTCTACAGCCATTGCCCAGTGGGCTATGTTCAAAAAGGTGAAGCAGTCGGGATTCAAAGTCATTCTGGGCGGCATGGGCGGCGATGAGCTTTTCTATGGCTACCCGGCATGGAATCTGCTCGGTGACTCGTTCCGTCTCCGTCGTGAGCATGAATCGATATTCCCATGGAACAGCAAAGACAAAAAGCTGCATTGGATCCGCTTCATGATGAAAAATCTGCGCTGGGCGTTGTTTGCCGCTTATCCTCATAAACTTGAAGACAAATCCTATGGCTGGTGGATACATGACGACTATTATCGTTTCATCAAGAATGCGACACTGACACTCGGCGGCGAGACGTTCTCGCTCGAGGACTATCGGTATGCTGTGCAGAAGGGGTTCCCTATTTGTCCGCAAGGCAAGGAAGTTGACTGCATATATGATGATTGCATAGATACGGTCATGACACAGGCATATCTGTATCTTTCCGACAGGTTGGCGATGGGCAACTCACTTGAGATTCGTTCACCGTTGTTGGACTATAAGCTGTATGAGCATGTGATGTCGTTGCCGTTGGAGTATAAGTATGTCTCAGGCAAGCCTAAGCAATATCTCAAGGATGTTCTGGCTGGCATTGTGCCGGATTACATATTATATGCCCAAAAACGTGGATTCACATCTCCGATGTCATTCGTTTCAAATGTGGCTCAGCAGTATCAGTATCAGTGCTTTAACTCGGATTATAAGTTTTATAATTCGGTTTTGGCAGATAAAATTTTGGCGAAATTATGGAAAAAGTAGAACTGGCTCCCATAGTGCTTTTTGCTTACGCTCGTCCGGAACACACATTGCGGACGCTGCAGGCTTTGGCTGCTAATACATTGGCATCGCAGAGCCGTCTTTACATCTATGTTGACGGCGTGAAGAAAGGCGCTTCGGATGATGTCGTGAAGCGTAATGCAGAGGTGCGTGAGGTGGTCAGGAGCCAGCAGTGGTGCGGCGATGTTGTGGTCAGGGAGCAAAAAGAAAACAAGGGGCTCGCGGCATCGATACGTGATGGTGTCACGGATGTGTTGCAGCAAAATGGCAAAGTCATTGTCGTGGAGGACGATTTGGTTACTTCGCCGGCATTTCTGTCGTATATGAACAAGGCGTTGGATTTCTACGCTTCTTATCCTGCGGTGTTCTCAATAGGTGCTTATTCGTATCCGGCGCAGCGCATGGCTATTCCTGATGATTATGACTTCGACACATACGCGTGTCTGCGCAACTGCTCGTGGGGATGGGCTACGTGGTCAGACAGGTGGAATAAGACAGACTGGAGTGCTTCTCATTATGACTACATGAAGTCTCATCCAGCAGTCAAGGAAGCGTTCAATCGTATGGGCGATGATGAGTTTGAGATGTTTCAGTCGCAGCAAGAGCGTGGCTTGAATATATGGTCGATACTTTTCACGATGGCGCATTTCGAGAATCATGCAGTTGCCATCATTCCGTGCCAGTCGTATGTCGATAATATTGGATTGGACGGCACGGGTGAGAACTGTGGCGTGCAGTCTTCCCTTCAGCATTCGCAGCTGAATCAGAATGAAAATCCTAAATTCTTGGATATAATCTATGAGGACAAGCGCATCATAAATGCTTTTTACAATGTGAATTGCCGTAAACGCTTGCCATTGTGGAAGCGTGCCATAAATCGCTTGTCTCGTAAATTTAGAGGAAGACCAGCGTTTTTCAAAGGACAAGTATATGAGTAATGGACTATGAAGTTGTCAATTGTCACCATAAATTATAATAATGCCGAAGGCTTGCGTCGAACGCTGGCATCAGTCGCGGCACAGACATATCGTGGCATCGAGCATATCGTTGTCGATGGCGCTTCTGTTGACGAAAGCGTCAATGTTATCCGCGAGTATGACGCATTAAACTCGTCATCGGAAAATCCGCTGGTGGTTTCGTGGAGTAGTGAGCCTGACAATGGCATATACAACGCCATGAACAAAGGAATAAAGCGCGCTTCTGGTGATTATATACAGATATTGAACAGCGGTGATATTCTTGCTTCGGATGATGTTGTGGAGAAAATGCTTGTTGCGTTAGAAGTGAATGGAAATCCAGACTTCTTGTATGGGAATATGGTGAAGAAGGATTATTCTTCGGGAACTGTAGTCGGCAAAAGTGAAAAGGTTGAGCATTCGCTTCGTCAGTATTACTCAAGCACGATGAATCATGACTGTTGTTATATAAGCAGAAGGTTATATGAGAAATATGGCTTGTATGACGAATCGTTGAAGATCGTTTCCGACTGGAAATGGTTTTTGCAAGCCATAGGCATGGGTGATGTTAGACCAGTATATGTGGATATAGATGTGACGATTTTCGATGCGAGCGGCATCAGTGAGACAAACATGGAATTGCGTGACAGAGAGCGCCGTCGAGTGTTGAAAGAAACTCTGCCTTCTGCTGTGTTGAACGATTATGACAGTCATGCTTTCGATATGGAGCAGATGGACAGGCTTCGTCGTCATAAAATGTACTGGATTGCATATTTGGTGGAGCGTGTGCTGTTTAAGATGGAGAAATGGGGGATTTTGCGGAAATGAAATGCAGATTCTCAGTCATAGTGCCGTTATACAATAAAGCGCCGTATGTTTGTAAGGCGTTAGAGTCGGTGTGTGCGCAGACATATCGGGATTTTGAGATTGTTGTCGTGAATGACGGTTCTACAGACGAAAGCGAAGTATTGGCAAGGCAAATCTTGAACGAGAAATCCAATGGCATTCCATACAAAATAATCAATCAGCCTAATGCCGGAGCGGCTGCGGCGCGAAATAATGGTGTGGCAGCCTCGTGTGGCGAATATGTTGCATTTCTGGACGCCGATGATTGGTGGTGTCCGGAGTTTTTGGAGGAAGTTAATCAGATGGTTGTTGATTATCCGGAAGCCGGAATGTATGCGACAAATTATGTGTATTACAAACCAGGCAAGACTCATGTCGCTCTAAATATGCCTGACGGATATATGGATTATCCGAAGGCGTATTTGCAAAGCTCAGCTATGCCGATATGGACAGGAGCGACCAGCATGGCTCGTCGAGCGTTTGATGATATGGGTGGATTTCCTCTTGGAGTTAAACTTGGGGAAGATTTCCTGCTGTGGGCAAAAACGGCTGTTCATTATAGAATAGCATATATTAACAAGCCATTGGCGTATTATAATAACGATGTGCCAGTGTCTTTGCGTGCCACTCGAAATCTGCATGCGCCAGAGCATAATATGCTGTTCTTATTAGAGCCATTAGAGACAGAAATAGCGCAGATAGCCGATGAGTCAATAAGAAATACTTGGAAAAGTCTTTTTGACAGACTGCGTGTGAATGGACTTATGCCTTATTGGCTGGACAACAGGTATCATCAAACGGCAGAGAACGAACTGCAGAAAGTAGATTGGACCAAACAGCCCCAATCAGTCATTAGATTATATAAAATGCCGATATGGTTGTTGCGAATTCATAGACAATTTATGAGTATCGGCAGTTTCTATAAACAAAAATTAGTACATTTGATAAAAACATTTGTATGAAGGTAATAGTTGATCCCCGTAGTAATTATCCGTATTGCTCTTTCTATTTGTTCGGACTTGAACGAATTGTAGGATCTAGGAATATTGTATATAGCTTGAATCCATTTCGTGATTTGAACGATTTTGGTGATATGCGCTTTATAATTAAAGACGGAGATAAACAAACCAAGTATTTTATTCATATGAATGATTCATACCATATTCTTGAACCGGATTATGAATGGTGTGATGTATATGGGTGTGTGAATGAAAATTTCACTCATTGTCCTAAAGAAAAATATCCGAAGTTGGTTTCATTGGTTCCATCATTTGGCATTAGGTATGAATCTACCTTTTTTGCGGCAATGATCAATACAATGATGATTCTGTTTCCTGTCTGGAAATATGTACTGAAGAAAAAGGAGTGGAACAAGGCAACGCAAAGTATGGAGTGTAATCGTATGCTTAATATAAAGCATTTCTTTACGCGTAGATACAAAGCATGGAAGAACCGTCTTCCTTTGAGTGCATACGATAATGAAATCAAGTCAGAAGATGATTATGTCTTTTTCCTGAGTACCTTGTGGTATAGTGATGAATGGAATCAGAATGACAAGACTGTGAATCTTCGTCGAGCACATTATGTTCGAGTATGTAAATCTATTCCGAGTATTACATTTGAGGGTGGATTGTTGGGGGATGCGTTCTCATCTAATCAGCTATTTGCCGATGTTTATACAGATAAGCGTGAAACATTTGCGAATTGGTTAGAAAAAACGAAACGTAGTGCATTTGTTTTCAACACTCCAGCTTTTTGGAATTGTCATGGTTGGAAATTAGGTGAATTCCTTGCGTTAGGGAAGTGTATCATTTCCACACCGTTGAGTAATGATTTGCCCCATCCGTTAGAGCATGGCGTTAATATTCATTTTGTTGAAGAAAATGAGCAGTCGATTCGTGAGGCTGTTGAATATATTCTGGCTCATCCCGACTATCGACACAAGTTGGAACGCGGTGCCCGTGATTATTGGGAGAAATGGGGAACACCGTTGGCAAGTTTAAATTTGGTTGGAATACAATGATATTCTGATAGTGTAAGATGGTGATGGCATTTAATTTCACTGAATTGTCCTAATGTAGAATGCAAAATGTTTTTGACACATGGGTTTGAAGTCGTTTTTGAAGAGTGATACAAGGGAGAAAAAACGAAAGTTAATAAACTTTGTCTTTGGCAATCAATGGGCGCGTAATCACAAACCGTCTTTGAAGCAGAAGATAAAGAATACATGGTTTCTTTTGACGCATGAAAAGGAATGCATTGTCGTGGATGGATGGTTGTTGAGATTTTATGATTCAAAAGAGAAATATTCAAATTGGGGAGATGATCTTAGTGTTTATTTGATGGAGTTCTTGTGTAATAAAAAGGTTATTCCTGCAGAAACAATATTGATTCCTCATTTAAAGTATTCTTTTGTAGGTTCAAACCTTCCACAGATTTTGAATAGTAAAACGGTGATTTGGGGAAGCGGTGTGATGAATACATCTTTGAAAATAAACAGAAAGAAGGTAGAAAGGGTTTGTGCTGTTAGAGGGCCTATTACTAGAAAATATTTGCTAAAAAATGGGATTGATTGTCCGGAAATATTTGGCGATCCTGCATTGTTACTTCCTTTGTATTACAAACCTAAAGATGTGGTAAAAAGGCACAAGATAGGAATAGTCCCTCATCATATGGATTTCGATTATAAAGAAGAATTGGAAGAACTGCTGGGGGATGGTTGTCATGTCATAAGTATGATAAATTATGACAAATGGACTGATGTTATTGATGATATATGCTCATGTGAATATATATTGTCAAATTCATTGCATGGGTTAATTGTCGCTGATGCGTATGGCGTTAAGAACTTATTTTGCGAATTTGTGCATCATCATGCGAACCAAGAAAAATTTGAGGATTATTTCTTGTCGGTAAAGCGACCTGTTGTAAGTCCGATTAAATATGACAAAAGTTTTAGTGTTGAAAAAGTAGAATGCCTTTTCAATTCTACAATCAGCATAGATATTCAGAAATTACTATCAGCGTTTCCTGTAAAATGAATAGACCATTATTAATAGTATTGACTCCTGTTCGTAATGAAGCATGGATTCTGAAGGCATTCCTCAAAGCTGCGTCTTTGTGGGCTGACTATATAATAATAGCAGACCAGATGTCAACTGATGGCAGTCGTGAAATCTACAAGCAATTTGATAAAGTGATTGTTGTGGATAATACGAATCCCGAAATGCATCAAGCGCATGCGAGAAAATTGTTGTTTGAAGAGGCATCTAAAATCCAAGGTGATAAGATATTATTTGCACTGGATGCTGATGAATTCCTGTCTGGAAATTTTGATAAGACTAAGGAATGGCAGTATATATTGAATTCCAAGCCAGGAGATTGCTTCTATCTGTTTTGGCATAATATTTTGCCAGATAAAAAGCATTATATAATACCAATGCAAGAGCCATATTATTGGATACATCATGTTAATAATGATCTGAATGGCGAATTTCCAGATAATTATATACATGAATGGCGTCTGCCATGGCCTGATGCTGATAATTATCATGATAGTTGCAAGTGCGAGGGCTTGTTCTTTTTGCATTTTGGTGAAACTAATGACAAGCGTCAGTATAACAAAGAATGCTTTTATCAAGTCTCTACACTTTTGAAAGAGCCTCGAAAAAGTGTAGTGAATTTGCATCGTATGTATAATAGACCTAAAAATAGATACTTGGTTCATAATTTGAGTAAGGCGGATTTTGAATTTTATAAGGAGAATGGTCTTGACCTTATAAAGGAAATCGACTTTTCGGATATAGGAAAGTATTACTTGGATGTGGTGATGGAGCAAATGAATGCAAAAGGCTTTGATTTTTTCGCAAAATTAGATATCTGGAATAGCGGTTTCATAAAGGAATATAACATAAGAGATCCTCGAAGTTTTATTATGAAATTAGTGCATATGTATTTGAGATGTACCCAAAAATATTCGAATACTTTTGTCGTGAGAATTGTGGATAAGGTGTTGAAACAATTTGTGTAGAATTACATAAGAGCATAGTTATGTTGTCTTTGATTTGTTGTTCTCAGTATGAAACAGTTCCAGAGCAGTTAGCACAAAATGTGCAAGATACTATAGGGACTGATTATGAGTGGATTTGGATATATAATCAAAATAATAAATATTCCATATTTGAAGCATATAACATTGGTGTGGCAAAAGCGAATGGCAATATTCTGTGTTTTATGCATCAAGATCTTGAATTCCAATCTTATGAGTGGGGTAATGAAGTGGAAAGATTATTATTCGACAAGAATATAGATGCTTGTGCTGTTGCAGGAACGGATTATTATAGGAAAAGCCCCAGCTATTATCCTTGCGGTAGAGGGCATAATAAGATAAATGTAATTCAGAGTACAGATTCTGGTGATGTGAAATGGCAAGACTATGATAGTGCTGAGCGTTTAGCTGTTTTTGATGGTATGTGGTTTTGTATTAAAAAACATTGTTTTGAAAAGATAAGGTTTGACGATTCTTTGTATAGCGGATTTCATTTCTATGACATTGATATAGCAACCCAGTTATGGGTAAATAATATGAGCGTATATACGCTTCCGAATGTGTGGATCAAGCATTTTTCAGAAGGTAATCCTAATGTGGAGTGGTTGCGAAACGCTTTTAAATTTTATGGCAAATGGAAATGTTTTATGCCGTTACAGTTGCATAAAATTGAACATAACGAGCAAATGTTGCTTGAGTGCCAAGCGTTATATTCAGCTCTTCGTAATTGTATTCGTTATCGTGAATGGGATTTGTTGAAGCTATGGTTTAAAATTGCAGGAGAGGTTTTGGAAACCCAATCTATGGTTGCATTGTTTAAGGTGTTGAAAGTCCATATGTGGAAAATATGAAAGCTTCAGAAGAGAATAGGTTGACATATTTAGATCTTGCGGCAGGCTTGATGACATTATGGGTAATGTATTTTCACACTCCTATACATCATGTCCATGTGTTGTATTTTTTTATGCCATGGTTCTTTTATAAATCAGGGCAGATGTTTTCTGTTAAGACCATGTCAGAAGAATGGCATAAGGGGTGTTTGAAGTTGGTGAAACCATATATAGTGTGGTCGTTAATAGGTTATGCGGCATATATATTATGGGGGTGTTGTTCTTGGGGATTAACTTTGAGACAAATGTTTTACACGCCTCTTCATTCATTGTTTTTTACGTGTTGCATACCATTTAATAATGCGTTGTGGTTTTTGCCGATTCTGTTCTTGGTTCGTTTGATTGGTAATTATTTGTTGTCCGTAATGGATTTAAAATACTTTGCTGTATGTTTTGTTCTGTTAATACTCATCTCGTTTTTTCGCTCTCAATATATACCGGCTTGGATTAGCTATACATTATGGGGGTTATTCTTTTTCTTGAGTGGGTATGCTCTTAGGAAATACGAAGATAACAAATTGATATTTGGTATTGCGGGGATTGTAGTTTTGTTGTCTTTTGTTACTCCAGTTCCAGGGTTTTATTCTGCATATTACGAATCTTCTGCATGGGTAGCTATATTGTGGTATCTCTGCAGTGTTTGTGGGTGTGTCTTTTTTAATATTTGTTGCAAGCAAATCATCTCTTTAATAGACAAATTCTCTATAATAAAGAGAACATTGCTTATGAGATGTGTGTTGTACATAGGGGAACATGCTATAAATTTTTATGTCCCACATTTCATATTGTTCCAGTTGTCGTACAGTATGGTTGCATATTATAAAGAAGAGTGGTATGGGCAGTGGCAAGGAGCTCTTGTTGTAATATTATCATATGTGTTATTTTTGCCATTAATAAATCAAGCAATATTGAGAATAAATAAAAAAACGAGAATCGTTCGCGCAATTAATGAAAAATAAAATCCTCATTTCAGTAGTAATCCCTTCGTACAATCGTGCGGACACGGTGGGGCAGACAATAGACAGCATCATTGCTCAGCAAGTGGATGCTGATATAGAGATTGTCATTGGCGATGATTGCTCAACTGACAATGCTCGTGAGGTTTTACTGAAGTATAAAGAGCAGTATCCGGATATTATCAGTCTGATATTCCACGAGCAGAATGTCGGACTTGGCGCTAATTGGGCTATATGCATCAAGGCGTGCAAAGGAAAGTACATCTGCAATTGCGACAACGACGACTATTGGCACAATCCGAATAAACTTCAGCTTCAGCTGGATTATATGGAGAGTCATCCGGAC
>JAEEGF011943212.1_pt1 | contig 14864 bp, 15 predicted proteins | sample 9134171 | NCBI WGS metagenome assembly JAEEGF01 (sample SAMN16246542, study PRJNA631951) | gut metagenome | biome: gut microbiome; feature: rumen; material: AP-attached | host: Bos | place: Iran: Karaj | collected 2018-10 | reverse complement strand
ATGAGGACTTGGGTGGTTGATGGAGTCGCCAGAAAGGCAGTCGTGTAAAGAAGATGAATGCCGCCCACAGGTTATCGTACCAATGGCTACTGTTAGGCGAGTTCTGCTCGGGATTTTTCGTTTGGTCTATGTTTATTTCCATCGTTCAGAAGTATTTGGTGATTTTGGCATTGTCGAAGTTGTTCATTTCATTGACCATGCGGACGGCTGAATCGACAATGGGAAAGGCACAAAGGGCACCAGTTCCCTCACCAAGCCGCAAGCCCAGATTCAGCAATGGCTTGGCATCAACGATATCCAGCATCATCCGGTGTCCGCTTTCGTCGCCACAATGGGTGAAGATCATATAGTCTTGCGAGGCGGGATAGAGTAGGATGGCAGCGAGTGCACAGGCCGTCATGATAAAACCGTCGACCAACACAATGAGATGACACTCTACAGCCCGTAGCATGGCCCCGATGGCAGCAATCATCTCAAAGCCGCCATAGTATCTGAGAATTAAGGGAAGCGACCTGTCCTTCAGATTCTTAACCGCTTTTGCGAGTACTTCACGTTTATGTCGGATGCCTGGGCTGTTGAGTCCTGATCCAGCTCCGATACAATCATTCAGGGGAATGTTGCCAAACAGATGCATCCAGATACTGGAAGGCGAGGTGTTGCCGATACCCATTTCACCAATACTCAGCACTTTACAACCCTCTGCGATGCAGTCGTCGACCAGTGCAGCCCCCACTTCAATCGCCTTGTCAAACTCTTCTTCCGTCATCGCGGGCTCGTAGAGAAAGTTCTTTGTACCACGGGCTATCTTACGGTCGATGATTCCCTCGATATGACTCAGGTCGTAATCTACGCCCACATCCACGATGCGCAACTTGAAACCATGCTGACGACAGAACATATTCACCCCGCCACCACCATGGGTAAAGTTAATCATCTGCTGCCAGGTCACTTCGCGGGGTGAGACACTTACACCTTCGCGCTCGATGCCATGATCGCCACCCAACAGCAGGTGGCAGGGATGTGACAACGATGGCGAGAGTGTCTGCTGGATGAGACACACCTGCATCGCCAATTCCTCCAGTCTTCCGAGTGAACCTTTGGGCTTGTTCAGATTGTCTATCTTCACCTGGATCTCAGGGCGAAGCCTTACATCAGGTGATGTTATCTTAAACGTTCTCATTTGATCTTTACTGCTATTCCACTCACCATGAGTATCACTTCATCAGCCTTTGCGGCAATATACTGGTTCATCCAACCTTCAAGATCGGTGAATTTCCTTTGGATGGCGTTGTCACTCACACCCCCACTGCCGATCTCATTCGTCACAAAGATATAGGTGGCATCATGGGCAGTGAAACGGTCGAATTCCGCCTTGACGGTTTCCAGAGTCAGATCGACATCTGATGTCTCAAAGAAGAAGTTTGTGAGCCAGAGTGTCACACAGTCAATTACCACGACACGTCCGGAGAGGTCGTGCTTGCTCAGGTATTTCTCTTCTTCAATATTCGTCCACTGTGGACCTCGTCGTTGCTGATGCTTTTGCACCCGTTCACGGAACTCGTCATCCCAGATATGTGCCGTCGCTACATATACGGGATTGTCTGCCAAGTTCAGCGCCAACTGCTCTGCCTGACGGCTCTTACCAGAGCGCTGCCCACCTGTGACCAAGATGATTTTCTTCCCCATCTTTGTATTTATTCTGAATTTTGCTGCAAAGTTAATCATTTTTTCGTATCTTTGCAGCAGATATGAAGAAAATAATTGTAGCAGGAATAGGACCTGGCAGTCGTGAGGATATCACACCTGCTGTTATGGAAGCCGTCAGAGAGGCTGATGTCGTGGTAGGTTATAAGTATTACTTCCAGTTTGTTGAGCAATACCTGAAGCCTGGATGTGAGTGCATCGATACGGGCATGAAGAAAGAGCGCGAACGGGCTGAACAGGCCTTTCAGATAGCTGAGCAGGATAAGACCGTCGTTGTGATTTCATCAGGCGATGCCGGAATCTATGGCATGGCACCACTCATTTATGAGATGAAGCGCGAACGTCAATCTGACATTGAGATTGAGACCTTGCCCGGTATCTCTGCTTTTCAGAAGGCAGCCTCGTTGTTAGGGGCACCTGTCGGCCACGATCTGTGTATCATTTCGCTCAGCGACCTGATGACACCTTGGGAACTCATCGAGCGACGCATCAAAGCTGCTGCGACAGGCGACTTCGTGACTGCTGTCTATAATCCGAAATCGCATGGACGATACTGGCAACTGTACCGTTTGCAAGAACTTTTCTTGAAGGTTCGTTCAGCAGATACACCAGTGGGATATGTCCGTCAGGCAGGGCGCGCAGAACAGGAGGTGAAGGTGACGACCCTCAGTGCCCTCGATCCTGAAGACATCGATATGTTCACCATTATCATTATTGGCAATTCGCAGTCGTATGTTGCGGATGGCAAGTTCATTACACCGCGAGGCTATTATCGTGAAGAGAGAGAGACCGACGTAAAGCCTGGTCAGCAGATAATGATGGCGTCTTTCCGTACGATTGAGAGTGAACTGCGGAATAAAGATATCCCCTTAGGACACAAGTGGGCTATACTACATGCTATCCACACCACTGCCGACTTTGATATGGAGCACATTCTTTATACTGACGAGGGGGCTGTGGAGCTTCTATATGACAAGGTAAAGAACGGTACCCTGAAAACCATCGTGACCGATGTGACGATGGTAGTAAGCGGTATCCGTAAAGGGGCTCTCCAGCGTCTCGGTATCGAGGCAAAGTGTTTCTTGAGCGATCCGCGTGTGGCTGACATCGCATCAGAACAGGGTATTACCCGCACGCAGGCTGGCATCCGGCTGGCTGTCGAAGCGCATCCTGATGCCCTTTTTGCCTTTGGTAACGCTCCTACAGCCCTGATGGAACTCTGCGACCTGATCCGCAAGGGCAAGGCACATCCCGCTGGCATCATTGCAGCGCCTGTAGGGTTTGTACACGTTAGAGAGTCGAAGCACATGGTGAAGCCGTTCAAGACTATACCGAAGATCATCATTGAGGGACGCAAGGGAGGCAGCAACCTCGCCGCTACACTTTGTAATGCTATTCTGACCTTCGACGATGCAGCCCAACTTAAACCTGGCCGTGATTTATGAAGTTTATCGTCATAGGAATCACCGATAATCCGAATCCCTGGTTTCCACCTGAAGTGATGGAGACGATCAAGCAGGGTAGGGTGTTCTCTGGTGGTAAGCGACATCATGAGATTGTGCTGCCTTTTCTCCCTTCGGATGCAGAATGGATCGATATTACCGTTCCCCTCGATGCTGTCTTCGAACAGTACTATTCACGATTCTCTGTTCATGATTCTCTGCCCATTATCGTCTTCGCTTCTGGCGACCCGTTGTTCTTCGGCTTTGCCAATACCATCAAGCGCAAGATGCCTGAGGCCGATATCGTGGTTTATCCCACCTTCAACTCCCTCCAGATGCTGGCCCATCGTCTCGTGATGCCTTATCACGATATGAGAATTGTCTCGCTGACAGGTCGTCCTTGGCCTGCGTTCGACAAAGCCCTTATTGAGCGGGTAGGGAAGATAGGCATCCTAACCGACAAAGAACATACTCCCACTGCCATCGCCCAGCGTATGCTCGACTATGGCTATGACTCCTATCAGATGATTGTTGGCGAGCATTTAGGCAACCCATCTTTGGAAAAGATCTCCACGCTCTCCCTCGAAGAAGCCATCCGTCGCGACTTCTCCAATCCCAACTGTGTGATTCTTGACGCTTTCAACCATCAGCCATCAGCCATCAACCATCCTTTCGGCATTCCTGATTCTGACTTTGTTCTCCTCGATGGTCGTGAGAAAATGATCACCAAAATGCCGATTCGTTTGTTGACACTTCAGGCTCTCGATCTCCCCAATCGTCATGTCTTCTGGGATATTGGTTTCTGTACAGGCAGCGTTTCAGTCGAAGCTCGCTTGCAATTTCCTCATCTGACAATCTGCGCCTTCGAGATCCGTCCTGAATGCGAGTCCATCATCAAAGAAAACGCCCGTCGCTTCGGTGCGCCAGGCATCGATATCCATATCGGCGACTTCCTCGAAAGCGACATCACTGCATTACCTCGTCCAGATGCCGTCTTCATCGGTGGTCACGGAGGCCGCCTGAAGGAAATCATGGCCAAAGTTCTGACGGTCTTGCCAGAAGGTGGCGTCATCGTCTTCAACAGTGTCACCTCTCCAAAGGTTCCCCTCGACAGTCGTCGTTTCTGGAACGATGCCTGTCAGGATTTTGACCTGCGACAAGAACCGCCTTTACATATTCAACTCAACGATTATAACCCAATAGAGATACTTAAAGTACAAAAGTAGGTATGCTACAGCGCCTCAATTAATATTTTATTCTTTTACCAACATCCGACATTGATTTAATAGTATGTTGCTATATATTAATAGTTTACGCTTCCAATATATAATGACTTACCGACATTATACCGACATAAAACTGACATGCTACCGACATAATTTTTATTCTTTGCAATAAGTAGCTGATGTGATGCGAGCATTAAGGGAAGCGAATTGGAGGATGGTGGATAGCAATCTTTTGGATAAGGCTGTTTGTTGAATTCTCTAGAGAATTCAACAGCTATAATAAGCTTAAAAATACGCAAGAGCCAAGTATCAGACCTGCGAGGCCCCTTATCGAAGATTATAAAGCCATAATATGATGATTGAATGACTGTTTTATGTCAACATGATGTCGGTTTTATGTCTATTTTATGTCAGTAATATGTCAGTATTTTAGAATAATTGTAGAATATATATTATTGAAAATTAGAAATTTATTAAAATTGCTATGTCGGATGTCAGTAAATTTTGAATTCTTCTATAATTTATATCTAAATATGTTCATGCAAACTGGTATTTCAGAAGAGAATATGCGGGATGAGGGATTTTTCTGGAGTTTTTTCGCGTTATTCTCATTATTTATTCGTAAATTTGCCACATCAATCTAAATGAAGAATGAAAATTGCGATAATACAAATAGCGGAAGAGGGTAAGCATATCGCCCGCTTGCTGCTGAGTCAGGTGTTTGCCCAGAAAAATGAGGGCGAGATAATCAGTCGTACGAATGTTGGTAAGCGCTGGAAGGATTTCGATGCATTTGTGTTCATCGGAGCGATGGGGATTTGTGTGCGGACGATAGCACCTTATATCAAGGACAAGTATGAAGATCCGGCTGTGGTGTGTGTCGACAGTATGGGACTGAATGCCATCTCTGTGCTCAGCGGACATATAGGCGGTGCCAACACTCTGGCGCGCGACATCGCTGCGATGATTGGGGCCCGTGAGGTGATTACCACACAGAGCGACAATGCCGGGCTATGGGCGCTCGACACCTTTGCTGAGCGATTCAACTGGGCTATTGCTAGCGACGACGACATGAACCAGTGCATCTTTGCCTTCGTTAATCGTCAGCCTACAGCCCTGCTGATGGAAATCTGCGACGAGGGTACTGACTATCTGGAGAAGACTCTCCCTGAGCATGTTACTGTCGTCAAAAGCCTCGAAGAGGTTGACCCCGAGAAGTTTAAACTCGTCATCCTGGTGACACCCTACAACCTCTGTGTACCATACGGCGTGCTCGAACTGCATTTCGTACCTATGATCGCATCCTTAGGCTTTGGGCTTGCCAATCATCCTGCTGACTATGAGGATATCTACGACGAGATCGACGAGGCCATGAGTCAGATAGGTGTGTTGCCTTGCTACAAGCGCTATTGCACAATCGATGTGAAGCAGAATGAGGAATTCTGTGCGATGCTTGTCGATGATTTAGGCGAAGAACTGGTATTCTACACGGCCGACGAACTGGCCAAGGTCGAGGTGCCTAATCCCAGCAAGACCGTCGAGAAGCATGTGGGTACGCCCTCTGTCTGCGAGGCTGCAGCTATCCTTGGTGCAAACAATGGCAAACTGATTGTGCCTAAGGTGAAAGGCAGGAACTGGACGGCTGCTCTTGCCATCGATTACAAATATCTTCGTGAGGCGGAAGGCCATATCGAGATTGTCGGTGCGGGTCCTGGCGATCCTGATTTGGTGAGTGTCCGAGGGCGCAAGATGTTGGAGCGTGCCGATCTGATTCTCTATGCGGGCTCACTGGTGCCAAAAGCCTTGACGGAATGTCATAAGCCAGGTGCCGTCGTGCGCTCCTCTGCTGATATGGCACTCGAAGAGCAATGTGAATTGATGAAGAAATTCTATGACGAGGGCAAATACATCGTGCGCCTCCATACAGGCGATCCTTGTATCTTTGGCGCCATACAGGAGCAGATGGCCTTCTTCGACCAGCACCACATGGACTATCACATCACGCCTGGTATCTCCTCGTTCCTCGCTGCTGCTGCCGAGTTGCAGAGCCAGTTCACGATTCCTGAGCGCTGTCAGACGATTATCCTCACGCGAGGCGAGGGGAGAACCCCCATGCCCGAAAAGGAGCAGCTGCATCTTTTGGCGCGTAGCCAGTCTACGATGTGCATCTTCCTTTCCGCTTCGATTGTCGACGATGTGCAACGTGAACTGCTTCAGGAATATCCCGAAGATACCCCCGTCGCAGCCTGCTATCATCTTACATGGCCCGACCAGAAAATCTATCGTGGTCAGCTTAAGAATCTTGCCAAGATTGTTCACGATAACCATCTGATACTCACCACGATGCTCGTTGTGGGTGAAGCAATAGATAATCGTCAGGGGCTCTCTGATCTTTATTCCAAACATTTCACCCATCTCTTCCGTCAGGGCGACGACGAACAAGCCTCATAGTAGAAATAAAGAACGAATAATTTGGAATTATCCGATATTATCCTTATCTTTGTGGCGTATTAACAAACAACACAGTTATGAATAAGAACGAGAAATTTGTCATCACTATCAACCGCGAAGTCGGAACGGGTGGACGTACTGTAGGCCGCAAGTTGGCTGAGAAATTATGTGTGAAGTACTGCGACAAGGCCGTTATCGACGGACTGACTCAGAAGTTCGGTCTCTCACCGGATCGCATTGAGGAAATCAAAGCGCAGAAGAAATCGTGGTGGAATGAGATCAGCAACTATTATCAGACGCTGGTCAATAGTACCAGTCAGCCTATGGAGGCCGAGGTGAAGCTCGATAGTGCCACCATGTTCGAGACTGAGAAACGCATCCTGACAGAGCTGGCCTCGCAGTCGTCGTGCGTATTTGCAGGTCGCACGGGTTTCATGATATTCCGCGATTGGCCCAACCACCTGAATATCTTCATCCAGGCTTCGATGGAGTACCGCATTAAGCGTATCATGCGCCGTCAGGACGTTAGTGAGCAAGAGGCCCGCGACATCATTGCGAAAATGGATGCTTCGCGTGAGGCGTATATTAAGAAATATGAGAATACCTCGCGTTACGACACACGCAACTACCAGCTCGTTATTTCGATGGATGACTTGAGTGAGAACGATGCTGTAGAGGTGATCATGGACTATATCAACCGCACAAGTAAGTGAGATTAAGGCTGGCAATTGTCAGCCTTAATCAGTTTTTGATGCCATTTCCGGACATAAAGTGCGCAAAAAAACGGAACAATTCCGTAAACATTTTATGGATAATTAGGTTTTTCCAAAAATAAACTTTACAAAAGTATCTAAGACCGCAGATGCGCGAACCGCTTCTTCCGATGACAATTCCCGCACTTGCTGCGCATGTGGCCAACGTGGAATTGATGTATTCTGACAACAAATACTATGAACTTTGCAATCAGATAAGGCACTTGATAGGTCCTTCGGGTATCGGAAAAGACCAGTTGCACGATCTCATAGAGGCTATCATGCGCTCGTTTCGAGACCACGACCAGACAGAATATATAACAGAAGGGCTCTAATTTCGTTATATAAATCAGACTGCGAGTGCCAGAAGGGCGGCCTTGACTAGTATTAGAACGACGAGACGACCGTAACTGGAGAAGCGGGCTGGCATCACGGAAGGTGCCGGCCTTCTTTATGCGGTTTGCCAGAAAAAGCACGAAATTGGTTTGTATTTTGAGAAATAATGTCTATCTTTGCACAAAAATAATGAGATGATACTGGTATTTGGAGGAACGACTGAAGGGCGCCAAGCCGTGGAGATGTTGGAAGAGGCCGGTAATGCCTATTACTACAGCACCAAGACGGGTGAGCAGTACATCGCGATGCATCATGGCCTGCGTGTCGACGGGGCGATGAATGTAGCGGCGATGCACAAGTTTTGCTTGTCGCATGGCATCCGGCTGATAGTCGATGCAGCCCATCCCTTTGCCTCGCAACTCCACTACACGATTACTCAGGTGGCTGAATCGCTGCATATCCCCGTCGTTCGTTATGAGCGCATCTATCCACCTCGTGAGCAGGACATTACGTGGATTGACGACTATTTTCAGGTGCCCATGGATATTCACTCGCTGCTGGCCACGACGGGCGTTCAGAGCATCAGCCAACTGAAATGGTTGGAGATGTTCGGCGTCAAGGTGTTCTACCGGATTCTGAATCGTGAGTCCAGTCTTTTGTATGCTTATGAGCAAGGCGCCACCGACGACCAGATCTGTTTTTATGAAGACAGCAACGATATCGAAGTGGATGCCGATGCCATTCTGCTGAAGGAAAGCGGTCTTAGTGGCGGTTTCTGCGAGAAAGTGGCTGCTGCCCGAGCCAAAGGCATGCGTATCATCGCACTCAAGCGCCCGCCGTTGATGATGCAGGCGACTTGTGTCAACGGCCCCTACGGATTGCGACGAGCGGTAGAAAAGCTATTGCCGGCGTTCTATCCTTTGCACAGCGGACTGACATCGGGCACTTGTGCAACGGCGGCGGCTGTGGCTGCGACGATAAGGTTATTGCAGCATGAAACGCCGAAAGAAGTGCCAGTGGTGTTGCCTGATGGCGAAACGATCGATGTGGCGGTGGGGTATGGCGATGGCTATGCCTACTGTATCAAGGCGGCTGGCGATGATCCTGACGTAACGGACGGCATCGAGGTAAGGGCGAAGGTTGAGAATCAAGGGGACAGGTCGCTTGATTCGCTTGATACAAGCGATCATGGACCTGTCCCCCTGATTCTCGGCGGCGAGGGTGTCGGGCGATTCACGTTGCCGGGCTTTGATTATCCGCCTGGGGAGGCTGCTATCAACAAGGCGCCGCGAGAGATGATTTGCCGTAACCTCAAGCCCTTTGGCGTCCCGCTCCGAGTAACCATCAGTGTGCCTCAAGGGGCAGAGATTGCCCGAAAGACCTTCAACCCCCGTCTGGGCATCGAGGGTGGCATCTCGATTATCGGCGTCTCCGGCATCGTCAAACCGTTCTCAGAGGAGGCTTTCGTCGGCAGTATCCGCAAGTGTATGACGGTGGCACAGGCTTCCGGTTCTGATCGCGTGGTGATCAATAGCGGTGGCAAGAGCGAGCGATTTGTGAAAGCACGCTATCCCGACCTGCCCGGGCAGGCATTCGTGGAATATGGTAACTATATCGGTGAGACGCTGAAGATTGCCGACGCGCTCGCCATCCGGAAAGTGACGCTCGGCGTGATGCTGGGCAAGGCCGTGAAACTCGCTGCCGGCCACCTCGACACGCATAGCCGTAAGGCGACGATGGACAAAGCCTTTATCCGGCAGATGCTCATAGAAGCCGACTGCGATATAGACATCAGCGATATGACGCTGGCGCGGGAAATCTGGGACCGTCTGCCCGACGACAAGCGTGAGGCTTTTGCCAGCATCGTGATCCAGCATTGTGCCGAACATTGCAATCCACTTCTGCCCAACGGCTCTCTGACCATCCTGCTTATCGATGACAACGGAAAGATATATGAAATATAAAGACCTGTTTATCGACTTCGACGATACGCTCTACGACACTCACGGCAATGCTGTGATTGCGCTGGGCGAGACGTTCGACTTGTTCCATCTGGAACGCTATTTCTCCCACCCGCAGGTGTTTTACGATGCCTATTGGTGGGCCAACATCGACCTCTGGGGACGCTACTCGAAAGGCGAGATCACGCGCGATTATCTGATTGTGGAACGATTCCGGCGCCCGCTTAGCGAAGGGCAGGGCTTAGAGGTGACTGAAGCGCTCTGTCTGGAAATGAGCGACCGCTTTCTTGATTTCTGCGCCACGAAGCCTGGTGTCGTCGACGGTGCCCACGAACTGATGGACTATCTGAAGGGTAGGGGATATCGGATGCACATGACAAGCAACGGCTTCCACGAAGTGCAATACAAGAAACTCTCGGCCTGCGGTCTCGGCGACTATTTCGACACCATAATCCTGAGCGAGGATGCCGGTGTGAACAAACCTTCGCCACGCTATTTCGACTATGCCTTCAAGATGGCTGGCGCAGCTCGCGAAACGACATTGATGATTGGCGACAACCTGCAGACCGATATCCTCGGCGCCCTCAATGCCGGTATCGATGCCCTGCTATTCAACCGATGGAGCGTCGATGTCGGCGAAAGTCCACAGGCTCCCACGTTTGTTGTCGACCACCTGCGCGACATCATGGGAATCTTGTAATCCGCAGAATGGCCTTATTCTGCCACCTCGTCTTTGTGGCGACGGAAAAGGACGGCTGCTATGACAGGCGCACCAACGAGAGCCGTAACCGAATTCACAGGTAGTGCGCCTTCGAAGCCTGGCATGCGGGCAATGAAGTTGCAGACGAGTGCCAGCGCAGCCCCACAGAGCGCTGTGGCGGGCATGAGCACACGATGGTCGCTGGTGCGGAAAATGGCACGTGCAAGATGCGGAACCGCCAGACCGATAAACATGATAGGCCCGCAATAGGCTGTAACAATCGCCACCAGTACTCCCGAACTGACAATCACCAGCATCCGGCTGCGACGGATATTCAACCCCAGATTAGCAGCGTAGCGGTCGCCTAAGAGCAAAAGGTTCATAGGCTTCACCAATAAGCAGGCCAAGGGCAGCAGGATGCACATCAAGACCACAAAGAGTATCATCTCATCGCCTGATACCCTTGAGAAAGAGCCCAATCCCCATACCACAAACGCTTTCACATCCTCTTCGGGCGACAGGAACTTTAAGACGCCGATGATGGCATTGGCCAGATAACCGATCATCACACCTATGATCAACAAGGTGACGTTGCCCTTTACTTTCCTGGCAATCCATACGATCAGCATCATCACGGCCAAGGCGCCGATGATGGCAGCGACGCTCATGGCAGCATCTCCCAGGTAGCCAAGCCGACTCAGCGCCACTCCCCCGATACGACCGGAGAGCAGCACGACGAAGGCCACACCTAAGGCAGAGCCGTTAGATATACCCAACACAGAGGGACCTGCCAGGGGATTGCGGAATACCGTCTGCATCTGCAATCCGCTGACTGCCAAGCCTGCACCAGCCACGATGGCCGTCAAGGCCTGAGGCAGACGCGATTTCCAGATGATATTCTGCCAGATCTCGGATTCGGATGTGTCGCCAAGCAGAATACGACAGATGGTCTGCAAGGGAATGTCGACAGAGCCAATGAGCAGATTGACAATAGCCAGCACGACTATCGCCACTATCAGGACCAATATCATCGGCAACGTGCGTCTCATCACTTCAGCAGATAATAGAATGTGGGCTGATAATCCTGCTCCACCAACTCGGGATGGAAGATGGCCACGAAGTCTTTCAGCAGCAGGTCGGGCGCTACGGGCGAGATTTCGTAATAGGGTGTTTGCTTCATGTTGCAGTAGATGACCTTTCGCTCTTTATAAGCCTTGAAGAGTTCGTTGCGAGGCTCGGAGGCTTTCAGGGCTTCGTAGGAGAACTCATCGGGATAGCTGTTCAATATGCGCCAGTAGTCGGCATTGGCAGCGAGCGAATACATCTTCTCAAATTCCAGATCCTCGCCGCTGGTCTCTTCGTCGTTGATGACATAGTCGGCACCGGCGTCGCGGAAGATCTGAGCCAGATAGTTCTTGCCGCCCACAGCGTGCCAGTTGCCGTAGTGCATCTCGCCGCTCAATACGGTAGGCCGATTGTCTACGCCCTGTGTCTTCTCCTTCAATTCATTATATCGGCGCTCGATGCCAGCGAACACTTCGTTGGCCTCCTTCTCCTTACCGATAAACATGCCCACAAACTTGATCCATTCGGCCTGTCCCAGCGGGTTGAGCTCCTGATAGCCGAGATGCGGCACCAGCGTGATGCCCGTCTCCTTGATGGCGTCGTAGCCACCGCGCTTTGAGGGCGAGATGAAGATCACGTCGGGATTAGCCGCTAACACCAGTTCTGTATCGAAGTTGCCCTCCATACCGATCTTGACGATACGACCGTCTTTCACACGTTCGAGGATATCCTTGTTGAAGAGATTCTTCGTGCCGGTGATGCCCTTCACCACATCGTGGGCATCAAGAATGGTGAAGTTCGACAGCTGAAGGGCCGTCATACAGATGGTATTCTTAATCGGCACATGAATCTTCGTGTAGCCATCGGGGACTGTCGCCTCATCGCTGCTGACCAGCGCAAAGTGATAATCCTTTCCCACATCCACCAGTCGCACGCCATCGCTGTCTCTGACCTGATAGCCCGTCGCATATTGAGGACTCATCACAGAATCCGTATCTGCCTCGCCTGCACCAGTTGTCTTGACCTTATTACTGCACGAATACCCCAGGCATAGACATAAGGTTATCATGCAAGAAGCCAATATTCTTCTCATGTTCGTCTCAATTTTGATATCGTCGCGTGCAAAGGTACACATTTTTTCGGAATATTTTTGTTGTGTCGAAGAAAAAGTGCATCTTTGCAAGTGATGCAATACCGGAGCAGACGACTATTTCAGATTCTCCTTAAAGAAGTCTGCCAGCTTTTCCCAGGGAATCATGTTCTTGGGCTGACCCTGACCGGCTTTTTCCTCGTAGCCACCATCGTAGAGGTCGCAATGAGAGGCATCGGGGATAATGAGCAGTTGCTTGTTCTCGGGGTTGGGATTGGGCTCGCCAACGAACTTATAGCCCTCGGCCTTGCCCTCTACCATATAGTGATAGGCAGCCTCGCCAAAATAGCGTGAGTGAGCGTCGGCCCCATGCATCACGAGAACGGCAGAGCGGATTTCGTTGATGTAGTAGAGGAAACGGCTGTTGGCATAGGCCTGCGTACCGATGACACGCCAGCCATCGTTAGAGTTGCCTGAGCGCTTGTGGTAGCCGCGTGAGGTCTTGTAGTAGTCGAAGTAATCATGCACGAAACGAGGTGCCTGTGGGGGTACGGTGTCGAGCACACCACCGGCCATTGCGTTGGGGTCGATGAGACGCTGTTTCGAGAGATTCTCACGGTTCCTGTGACGCCACTGCTCGTTGTCGAAAGCATCGTTGTAGTCGTTGCCGCTGATGCGTGTCATGTCGTACATCGTCGAGGCAACGGTGGCCTTGATGCGGCTGTCAGCAGCGGCAGCATTTAGGGCGATGCCTCCCCAACCGCAGATGCCGATGATGCCAATCTTCTCAGCATCCACATTATCCTGCTTAGACAAGAAATCGAGGGCAGCCATAAAGTCCTCAGTATTGATATCGGGCGAAGCTGTGCGACGCGGTTCACCGCTACTTTCTCCTGTATAGGAAGGGTCGAAGGCCAATGTTACGAAACCACGCTCCGCCATCTTCATGGCATAGAGCCCGCTAGACTGCTCTTTTACAGCACCAAAGGGACCAGAGACCGCAATGGCTGCCAGTTTACCTTGAGCATCTTTCGGCGTATAAAGGTCTGCCGCCAATGTCAGGCCATATTGTGTCTCAAAGGTCACCTTCTTGTGGCTCACTTTCTCGCTCAATGGGAACACCTTGTCCCACTCTTGTGTCAAATTCAGTGTTGTCATATTTTCTTCCGCTTTAGTTTGTTCTTTGTTTGTGCAGCCAGTGAGCATCCCGCCCAAGAGCGCTGCGGTTAATAATACCTTCTTCATAATATAATTACCTTTTTACCATTTCTAATAAACATCCCCTTCGTCGGATGATCCGCCCGTTGGCCATTCAGCGAATAGTAAGCCCCATCTTCAGCACTTGTGCTTCGGCTGTTGTTGATAGCCGTTGCGCCCGATGACAGCGAGAGCTTCACCGTGACATTCCCCTGTCCGGCTTTGAGGAAAGACTCCAATTCCGCCTGCGACGAATACTCCATACGTCCCAGACGTGTGTAACTCCATGAGTTTGATCCATAGAAGAGTACGATCTGGTTGCCGCTGTAGAGGATGACGTCGCCTGCCTGTGTTGTGGTCTGCGTGTCACTCGTGGGCAGGGAGCGTCCCAGTGCACCAACCTTCTCGAAGCCACCGTAGTCATGGGCCTCATAGGTGATGTCACCCTCTTGCAGGGCCGCCACCAGTGTCTGCGTGGCCTCGTTGTCGACCAGCACCACGGAGAGCGTCTTACCGTCGATGGTGATATACAATTTCTGTGTCATAGTCTGTGCCATCACTTCGCTGTCTTTCGAGCAACCTGTTAGAAGCATTACTGCCAGAAGTAATAAAATATGTTTCATATTCTTTCATCCTGATTTACTGGGTGCAAAGTTACGACAAAATCCGCTTCCTGCGGTTATCCGAATCGACGGAATACTTACCAAATTTATCTTTTTTCGCCTTTGGTGCAACAGTTTGGGTAAAAAGTAGTAACTTTGCAGCATGATAACAAAGGATTATCTCTACCTCAACCACGCCAACGACTACGCGCAGAGCGTCGGAGCCGAGGCATATCACCAGATGGTAAGCGTCGTCCATTTCGACGAACTGGGTCCGATAGCCCACACGCTGAACAAGATGGGTGATGTGTACGCCTTCTTCGTGCAGGACAATTTTC
>JAEEGF010442882.1_pt1 | contig 14865 bp, 10 predicted proteins | sample 9134171 | NCBI WGS metagenome assembly JAEEGF01 (sample SAMN16246542, study PRJNA631951) | gut metagenome | biome: gut microbiome; feature: rumen; material: AP-attached | host: Bos | place: Iran: Karaj | collected 2018-10 | reverse complement strand
CTTGGCGGCCTGCAGCAGGCTCAGGGTGCCCATCACGTTTGTCTTGGCGAAGGTGAAGGGATCCTTGATGCTGCGGTCAACGTGGCTCTCGGCTGCCAGGTGGATGATGCCGTCAATCTGCTCGTCCTTCATCAGCTGCAGGAAGGCGTTGTAGTCGCAGATGTCCATCTTGACGAACTTGTAGTTGGGCTTATTCTCCACGTCCTTCAGGTTGGCCAGGTTGCCGGCATAGGTCAGCTTGTCCAGGTTGATGATGTTGTACTCGGGATACTTATTCACGAAAAGGCGTACTACGTGGCTTCCAATGAAGCCTGCGCCGCCGGTTATTACGATGTTTCTTTTCATTTTGTCTTTGTTTATGTGAGTATTCAAAAGGGTTGTCTCAATTTGTTATTCAGGGGTCCTGTTTTTACTAGACCCGGGTTCCGTAATTCCTAGACCCGGGTTTTGCAATTCCCAGACCCGGGTTTTGCAAGATGCGGGGGCTTATAAGTCTATTCCCGGACCGAACTTTTTGACTTCGTCAATCACTTTCAGCAGATACTGTCCGTACTGGTTCTTCAGCATGGGCTGAGCCAGCTGGCGCATGCGCTCTTCGTCGATCCATCCCTTGCGGTAGGCGATGCCTTCGAGGCATCCCACTTTCAGGCCCTGGCGCTTCTCGAGCACCTCGATGTAGGTAGAGGCTTCCGAGAGCGAGTCGTGAGTGCCCGTATCGAGCCAGGCAAAGCCCCGCCCCAGCGTCTGCACCTTCAGTTCGCCGTCCTTCAGGAACCTCTGGTTCACCGTCGTGATTTCGTATTCACCTCTGGCGCTGGGCTGTATGTGCCGCGCCACGTCCACAACCTTGTTCGGGTAGAAGTAGAGGCCTACTACGGCATAGTTGCTCTTGGGCTCTTGCGGCTTCTCCTCGATCGAGAGGCAGTTGCCTTCCCTGTCGAACTCGGCTACGCCATATCGTTCCGGGTCGTTCACCCAGTAGCCGAAGACGGTGGCCTTTCCTTCCTCCTCGGCCGTCCGGACGGCATTGCGCAGCATTTGGCTGAAGCCGTTGCCCTGGAAAATATTGTCTCCCAGCACCAGGCAGGCGCAGTCCTTCCCGATGAAGTCTGCACCGATGGTGAAGGCCTGTGCCAGCCCGTCGGGGCTTGGCTGCTCGGCATACTCGAAGTGTACCCCGTAGTCGCTGCCGTCGCCCAGCAGGCGCCGGAAGCCCGGCAAGTCGAAGGGCGTGGAGATAATCAGGATATCCCGTATGCCCGCCAGCATCAGTACGCTGATGGGATAGTAAATCATCGGCTTGTCGTAGATGGGCATCAGCTGCTTGCTGATTCCCCTGGTGATGGGGTAAAGCCTGGTACCCGAACCACCGGCTAAAACTATTCCTTTCACATTAATTCTATTGTTCGTTGACCATCGGTCTTCGTCCGTCATCTATTGTTTATTTTCGAGAGACATTCCTTCAGCGAGTCTGTCCAGTAGGGGATATTCAGGCCGAAGGTCTGCTTCACCTTCGTCTTGTCCAGTACGCTATAGGCAGGACGCCTGACGGGACTGGGGAACTCGTCGCTGTGGCAGGGCTGGATGTCGCAATCCCTGTGGCCGGCATACTCCGCAATCATGCGGGCAAAGTCGAACCACGAGCAAACGCCTTCGTTGGAGTAGTGATAGATGCCTGCCTTCTCCCAGGGCGTCTGCCGTCGCTCGGCATACTGGGCGACAATGGTGCAGATGGCCCTTGCCAGGTCCAAGGCGTAGGTCGGTGTGCCCACCTGGTCGAAGACCACCTTCAGCGCAGGCCTCGAGGCCGTCAGGTTGAGCATTGTCTTCACGAAGTTCTTGCCGTATTCGCTGAAGAGCCAGGCGGTGCGCAGGATGATGTATTGGCATCCGCTCTGTATGATGTGCTGCTCGCCGTGCAGCTTGGTGCGGCCGTAGGCTCCTGTCGGCGTGCCCTGCCAGTCTTCGCGGCAGGGGACGTTATACGGCTCCTTGCCGAAGACGTAGTCGGTACTGATCTGCACCAGCAGTCCGCCCGTTTCCTTCATGGCCAGGGCCAGATTCTCCGGCGCTTCGGCATTCAGCCGTTCAGCCAGCACCTCATTCGCTTCGGCAGCATCCACATTCGTGTAGGCGGCACAGTTAACGATGACATCCACGCTCTGTTCCCGTACCATCTGGAAGACGGCCTGGCGATCGGTAATGTCCAGGAAGGTGGTTTCCAGCCCTTCCGCCTCGGTGACGTCGGTGAAGACGTAGCGGTCGGCGCTCTCCTGCGCCATCAGCCGCATCTCGCGTCCCAGCTGCCCGTTTGCTCCAGTTATCAGGATATTCATTGCTCGTGCCTCCCTCATCAATACAGTTTGTCGTTTATGTCAAAGTCCAATACGCAGTCCCTCAGCGGGGCGTGGTGCAGGTCTTTCCCGCTCAGTATGGCCTTCTCCACCGGAATGCGCCAGTCGATGCCCAGCGTCTCGTCCTTCAGGCTGATGCCTGCATCGGCTTCGGGGTGGTAGAAGTTATCGCATTTGTACTGGAAGACGGCTGTCTCGCTCAGCACGGAGAATCCGTGGGCAAAGCCCCTTGGGACGAAGAACATCAGCTTGTTCTCCTCGTTCAGTTCAACTGCTACGTGCTCGCCGAATGTAGGGCTGCCCCTGCGGATATCGACCGCCACGTCGAGCACAGCGCCGCGAACGCACCTCACCAGCTTGCTCTGCGTATAGGGCATCCGCTGGTAGTGAAGTCCCCGAATTACTCCGTAAGAGCTCATGCTCTCGTTGTCTTGCACGAAGCGGACGGGCATCACCTTCTCGTCGAACTCCCTCTGCGAGTAGCTCTCGAAGAAATAACCCCTTTCGTCCTCGAACAGGCGGGGTTTCAGGATGAAGACGCCGTCCAGTTTAGTTCTTATGACTTCCATGCTCTACAACTATTCCTTTATTTTTCCGTTTTCGGGGTACAAAGATACAATTATGTGTACGATAATGCAAATAAAACTCTGTTTTAATTTGCTTAAGCAGGCAGAAGTATCTTCATGGCTTAGCCTCAAGGATTACATAAGCAGGGGAGGAAATATAATTTTTTTTGCTTTTTCCTTTCTTCTTTCGTCAGTTATTACTACCTTTGCGCCCTCAAACTGTCAGTAAGGAAAAATTATGCAGAAGAATATCGCTGTAGCCGGAACAGGCTATGTAGGACTGAGCATCGCAACTCTGCTCTCTGTTCACAATCATGTTGTTGCCGTGGATATCATCCCGGAAAAGGTGGAGAAGATAAACCGCCGCGTATCACCCATCCAGGACGAGTATATCGAAAAGTACTTTGCCGAGAAGAAACTGGACCTGACGGCCACGCTCGATGCTCGCGAAGCGTACAGGAATGCCGACTTCGTCATCATAGCCGCTCCCACGAACTACGACCCGAAGACAAACAACTTCGACACGCATCACATCGAGGACGTCATTGATCTTGTGCTGAGTGTGAACCCGGGTGCCGTAATGGTCATCAAGAGTACCATCCCCGTCGGCTATACCGAACAGGTGCGCCAGAGGCTTTCCTACCGCGAACGCCTGTCCGACGGCACCATGAAGGTCGTAGTGCCCAACATTCTCTTCTCGCCCGAGTTCCTGCGCGAGAGCAAGGCTCTTTATGACAACCTCTATCCCAGCCGTATCATCGTAGGCCGCCCGCAGGACGATGCTTTCCTCTGTCAGAAGGCCGACGAGTTTGCCGCCCTGCTGCAGGAGGGTGCCCTGAAGGAGGATATCCCCACCCTCTTCATGGGCTCTACTGAGGCCGAGGCTGTAAAACTTTTTGCAAACACATACCTGGCCCTGCGCGTCTCCTATTTTAATGAGCTGGACACTTATGCCGAGCTGAAGGGACTCAACACTCAGGCCATCATTGAGGGCGTAGGACTCGACCCTCGCATCGGCAGCCACTACAACAACCCAAGCTTCGGATATGGCGGGTATTGCCTCCCCAAGGACACCAAGCAGCTGCTAGCCAACTATGCCTCCGTGCCACAGAACATGATGAGTGCCATCGTCACGAGCAACGCTACGCGAAAGGACTTCATCGCCGACCGCGTACTGGAAATGGCAGGAGCCTATGGTTCAAACAGCCAGTGGGATGCCCAGAAGGAGCGCGACGTAGTGATTGGCGTCTTCCGCCTGACGATGAAATCCAACAGCGACAACTTCCGCCAGTCCGCCATCCAGGGTATAATGAAGCGTGTAAAGGCAAAGGGCGCAACCGTCATCATCTACGAGCCCACCATCCCCGACGGCTCTACCTTCTTCGGGAGCCGTGTTGTAAATAATCTGTCAGAGTTCAAGGCTCAGGCCAAAGCCATCATAGCCAACCGTTATGATGCCTGTCTGGACGACGTCAGGGAGAAAGTCTATACCCGCGACATCTTCAAGAGAGACTAGAGTAATGTCTGTTCAACGGGAAGCATGATAGGGCAGGGATTATTACAGACGGACGGTCCATCATAATTTTTTTCGTAAAAAGAGTTTTCATTTTAGAAAATAATGCGTATCTTTGGCCCCGAAAAGAAGAATGGACAGAAAGAATATGAAGACAAAACGTGTGTTATCCGCTGTTTGCGGATGGTTGGTGGCCCAGGCCATGATGGCGCAGACCACCTATACGAATCCTGTCTATAACTCGGACTTCCCCGACCCGAGTGTGCAAAGGGCCCAGGACGGCTATTTCTATGCCTACGCCACAGGGCAGCGCGGCTTGCGGAGCAAGGACTTGGTGAAGTGGGAGAAGCTGAGTAACGTCATCGCACGTCCGACGTGGAACGACAGTACCTACATCGATGCCAGCGGGAAGAAGACGACGGACTACTACAGCTTCTGGGCGTGCGACGTGAACTATGTGGACGGACGCTATCTGATGTACTATGCCTGTGCCCTCTGGGGCAATGGCTCACGCACCGGAATCGGCGTGGCAACTGGTACGTCGCCCGATAAGTTTACCGACCGGGGGCGCCTCTTCCGCAGTACGGAGATAGGCGTGAATAACAGCATCGACCCCTGCTACGTCGAACAGAAGGACAAGAAGTACCTCGTCTGGGGCAGCTTCAACGATATCTACATCTCCGAACTGAGCGAAAACGGCCTTAAGATAAAGGACTTCAAGAAGAAGACGAAGATTGGCGGCGGCGCCTTCGAGGGCGTGATGATCTACAAGCGGGGCGGCTACTACTACATGTTTGCCAGCATCGGCAGTTGCTGCAATGGCGTGAACAGTACCTATCGGACCGTTGTGGGCCGCGCCACGTCGATTATGGGACCTTACGTCAACAAGCAGGGCGGCACGATGTTCGACAACAACTATACCACTATCATTCAGGGCAACAGCCAGTGGAAAGGTACGGGGCACAACAGCGAGATTGTCACCGACGACAACGGCGACGACTGGCTCCTGTATCACGCCTACGATGCTAAGGACGACAGCAAGGGCCGCGTCATGCTGCTGGACAAGATAACGTGGAGCCGCGACGGCTGGCCCTCGGTGAACAATGGCTCGCCCAGCACTACGGCACAGCAGGGTCCCGTCTTCTACAAGGGAGACGGAGCCAACAAGACCTACCTCTTCCAGAACATGGACGTGGACAAGAGTGCTTTCAAGGGATGGACCGTTGAGGCCTCGGACGACTGCAAGCCAGTCAGCGGAGCCGGTACGGTCTTCTGTCCGCTGGGTTACGTAAAGGGTGGCGCAGCCAGCTTCGACATCTACCAGAGCAGGACAGGCATGCCTGACGGACTCTACGAACTGAGGGTGAACACCTTCGACACGGGAAACAGCGTGGAGGCTTATGTCGGCGACGTGGCTACTCCGATCCATAATGATGATCAGACCGGTACGGTGCCGGCCTCGGACAACACCATCAGCAATACCTTCCAGCGCGGTTCGTTCCAGCGCAGCTTCTACGGTCTGGTCACCGGCGGCACTTTGCGCTTCGGTTTCCGCACAAGTCAGCCCATGGAAGCCTCCGACCGCTTTTATATGGCCAATGCCCAGGTTATCTACCGCGAGAAGAATGCCACCGCCCTGACTGCCGTACTCAATAGCTACGAGACGCGCGCCGGCGAAGTTCTGCAGACGCAGAAGCCCTTCTACAGCGGCTATCGCGAAAGCCTGCAGGCCTATCGGCAGGCGGTCGGGGGAACCGACGCCACCGAGACGCGCTATGCCTTGCTGCTGAAGATTGCCGGCACCCTGGACAGCATCGGGCAGAGCATTCAGCTCTACGACTCTCTGTCGCGCCAGGTTAGCCTGATGACGGCAGAGGTGGAGCGTGCCCAGGCGGGAGGCTTCAGCTCGGCAGAGGCAGAGGCTGTACTGAAGGAGGCACAGGCCGCCCTGCAGACGCAGTCCTACACCGACAAGCAGGCAGCAGACCTGATAACCCGCATGATACAGCGCACTCACGACATGAGCTATTCCTATCAACAGGGTGACGGAACGGCAGAGAATCCCTACCTCATCTCGCGCCCTGAGCAGCTTGACCACATGCGCGACGTTCTCGTCAGGGAGCAGATGGTCTATTTCGCCATGACTGATGATGTTGACATGACCGGCTACAGATGGGAGCAGCTCAACGGCTCGTCAAGCAGCTACCGTAACTGGATAAACTTCGACGGCAGGGGACATATCATCAAGAACCTCTGCCCCGAGCCCGACAACGGCTACCCAAGCTTCTTCGGCACCCTTTGCGGCGAGTGCCGCAATGTGGGCTTCGTGGATGCCGACATCACAAGTACTGCCTCAGGAGGCGGCATCCTCAGCGGCTATATGGGCCACAGCAGCTTCAAGGACGCCGAGGGCAACCAGCTGCCCGTCATCGTGGAGAACTGCTACTTCACCGGTCGCATCGCCAGCAAGGGATATGTGGGTGTACTGGGCGGAACGCTCAACAACTCACCCGTTACCATCCGCAACGTCTATACGCGAGTGGACATCACCGGTACGGGAATGTCAGGCAACTACTGCGGCGGCCTGGTGGGACGTGTCAGAACCGCCCTGACCATTCAGAACTGCTACTCGGCCGGTAGCATCGATGGCCCCATAGCCGCGCCCATAGCTGCCGGCGGCCAGAACAGCTCCACTCCACCCAGCCTCTACCAGAACGTGATAGCCTGGAACCCCGCCGTCGCCGGAGCCTCAGCCACTCCTTTTGCCTTCACGGCCGAGGGCGACCAGCTCCAGGGCACCTACACTTTCTCGGGTATGGCGCTGAATGGCGAGGCAGTCCTCACCGACGGTCTCAGCCATGCTGAGTTGCAGCAGATTGCAGCGCAGTGGGGCGCACCCTGGTATGCCGACCCTTCGGCAGGCAACGGCTACCCCATCCTGCAATGGCAATACGACCGGGGCGACTATCCTCTCCTCTGCGGATTCCCCTTGCCGGGCATCATTGAGAATGGAAATGTGAAGGCGGGAAATGCACCCGCGGAGATTTACGACCTTACAGGCCGCCGCATAAGCCCGGCAGGGAAAGCAGCGCTGAAGGGTATATATATCATAGACGGAAAGAAAACCATCATCAGATGATCATTGAACTTTTGAACTCCAGGAACAGCGAGCAAGGGCGCCAGCCATTCCCCTCCCTTTTGAGGGGAGGGGGAAGGGGTGGGGTAAACACCCTGCTAAGCACCATCCATCACAATAATAAAATAATAGCATTGCTTCCTGCTTACCCCACCCCTACCCCTCCCCTCAGAAGGGAGGGGAATGCTGGCGCATTGTTCACTACTACAGATGTTCATAGGTTCTGGGTTCAAAGTTCAAAGTTTAAAATTCAAAATTCTAAGGGTTCAATAGAAGACGTAGCGGGAACAGTGGAAGATGAAGGATAATAGCATGGAAAGGACCATCAAAGCTCCATAGCGTTCGTAGCCATAGCCCAGGAAATGCCTGAAGGATGAGAGGCTCGTGATACGGCGTGTGAGTACACCATAGACATAGGCCACAAGCATTAGGCCAAAGCAGACCACAAAGGGCAGACCATGCAGGAAGGGACTGGGATAGAGACTACCTGTCAGGCTGATGAGGGGACTGTGGGGATGGAAGGCTGCCAGCAGAAGCAGGATATCCATCACCAGGGCCAGGACAAGACAAATAACCAGAGGGGTACGACGAACTGACTCTGTACTCCCCCAATGCACATACTCCAGACTGGCATACGCCGAGATGACTGAAATGGCTACTGTCACATAGTAGTTGATGAACTGCCCGGGCAGGTGAATGAAGAACCACCTGAGTCCATCGTCGGAGAGCAGGCTGTTGACAGGCTGACCCAGGGCAGAGAGAATCCATGAGACAAAGGGCAATGCCACGACCATCAGGACAGCCGCAGAAAGCAATATGTCAAGTATGGAGGTCTTAGTCTTCATCAGGAAGCAGGTTGTTGATATCGAGGATGTGCAGCTGGAAAGCCTTGGTCACCAGTCTTGTGGCATTGACACCCACACGTTCACTGGAAGGAAAGAGACGGCTGATAAGGTCTGCCTGACGCTTCTCCAGGCTCTTGGTACCAAAAGGCATCTGGCGCAGGTTGGAGATCATCTCCTTAGTATAACCCAATGCCAGGTGACGCAGGAAACGCTCATCATACTCGTCTATCTCATAGTTAATGAGTGCATCAGACTTCTCAGTTTCGCCATTGACCAGTTTCTTGAAGCGGGTAATGATCTTCTCCAGGATGGGCTCATTGAACACATAGTGACGTCCGTGCATGACAAGCATCACATCATCACGCTGCAGCAGGTTACCTGTCTTCAAGATGATGCCATCAGCCCCTGCACCAAGCACCTCAACCCAGAGACGTTCGTTGAGCACCTCACCAGTAAAGATGAGAATCTTGAGTGTTGAATAGCGTGACCTGAGCTGACGGCAGATGTCCACACCAACTGTTGTGCTGCCCCCAAGACCCAGGTCCAGGAGAACCAGATCGGGCACCTGCACTCTCATAAGCTTCCAAAACTCACTCTCGTTCTGAGCAGTGCCAATAACCTCAGCTTCAGGAATGTCAGAACGGAAAATCTGCTCGGTGCCTTTCAGCTCCAACTTGACGTCTTCTACAATAATTACCTTGAATGGATCCATATCTAAACACTATTTACTTTATTTTCAACACATTAAACCTCAATGAGAACGAAGCCTCATCACCCCTTACCGCATAGAGCCTGAGACCAGGATAGCCACAGTAGGCATCATGCTCGCGCACAATCTGACGGGCTATGAGGAAGGGTATACGGGATGAGGAGGGGGCAAACATACAGTCAAGCTCCTCCTGAGACAGCATTACCCCTGAAACAGAGACAGAGAACTCCACCATACCGTCGCGAACCTCACAGACATCAAGTGAGATATGCCTGGCCACAGGGAGGAATTCCTGGGTCAGGATGTCAAGCAGCTTCTGAAGCAGCTGGGCATCACCCATAATCTGAAGACCTCTTGGCCAGTGGCAGTCAAACAAGACATCACTATGACTCCGTGCAATAGTCTTCTGCATACTGGACTCAAAAGCAGAAAGCAAGTCATCAAGGGACAATGGCTTACGGCGGAAGTTATTCTGCTCCAACTGACGCTCTGCCTGAGAGTAAAGAAGCATGTACAGGCCTTTGTAGTAGGTGAGCAGTTCGTTCAGCTCATTCACCTCAGTCATCGTAGTCTCATGTGTCTGCATGGCCTCCAGCATCTGCTGAGCCCTGGCAGGATAGTACATCGTCTCATGCTTAATGGTGCTCAGACAGTTGTCCAGGATCTGATTCATGACATAGAGACGGTTCTCCTCGAAGGAGAGTTTCTGCTTCTCCTCAAGTGCAGACAACAAATCACTGACTTGCCTCCGGACAGCCTCATAACGATCATCAACATCCTGCATGATGCTATCCACTGAAGCATACAGGGAAGCATCATCCTGGACCAGGGACAAGATGCCACTACGCATCTGTTCAGCATCCTGGGGGAATGTATCTCCATCCAAGAGGGACTGCAGACTGCTGACACCCTCCTCTCCATAACGTGACACTGACTGACGTGCACGACGTATCAGTTCAAGGAAATCTGTTACCAAGTCCCTATACTGACGTGCTGAACGAAGACGTCCACGTAGGAAAAGGAAATAGAACAGAAGTGCAGCCAGAAGGGCAAAGACAACCAGCAGGACATAGATGAGAATACTGTCGGCCTGCAGCTTCTCCATCTGTTGGCAATAGGCCTCAATGCTGTTGTCCTGGGTGTATAGCTTATGCAGCCTGACACACTCGGTATTGTTGGTATTGTAGACATCCCAACGATGCAGGGCCAGGGCAGAAATGGATATCTCATTACGCAGGGCAACCACAAAGGCTGTATCCATAGGTGTGGAGAGGGAGTGCAGCAGGGAATCGCCCATAAGGAGTGCATCCTCGTAATGCTCCATGACATTTGCCCTGGAGATAGAGTCAAAGGCAGCCTCGGGGGATGCAAAGTCAACTGGACGGGCAATAGAAACATTAAGGAGAAGGCAGATGAGCATGACAACCCTGGGCAGACGGAACCAGAAACGGCTACCATGACCCAGGGTGCTGGCTACACCAAACTGACAGACACTGAAGGTCTGGGACAGCTTGCGATAGTTATTGATGATACCCTTGCAGTTCATGATGCCGAAACCAGAGCCCTTCTCTGTTTCAGCTGTTCCTATGTCGCGTGCATTATATACCTTATTGTCATTCAACACAGCTACATCCTCCTCGCTCAGTCCTATTCCTGTATCGGCAACACAAATCTCCACATAGTCCTCCTGCTCGTTCACCTCCACCTGTACTGTTCCACCCTCGGGAGTGAACTTACGGGCATTGTCCACAAGGGTGTTTATCATGAAGAGCGTCAGTGCCTCGTCTGCCTTGACTGTAGCATCAGTCTGTGGAATAAGCAGCCTGATATTCTTCTTATTGAAGGCAAAGCGGGAATGGGCTATGACATCGAGCAGTTTCTGCAGTGAGAAGGTGCTGACATGGAGGTTCAACCGCCCATGACTCATCTTAATCCAATCAGTGAGGACACTGTTGGTATGCTGAATCTCACGCGAGAGTTCACTGGTATATTGCAGGCCCTGGGCATCAACCTGGTTCCTGGCCTGCATCTTCTTTGTCTCGGCAAGCATACGGTCCAAATAAGGAATGATGGAATAGACCAGTGCCACCTTTGCACGACGCTCAAAGTTGCCAGAACGGTAGTTCTCAATGTGCAGCTTGCTCACCTCAACATCATCGCGGCTGATGTCAATCTCATCTGTCAGATGACTCTGTACAGCCTCCACGCTTTCCACAAATGACTGATAGACATCTGAATTACGGAAATCAGAGATATAGCGATGGTGTACTCTGGCACGTGACTTCATACGCTGGGTGAGCAGCACAAAGAGCACCAGAGAGACAGCAATAAGGACAAGCAGGATGAAGGTACGGAGACGAATGGAATGTAGCTCCTGGGTCAGTTCCTGGAGGCGGGTTTCTGACTCATAGTTCTGGCGCGACTGATCAAGCAGTTCCAGATAGATGTTTCTGTTGTAGTCGGACATCTGCTTGTCACCCAATGCACTGTAGGCCAGGCTCATCTTCTCCCTGATGCCAGCCATCCAGGGTTTCACAGAATGAGTACTACGCGACTTCTGGTCCTCCACAAGGGCCAAGGCATAATGGAAGGCATGGAAAGCCTGATCATACCTGCCCTCGCTGAAATAGATCTCACCCATCGTACGGTAAGCACAAGCTGTCTGGAACAGGTCCTTGATAGAGGTAAAGAGTGAAATAGCATGGCGAGAGAGAGCCACACACAAGTCATCATTTGCCCCCCACTCTATGTGACGGCCGTAGATGTAGTCCAGAGATGCACCTCTATTCTGCTGAATCCAATGATAACGGAGAGAGTCGGAAAGCAAGGTGGCAAAGGACTGTATGGTGTTTGCCTCAAAATATACATATCCCCGCCCCATGGCCATTGTATAGGTGCGAAACAGATGGTCAAACTCAGTGAGGCAGACCTCAAGGCTATCCCCCACAATAAGTCCGCCACTGCCCAACATATAGTTGTAGTTGAGCCATTGAGCTGTATCGCGTCCATCATGAATGGGCGGATAGGCAAGTGTTATTTCATCAATTGCAGCAGAATCGAGTCCCAGGTAATAATAATAGGTACTGGATACGATGTGCAACTCAGAACTGGCATAGTTCACCAGCCTCTGATAGCGCTCGCCAACATCCTCATTCCCCTCTCCTATCCTGTCCAGGATCTTTATGGCACGGTTCCTGCACTTGAAGAATGTCTCACCATCACCTATGCGCTGGGCAATCTTCATCATCAAGACATCTGCACAGAGATGAATATACTGGTTACGGGTATTCTTACGGACTTGCGACAGGATGTTCTGAGCCATATCGAAGTTCATCTGCTGGTAAGCCACAAATGCCCTGTTCACCATAGCCTCAAAGCGTCCATCTGCATATTTGTCAGAGGCATGGTAGGCCTGGTTGGCAAAGAAGAGGGTACTGTCTATGCTTATGTAACGGTAGCGATAGGAAAGGTCATTGTAATTGTCAACCAAAGTCTTAACTGTAGGTCGAGCCAGCTTCCGCTCAACATAGGCAGAACTGTTTCCACCCTGTCCACGCTTAATTGCAGCCTTGTCCTTGCTCCCATTTACGGAGCAGGCCACCAGAAGCAGGAGGAGGGGCAAGGAACAAAGATACCTCATGACAGAACAAAGACATTACGTACACTTAAAACTGTGAAGCATAGACAACAGCCTGAATTGAGATGTAAACAAGCGTCATAGAGAAGATCAGACCTATCACGGAGAAGTCCGATTGTATGAAACCGGTCTTGGTGAAAGTGTTTGAATAGAAGGTACGGCTGAGACCTAACTTACGGTTCAAATAATTGTAGGCCAGATAGACAAGCAGACCTGCAAGTGTGCCAAAACAGGCACCGACCAAGATGTCACCAGGATAGTGTACACCCAGATGGATGCGACTGTAGGAACAGAGCAGTGCATAGCTGTATAGCATTGACGTAATACTTGACTTGCGGAATAGCAGGGACAGGAAGATAGCAACCCCAAATGTATTAGAAGCATGACTCGAGAAGAAGCCATACAGACCTCCCCTATACCCGTTCACATAGTTTACCATCTGGTAGATTTCAGGGTCGTGAGTGGGTCTGAAACGATGAAAGAAAGGCTTTGCCAGATGACTGCTCACCTGATCTGTAATGGTGATGAGAACGGCAAGAAACAATACTGTCAGCAAAAAAGAGCGCAAGCCATTATTCTTTAAGATAACATAGGCAATGATGACCATGAGCGGCACCCATACAACAGTACGGGAGACAGTCCACATGAATCCGTCCAAGTATAGGGAATCTGCTCCATTCAAGGCTAGGAAAAGAGTCCTGTCCCATGACATCAGTTGCTCTAACATATCTTATCCAAGTTTAAGTTATATCACTTCCAGGTCTTTCTTCTGAATCCATCCTGTCTTTCCGTCAGCCACCTCAACCTCACACCATTCCTTCATCTCGTTGTCGCTGATGCTCACCTTGGTGCCTTCATGTAGTACAAAAAGGTCATTTCCACTGTCAGAGGGAGTGCTCTTTACCGTGACAGCAGAAGAGATGATTATGGCTGCATTACGGTTTCGAAGGTAAGACCTCTGCTGGAAGGCACAGACATTGCCCAGGACAGTCAGGAGGAGGAATACGAAGGTGAGATAGAAACCCAACTTACGCATAGAATAACTGCGTGAGAAGAAAAACACACTGAGGGAAACCAGTGCCAGCAGGAAGAGAATAATACACGTTACAGCCCACTGCTGCAAGCTCATGATGTTAGTCAGCCAGCGATACCAGCTCACAAAGAACATCTCATGACGGGGTGTAATACGATCAATAGTCTTGCTGCGGGCCATATCAAGGTTGAATCGGATGTCCCTGTCACCGGGATTCATCAGATAGGCTCTCTCAAACCAAAGAACAGCCCTGGCCATATCATCCATTCGATAGTAGCAACAGCCCAGGTTGTAGTACACACTGGCATCCTGAATGGAGTCGGCCACTAACTGATACTTTTGCTGTGCCTCTTCGTATTCTTCACGCGCATAGGCACTATCAGCCTCCACCTTTAGCTGTGACAGTTCCTGTGCACCGGCACAGATGCCAGCATACAACAGGACTGAAAATATGATGATGATCTTTTTCATAACGATACTCTGTCTGATTAATTATTACTTCCTGATAACGGCATCCAGTTTGCTTATGACGTCTGAAGCCTCTTCAAATATCTTCTCCATGGTAACGCCAGAGTCACCTTGTGCAAAGCGTGCAAACTCACATTCGCTCAGTACGTCAAGGTAACTGCTGACAATGTTTTCATCAACACCACGGCTCGTCAGCACATTACTTACATTCTCCTTGTTCAGCTCTGTGACAGGCAGGTTCAGTTTATCACCTGCATATCCCAGCAGCGCATGCATCACCTCCTCGTAGAAGGCATTGCTCTCCCTGGACTTCATCAGTCTGGATGCATTACGCAGTCGCTTTGAAGCTTCCTTTCCAGCCTTCTTACCACGCAGTTTGGAGAGGTTGGCACGCTCTTTGGCCTGTATGTAGAACACAATGAGAGCCAAGCCGAACAATACAGCCAAAACGGCATAAGTCAGCCAGTACTTGGCAGTACCGAAAAGACCAGAAGCATCAGTGGAGACCTTGAGAGAATTCATCTTTATGTAACGGATATCGCTGTTGAGGACCTTCAGATCCTCCTGCTCGTGGGATGCCACAACAGAACGGTTCTTTCCCTTG
>JAEEGF010586885.1_pt1 | contig 14866 bp, 12 predicted proteins | sample 9134171 | NCBI WGS metagenome assembly JAEEGF01 (sample SAMN16246542, study PRJNA631951) | gut metagenome | biome: gut microbiome; feature: rumen; material: AP-attached | host: Bos | place: Iran: Karaj | collected 2018-10 | reverse complement strand
CGCAGCGTGCCCTCGCGGACGGACGTCGGTCCGGAATACGTGGCCGCCGCCGCACCCGGATAGAGCGTAACCGTGTCGGTCGTCGTCTTCACGAGACCCAGGCGTTCGCCGTGCGCGCCGTCCGTCAGGCGCGCCACGAGCGCAAAATCCGTTCCCTCGTGCCCGACCGTCAGCGCGCCGCCGTCCGCCGCCGCGGTCACGTTGATGCCGGACTGCGAGATTGCGCCGAAGTTGACCGTGTTCGTGCCGCAGCCGAGCGTCATGCCTTCGCTGAACTCCGTTGTCGCGAAATCCACCGCGCCGAGGAACGAGATATTCGTGACGGCGGTGAACACGGCCCCGCCGATCGACGTGAAGTCGTTTGACGCCACGAGTCCGTCGATGCGACGGAACGTGATGACCGGCTTCTTGCTCGTCTTGGAGACGACCGGCCCGAGGCCGGGCGTGCCGTTCGGCCCCGTGATGAACAGCTTTGTGCTCGCATCCGCCAAAGTGGTCTTGCCCGTGTAGTCGCTTGGCCCCGCCAGATCAAGAATCGTGTTGTAGTTCAACGTCAAGCCGCCTGGCCCCGTGATGCCGCCATTTGCGATCAAGTTCCCCCTTCCAGCCGTCGAAGGCGGATTGTCGCAATTCATCGCCGCGTCGTTCGCCAGGGTGATGCGGCCGTCGAAGGTGACGTACGGCGAACCGCCCCAGTTGAAGAAACCGCTGTGCGAGGTAGGCGTGAGCTGGTCGCCCGTGCCGCCCAGCGTGAAGTCCTGCGCGAGGACCGTCTGGTAGTTCTGGCGGAGCTGTCCGCCAAACCCGTGTGCGGCGTCGCCCAGCACGCGCACCGGACTGGGCAGATGCTTGACGATGTTTCCCGAGGCGTTTCCGTCGAACTGAAGACGCGTGCCGAGGATCGTCGTCCCGCCCGTCCAGCCCGTGTTGTCCGTGCTAAAGATGCTGACCGTTCCGTAGTCCTGCAACGCGTTCGCCGCGCCGCCAAACGTGACGCCGGCCGTTCCCGTCAGCTTCAGTTCGTCCTTCAGGTACAGCCGCCCGGTTTTTATCCAACTCGCCGAATCTTGCGTGGAATTGCCGTTGTAGTAGAAGTAACCCGCCGAACCGGCCTTGAACGCCAGCGTGCCGGGGCCATGCCAATACTTGATCGCGCCGTTCGCCAGCTCCGTCGCGCGCCAGATGACGCCCGCGGGATGTACGCCATCGCCGACGGTGAGCGTGACGCCCGAGGCGATCGTGAGTTCCGCGCCGTTCTCGACGAGAAGTGCGGAGACGGCCGTGTCCTGCGAGACGGTCGTATCCTCGGAGATCACGGCCACCGTGCCGTCTGCCGTCTGCCCTTCCACGAAGGCGTTCGTCGTTGCGGGAACAAAGCCCTTCTCCGCGTCGTACACGAGGAAGTTGATTGCGTCGCCCGTCGCACCTGCGCCGCGCGAGATGACGGAAGCGTCGATGAAGCCGTCGTCGGAGGCGCGTCCGGACACGAGGAATTTTTCCGTCTCGCCGAGCACGTCGATGTTACCCGTGAGCTGGAGGTCGAGGAATCCGCCGTCCACGCGCGCAAGCGACGCGAACGTGACGGCGTACGAGGCGGCGTTCCCCTTCGCGACTTTGATGTGCGCGCGGTCAGGTCCGTACGCGAGCGCGCCGGCGACGACGGCGAGGGCCGCATCCGCCTCGGCGGCGGGCTGCCATTCAAAAAGGCCTGTACGGAGGTTGAGCGTCGCGTCCGTCAGGAACGCATCCGTCGCCTTCGAGACGAGCTTGCCCTCGGCGAGCGCCAGCGTGGCGGATGGCGCAGAGACCTTGTTGTAGAACGTCACCGTCCCCGCGCCGCGCTTCGTCACCGTCGCGCCGGAGGCGAAGGAGACGTCGTTCGTGAACTTCACGCCCGTCGCGCTCGTCGCCGTCAGGACGGAATCGCCCGTAATCACGATGGGCTGCCCCGCGAGCGTGAACACGCTGGCGCCGAGGTCCACATTGCTCCACGTCAGCGTGCCCACGTTGTTGTTGAGCGTCTTCGTGTGGCCGCCGGTCTGGTTGATGAATTTCACGGAGCCGCCGCCGTTGGCGACCGCCGCGTGCAGCCAGTACTGGCCCGTCGACATGCTGTAGTTGTCATTGAGCGGCTGGATCCACGTGCCATCAACCGCGGCGGCAAGTAGACCAGTTCCCGCGCAGCATACGGCGGCAAGAGCCACATTTTTCAGAAAAGGACAAGTATGGTTCGACATGCGCTACTCCTTTGCGAAGTTAACGCGCATATCTTACCATTATCCCCACCCCATTTTCAATTGCAAACTTTTAGAGTGGGGCGGCGATGGTGTCAGGACTGAATCGCCTTCTTGAGCGCGGCGGCCACGGCGGCGGGGTCGCAGCCGTCGAGGCGCTTGAGGACGCTCGTCCAACGGAACGCGCCAGAGCCGGCCTGGTCGTACGGGCGGTGCAGGAAGAGCTCGTCGAACCCGCGCCGATGTGCGCGGTAGGCAGCCTGCACTGCGGCGAGCCTCCGCTCGAACGCCTGCACGTATGCCTTCGCGAACGCCGGGTAGTCGCCCACGAACTTCTCGCGGCTGCGAACCACCTCTGCATACGAGCCCACCAGCTCGTCGAAGGACTCGCGGTACTTGACGAACGAGCCTGCGTGGTCAGTCACCACGAGGCCGACCGGCAGACCGTCGTCGCCGCACTGCAGCACCTCGCTGCTCTGGTCGAACAGGCACTCGCCCGTCTCGGTGGCGGCGCGGCCCACGACCATGTCCAGCGCGGCGGCCTCGCCCATCAAGGTTGCGAACGCGCGCGCGAAGGCTGGGTTGCGGAAGCGCTCCGGCGGCACCTTGTCCGAGGCGATGCCGCGGATGTAGGAACGCAGGTAGTAGTACGCGCGCACGGTGGTGCCGTAGTACTGGTTGTGGCCGAGGTACTTCTCGGTGAACTGTCCGAATCCCACCTGGTGCGGCAGGTTCATTCCGAGCTGGCGGCACGCGAGACGGCGGTCGAGGATGTAGTCAGCGTACTCGCTCGCCTCGAAGATCGCATGCAGCAGATCCTTGCCGGCGTCGAGGTGTTCGGCGATGCCCCACTTCTGGAAGCGGATCACGAACACGCGGCAATAGTCCTTGCCGACCTCCTTGTACTGCACGATGTACACGTTCCCGCGCTTCTGTCCGGCGATCGGACGGCGGGCGAGCGAATGCGCGATGCGGCCGATGTTGACGTACTCCACCGTCCCAAGTAGACGCAGGAGGTTGAATATGATGGACCGCACGCGGAAGTCGCACAACTCCAGCAACTCGGGGTCCTGCGTGCGCTGCGCCTCGTCGAAGAGCGGATCGAAGATCAGCTGGCCGTCCACCACGCTGCCGCCTGGCAGCCACTCGATCTGGCGGTAGAACTCAGGGCTTATGCCCTGGATAAGGTCCTGGTCGCCCACCTCCGTCTCGTTGGGACGGCGCGAGATGGCCGCGCTCATCGTGTTGCGCCAGTCGAGGTTGGCCGACGTTTCGTCGCGGAGGTTCGCGGGGAGCGCGAGGCGCCACTTCGTGGCCGCGGCCTCCACTGCGGCGCGGAGCGCCGCGTCGTCCTGCTCGCCTGGCTTGACAGCGTTGAACGCCTCGCGCACGTCCGGCGTCAGGTCCGTCGGGAAGAGCGCGATCTCTGGCTGGCCGAGGCGGTTGTGCCCGCGCAGGCCTTCTGCGATCTCCACCACCTGCGCGCGGAAGGCGTCGGGCGGCAGCGCGCAGACCTTGTCAAGGCTGCCCGCCGTGAGGTAGCGTGTGCCGGTGTTGGCATTGTAGTAGTAGATGGGCTCGTGCTGGATCGCGACGCGCGAGGCCGCGATCGCGCGGTCGATCTCCTCCGCGCTCTGCGGCGCGCGCGCCATGCGCCAGTTCTCGCCGCGCGCGCGCAGGGCGTCGCGCACCTTGGCGGCGTGCGTGTTGAGGAAGCGGATGCGCCGCTTCGAGACGAGCGTCTGCAGCACCTCGTCCGCCTTGAACGCCAGGTCCATGCGGTCTGGGTCGGGCCGGATCAGCACGCAGTCGTCCGTGAAGAGCAAGTCTGCCGAGTCGGCCCATTCGGCCGTCGCCTCGCGCTCGGTCAGCTCCGGCTGGCCGGCCTCCGCCCGCTCGCGGTTGAGCTCCTTCACCCACGCGATTCGCTGCATCGCGTGGACCCCCTTCTGCGTCACGAGGCCGGGGGTGCGAAAGAAGAGCGTGCCGATGCGGCTCTTGAGCGTGCCGTTCGGGTTCTTCGAAAAGATTGGATCGCCTAGTATCTTCATGGTCTGAATATTATACCATGTTTCAGAAGAGGCCGCCGTTCACGGAAATCACCTGGCGCGTCACGTACGCCGCCTCGTCGCGGAACAGGAACGCCACAACGCCTGCCACCTCCTCGGGCGTGCCGAAGCGACGCATAGGAATCGCCTTCTTCACCTCGTCCTGGAACTCTATCGTCGCGGCCATCTCCGTCTCGATCACGCCTGGCGCGACCGCGTTCACCGTGATGCCTCGCTTCGCCAGCTCCACCGCAAGCGCCTTGACGGCCCCTATCACGCCAGCCTTCGCGGCCGAGTAGTTCACCTGTCCGCGGTTCCCCGCGATCCCGCTCACGCTCGAGAGCGCCACGATGCGCCCGCGCACGCGGTTCGACACCATCGGCATCACCACCGGCTTCAGCAGGTTGTATAGGCCCGTCAGGTCGGTGTCGATCACCCGGTCCCACATCTCGCCCTCGAGGACCGGGAACGGCGCGTCCACGTTCACGCCCGCGTTGGCCACAACCCCGAAATAGACTCCGTTCGCCGCCATGTCCGCCTCAAGCGCCGCCGCCACGGCCGCGCGGTCCGCAAGGTCGAAGGCGAGCGCCTTCTGCTCCGGCTGACCCGAGAGCGCCGCGCACTCCGCCGCCGCCGCCTGCGCGGCGTCCACGTTGCGCACGGCGTGCGTCACGACGGCAAAACCGTCCTTCGCCAGCCGCAGGGCCACCGCCCGCCCTATTCCCCGCGACGATCCTGTCACCAGTACGCGTTTCATGTCTTCATCTGCTCCTTCAGAAACTTTTCCATGTCCGGCGGACGGTATGCGTTGAGGTTCGCCGTCGCCACCGTCGCACCCGTGTCATCCTCGATGCTGCACACGAACGACGCCGCGTCGGAATCGCTGAACGCGTTCTCGGCCACGATGCGGTACGTCTTGCCAGCCTCGAAACGCTCAAGCTTGAGGTCTAGCCTTCGCGTCCCCAGCAAAAGCCCAGGGCGTGCCGGCTGGCCAGGCGCCACATGCTTGTCGTAATACCCCACCAGCGCCGCCGCAGTCTGCGCCATGTATTCGATCGCCACCCAGTTCGGCACGCCCTTCCCGTCGAAGAACAGCTGGTTCTCTCCGATGGTCACGCGCGCCACAAGGCGCTTGGCATCGGCGTCGAATGACTCCACCGCGTCGATCAGCACCATCGGCGGACGGTGCGGGATAAGCTCCTCCAGCGGAATCGGCGTCATTGGCGCACCTCCTCGGGCACAAGCGCCACGCAGGCGTTCGAACCGCCGAACGCGAAGGAGTTGGAAAGCGCCGCCCCAGTGATGTCCCCCGACGAAAGGTAGAGCCAGCAGATCGCCGCCTCCACAGCGCCAGCCGCGCCAAGGCAATGCCCCGTCATCGGCTTCGTCGACTCGATCCTAAGGTCATTAGGGTGTTTAAGGTCATTAAGGCGTTTAAGGTCATTAGGGGAAGCAAGGTCATTAAAGACCTTAAAATCATTAAAATCCTTAAAGACCTCAAGATCCTTAATGCCCTTGAAAATGCGGGCAACGGCCTTCATCTCCATCGCGTCATTCGCCTGAGTGCCCGTGCCGTGTAGGTTGACGTAAGCCACATTCTCCGGCGCAAGTCCAGCCTCATCCATCGCAGCCCGCATCGCCGCTTCCGCGCCTCGTCCCTCCGGATCTGGCGCTGTCGCGTGGTAGGCGTCGCTCGACTCGCCAACTCCGGCGAGCCTTACCCGCACGCCATCCTTCACCTCGGCCATGTCCTCGCGCTCCAGCGTGAACAGCGCCACGCCTTCTCCAAGGTTTATGCCGTCGCGGTCAGGCGCGAGCGGACGGCACGCGCCCTGCGCAAGCGCGCCAAGCGCGTGGAAGCCGTTCATCGCGAAGCGGCAACGCCCGTCCACTCCGCCCACGATCGCGGCGTGCCGACGCGAAAGCCTTAGCGCTCGAGCTGCACGCCGTCGATACCGTGAACGCCGGCCCCTTCACGCCCAAAGTCTTCTTCAGGAAGTCTGCCTGCGTGCCAAGCTCGATCATGGAGAAGTCCATCTCGGCGGGCTTCGCGCCGACATCCAGCCAGCTGTCAACATGCCGCTGCGCCTCGTCGATGCCCGTGTTCGACGCGCCAAGCACGATGGCGACGCGCGCCGGGTCGTAGCGGCCCAGGAAAATGTCAAGCTCAGAACGGAACTGTTCGACCGCATGCAGGAGCAAACGGTTTGACCGCATGTCGAACTCGCGCGAATCGACAGGCGGCAGCTCGCCGGGGACCATCCCGAAGAGAATCGTGCGCCCAGGAATGTCGTCCGCAAGCGGCACCATCCCTCGGCGCGAGCCAACGCGAGCATTGGCTAGCACTTCGGTGTGCGTGCGCCCCAAGGCGCACGCACATGACAGGCTGGATAGATAATACCGCATTCCTACGCCGTCAGCGGCGCGGCTGCATGCCGCCAGGCTGCTGATGGTGTCCGCCAGGCTGCTGGCCATGCGGCTTGGCACCATGGCCATGGTGCGGATGCGCCACCGGTGCAGGCTTGTGGTGGTGATGCGGCACTACCACCGGCTTTGGCGGCGGCGGTGGCGGTGGCGGCGGCGGCAAAGCGATCATGCCGGTTCCGCGGCAGTTAGGGCATACCTTGGATGTCCAGCCCAGGAACCCGCTCGGCACGTACCTGCGGCCTTCGCAGCGAGGGCACCATGCATAGCCGGGGTGCGGACGCGCGCCGGGAGGCAGCGGAGGGACTCCCGCGAACGCGTCGATCGCGCAAAGCGACAGCGCGCCGACGGCCAGAATTGCAAATGCTCGTCTGTCTAGTTTCATGGTTTTCTTCCTTTCGGTTGCAGGTAGTTTACCATAATACGGCCGTTTGTGCTATACTTCGCGCATGGACAGCTCCAGGACTGCAATTATCTTCGAGGTGCGGGAATTCTGCCTGCACGACGGACCAGGCGTGCGCACCACCGTGTTCTTCAAGGGCTGTCCCCTTCGCTGCGCATGGTGCCACAACCCCGAGGGTCTGTCCCCAGAGCCGGAAGTCCTCTTCAAGGAGAAGCTCTGCGCACGCTGCGGGAACTGCAGGAACATCCCGCCCGGCGACCTGTCCGCGCTCGAAAGGGTCTGTCCCCATCGGGCGAAGGTCGTGTGCGGGCGCCGCTGGACCGTCCCCGAGCTCGTCGGCGAGCTTCTCGCGAACGCCGACGTCTTCGCGGCATCTGGCGGCGGAATCACGTTCTCCGGCGGCGAACCGCTGATGCAGTCCGCCTTCCTCGCGGAACTCGCGGATCGTCTGCGCCCAACCATCCACCTGGCCCTTGAGACGTCCGGCTACGCCTCGCCAGACGCCTACCGCGACGTCGTCTCGCGCATGGACCTCGTGTTCCAGGACCTGAAGCACCCAGACCCCATCGCCCACAGGAAGTGGACAGGGGTCGATCCCGCGCCGATCCACGCCAACCTCCGCTGGCTGAAGGATTCCGGAAAGCCTTTCGTCGCGCGCATACCTCTCATACCGGGCATAAACGACTCGCCAGAGGCGAAGGAGGGCTTCGCTCGCCTGCTTGAAGGCCGTTCCGGACTCCAGCGCGTCGAGCTTCTCCCCTACCATCTCGCCGCCGGAGCCAAGTACCAGTTCGTAGGCCGAACCTACCGGCCGAGATTCGACGAATCGCGCCAGCCCGACACGGACCTGACGCCATTCCGCGCCCACGGCCTCCCCGCCGTAGTAATGTGACGCGCTCCGTCAATCGCCGCCGATGAAGTGGATCTCGAGGTCGGCGAGTGCGTTCAGCACGTTAGTCGCGTTGTCGTCGCCGACGATCCGCACGTCCTCGACCGGCGTCACCACCTCCACGTCGTCCGGACGCGAGATGCAGTCCATGAACGCGCGGCGCAGCAGCCCGATGCGTCGGACCTGGCGCTCCAGCGACCACAGCACGAACCGCCACTTCGCCGCAAAGCCATAGCGGCGCGGCAGCCCCGGGTCGAACGACTCGAACCCGTCACGCTTGACGGTCAGCTGCCACTCCATCGCGCGCGAGCGGTACTCGAACCCCGCGAAGAAGCTTTCAGCGAGCTTCTCGAGCGGCACGACAGTATGGTCTGCAGCGAACGCCGCCAGCGCCTTGGCATAAGTGGAAATGTAGAACTGCACGAGCGCGGTGAGGTTTCGCTCGGTCTGCGAAAGGTCAGGCCACCCGAAGGATCCGCGGATGCTGCAGCAGGATACGGCCTGCGGCATCAGCCGTCCCGCCTTGATGTCGTAGCCGAAGCGGTAGATCTCCTTGCCGATGCCGTAGAGGCATGACTTCGTGTCGGAGTCGTACTTCTTCATCGCAAGGTTCTGCGCCGCCGCGTCGCCCATCAGCACGGCGAGCGCGGAGATGACCTGCGGGTCCTCGCCGGCCTCGGCGCCGCCGAACTCGCCTGCCATCTGGAAATAGTTCGCCGGGATGTCCACCAGCGGCTCGCCCTCGCAGCGCGTGCGGATGTAGTAGTCGACGAACTGCTGCTTGCCGTGCGGACGTCGCCGCAGGAGCCGGTAGTCGGAGAGCGCCACGCCCAGCGCCTTGAATCCCTCCACGCGCGCAATGACATAGCTGCCGTAGCCGTTCGTCTTCTTCGAGAGCCGCTTCTCCACAAGCGAGGTTGCGATCGGTCGGCGGTTTGTCTTGTACACGACCTCGCGCGTGGGACCTTCGCCGATCGGCACGTCGTCGCCGTCGTCCGTGCGCAGCTCGTACACGTTCGCGTACTCCACGATCTCGTCCTTGCTGACGAGCGCGCGCAGGTTAGACAGCAGCACCTCGCTGCGCGTGTCAACGCCAGGATGAAACTGCGCCCGCCCGTCCACGAACGTCGCGCCGGGCAGCGCGGTGCGGCGGTCGTCGAACGCCGGCGTGGTGCCCTCGCCCATCACGGAGTAGATCTCGCCCGTGATGTACATGTAGAGCGTCTCCGTGAACACCTTCGACGTGTCGTCCGCGAACTCTGAGCGCGTGAGGAGCGACTTGTAGATCGCGTCTATCTCCGCAATCCTCTCGGCGGCGGCGGGCGGCGTGATGCGGCGCAGCACGATCTGCTCCATCAGCCGCTCCATCTCCGGCACGAGACGCTCGAGCGCATCGCCCCGCCGCAGGCCGAACAGCTCGATCTCGTGGTGCCCGTGCACCTTGAGCTGACGCATGAACGACATCGAGTGGCCCTCGAACACGCCCGTCAGCTCGCGGAGGCACGCGCGGAACTTCTTGAAGTCCGTCGTCGCCATCTGCGCGAACCTGTGGAAGTCGGAGTAGGAGAAGAAGTGGACGCCGCGCGAGCCGTGATAGTACTGGAGCGACGTGGAGATGCCCTTGCGGCTCGCCGCCAGGGCCACCGACATCTCCTGCTCTGTCCAGGCGAGCGGCTTCACGCGCCACTCCTGGCCTAGCTGCCGGTAGTGCTCGAGCGTGGTGTCGATGCGCTCGACCATCACCACGTCGCCGAGCGGGAACTTGAGCGTCTCGGTCAGCCACGCGTCGAGCGCCGTCAGCGTCTGCACAGGCACGTCGCGCTGCGAGATCTCCAGCTTGCCGTCCACTATGTTCGCGCAGAGGACGTCGTGCATCAGCGCGTCTCCGCGCTTGGCCGTGGGGATGTGGGCAAGGTCCCAGAACTGCCCCTGCAGGAGCGGAAGCGCCGCCACGGAATGGTTGCCCGTGGTGATCGTCATCACGTGCCCGTGCCCGCCCTGCCGCAGCGACTTCTTCTCGGCGAGCAGGACGGACGCCTGCTCGGCGAGGTCGCGCCACGTGGCCTTCTCGAAGACGAACGTGTCGTCGCCGATGTCGTAGGCGTGGAATGTGCGGGGACGCCCCATCGCGCGAGTGGACACCGCCGTCCGGCGGCGGACGCCATCTCGCCGAAGACGCGCCAGGAGGCGCTGGACATTCCCCTTGCACGCCATTTTACAGCACGCCCTTTGACGACGGAACGCCAGTCTCGCGCGGATCTGCGGCAACTGCCTGGCGCAACGCGCGCGCGAAGCTCTTGAACAGCCCCTCGCATACGTGGTGCGTCTCGTCTCCGTAGATCTCGCGCAGATGGATGTTGAGCCTCCCCTCCACGCTCACCGCGCGGAAGAACTCCTCGATAAGCTTCACTTCGAAGTCGCGCACCATCAGGTGCTTCTTGCCGCTCGACAGCACCATGAACGGACGCCCGCCAAGGTCGAGCGACGCCTCGCAGAGCGCCTCGTCCATGGGCACTGACGCGAAACCGTAGCGCGTGATGCCGCGCCGGTCGCCGAGCGCCTGGTTCAGCGCCTGCCCCAGAACCAGGCCGATGTCCTCCACCGTGTGATGGTAGTCCACGTCGAGGTCGCCAGCGGCCTTTACGGACAGGTCGATGAGCGCATGCTTCTTCAGCAGCTCCAGCATGTGGTTGAAGAAGCCGATCCCGGTATCCACCGTCCCCTCTCCGGAACCGTCGAGGTTGAGGGACAGCTTGATTTTCGTTTCCTTCGTGTTTCGTTCTATCTCTGCCGTGCGCATCGCTTGTTTCTCCGGAATCATCCTTGAGTTTACACCACAACTTCCTCTATTTTCCGTCATTTCGACTGGAGGGCCCGCATCATGTACGGCCAGTACGTCCGCGTGTAGACGACGCTGGAATAGATGTTCAGGACAATAAGGAACACCTCGGTCGCGTACACCGTCATGAGGAACGGCCGGTTCCATTCCGCCGGGAGCATCCCGTGAAACGCAAGATACAGGTAGATGAGCGCAGCCGCAGGAAACGACAGCGCGGTGCGCACCTTGCCCAGCCACATCGCGCTCACGTCGGCCTGGTATGTGGACGCGATCGCGCGCAGGAACGTCACCCACTGGTCACGCAGGATGTACAGCACAGTGAACACGAGCATCAGCACCGCGTGGAAACGGTTCTCTCCCTGCGCCCCGATGAGCCACAGCAGGGTCGGGAACGATACGATGAAGAACACCTTGTCCATCAGCGGATCCGCAAGCTTCCCGAACGTCGAGACCACCCGCCACCGGCGCGCGAGGTGCCCGTCGAAGAGATCGGACAACCCCGCAAGGCACATCAGCAGCAGCGCCGTCGCCGCGCACCACGCGCTTCCACTGCGCTGCGCCACGACAGCGCAGGCCATGAAGCTGAAGATCAGCGGCACGCGCGAGAAGGTCAGCCCATTGACGAAAATCGAATGGAAGCCAAGTCTCATGCTTCTGCGGCCGCTTCCGCGTTTTCGTCACCGCCGTTCGCAGGCGCGGCGTCGTTGGCGAGGCTGGCCGACATCCTGTCGAGCAGCGCGACCATCTTCTCGCCGACGGATGCGTGCTGCTGGCAGAAGTTGCGCAGTTCCGCCACCTGCATCGCAAGAGCCTCGCACTGGGCGTAGAGCATGCTGTTGCGCTCAACGAGGCCACGCACCTGCTCCTCCAGGCCTTCGGCGCGAAGCTCCTGCTTCTGGAGGTCGCGACGCGTCTTGAACAGCTGCTTCAGGATCTCGCCCGGCTCGATGTCCAGGTCGTCGATCTTCATCCCGTCGGGAATCGGCACGAGAACCGACTCGCCGCACTGGACGCAGTTGATCTGCAGCCCCGCGCCGCGGTAGTCGATGGCCAGGTTGTGCCCGCAGTGCGGACAGTCGAACACGATGTCCGTGTCGCGGATGATCGTGCCGTTCTCCGTGTTGTCGTATTCCGAGTCCTCGACCGCCTCGGCCGCGACCTCCGCATCAAGCTCTTCTTCTGCCATAGTTGCCTCCTTGAGAAATGGTTAGCGAAACGTTTATGTCGATATTATATGACAAAGAGGGCCGATGCGCAAGCACCGACCCTCTCCGTTGTTCGCGGGGCTATCTTACGCCTTCGCGACCTTGCCCGACTTGATGCAGCGGGCGCAGACCGTCTTGCGGCAGGTGTTGCCCTTGCCGTCGGTCACGCGCACCGTGTGCAGGTTCGGGAGGAACCGGCGCTTGGAGATGCCGGTCGTGTGCAGGCCGATGCCGCCCTTGTACTTGGGCGAACCCTTGCGGACGATGTGCCGGCCGGCCGCCGGACGCTTGCCGCAGATTTCACAGACTCTGGACATTGTTGTGTTCCTTTCTTGATAAGGTTTTCGCTTCTTCGCTCGTTCCGCTAACGCTCACTCGCTCAGTCGCTCATGTCTTGATCACTTGCCCTCGGCCTCTCCGGGCTGCCACTCGACGTTGCCGAACGCGTCGTCGAACGCCGCCGCGAGACCGCCCAGCGGCTCGCCGCCCTTCGGCGCGCTGCTGGTGGCGCCGATCGTCTCGGTTGCGGACTCCTCGAGAGCGCGCACCTCTTCCTCCGTCATGTTGACGGCGCTGATCGAGAGACCGATGCGACGCGCCTCGCGGTCCACCTTGACCACGCGCGCCTCAACCTCGTCGCCGACGTTGAGCGCGTCCTTGACCTTGTCGATGCGCTGGTCGGAGATCTGCGAGATGTGGACGAGACCGTCCACGCCGTCCTCCAGCTCGACGAACGCGCCGAACGAGGCGATCTTCGAGACCTTGCCCTTGACGATGGAACCGACCGCGTACTTCGACGCGATCTCGCTCCACGGATCCGTCTGCGCCTGCTTCAGGCCCAGCGAGATGCGCTGCTCCTTCGGGTTGACGTCCAGGATCACCGCCTCGACCTGCTGGCCCTTCTGGAGGCACTCGGACGGGTGGTTGATCTTGCGCGTCCAGCTCATGTCGCTCACGTGGATCATGCCGTCGATGCCCTCCTCGAGCTCGACGAACGCGCCGTACGCCGTGAAGTTGCGGACCTTGCCCGACACGCGGCCGCCCACCGGGTAGCGCTCCTGCGCCGTGTCCCACGGGTTGTCCTGCGTCTGGCGGATGCCGAGCGCGATCTTCTGCTCCTTGGCGTCGACCGACAGCACCGCCACCAGCACCTCGTCGCCGACGGACAGCATGTCGCTCGCGCGCGCCACGTGCTTCGTCCAGCTGAACTCGCTGATGTGCACGAGCCCCTCGATGCCGGGGGCGATCTCTACGAACGCGCCGTAGGCGGCAAGGTTCACGACCTTGCCCTTCACGCGCGCGCCGACCGGGAACTGGTCCGCGATCGTGTTCCACGGGTTCTCCGTCGTCTGCTTGAGGCCGAGCGAGATGCGCTCCTTCTCCTTGTCGACGTCGAGCACCATCACGTCGAGCTCCTGCCCGACCTTGAGCAGCTCGCTCGGATGCTTGATGCGGCCCCAGCTCATGTCGGTGATGTGCAGCAGGCCGTCGATGCCGTCCAGGTCGATGAACGCGCCGAAGTCCGTGATGTTCTTCACCTTGCCCTTGCGGACCTCGCCCTTCTGCAGGGACGCGAGCAGCTCCGCCTTCTTCTCCTCCATAGCGCCCGCGATGAGCTCGCGGCGGCTGACGATGATGTTGCGGCGCTCGTCCGAGATCTTCATCACCTTGAAATCGTATGTCTGGCCGATGTACGGCGCGAGATCGCGCGCAGGCGTGACGTCCACGTGCGAGCCAGGGAGGAACGCCTCCACGCCGTCGATGTCCACGAGCAGTCCGCCGCGCACCGCGCTCTGGATGGTGCCGGTGACGACGCAGCCCTCGGTGTACTGGGCCTGAACCTTCTCCCAGCGGATCTCGTCGTCCGCCGCCTTCTTCGAGAGACGGACCATGCCCGTCTTGTCGTCCTCGAGGTCGAGGAGCTTCACCTGGAACTTGATCCCGGGCTTGACCTCTGCCGGGTCGGAGAACTCCCCGAGGCTCACGATGCCTTCCGACTTGTATCCGATATCGACGAACACGTCGTCGCCCTTGACGGCGGAAACGGTTCCCTCCACTTTCGAGCCCGTCTTGAACGCGGCCGAATTGTCCTTACCTGCTCCCGCGAGGAACTCGGCGAACACTGCCGACTTCTCCGCTGGCGCGGTTGGTTTGCGAATAGCCATTTTTTTAGTTTTTAGGTTTGTTGATGATCACGGTTTTCTGCCGTGCCTTCCCCGTCTTTGGGCGAAGGAACGAATATTATATCAAAGATTTTCGCCGCGCGTAAGGGGGTATCCGCGATTTTTTGCGGACGTCAGGCGTCCATGTTCGCGACGGCGAGCGCCGCGTAGTCGCCCACGTTCTCGCTTAGGCCGGCCGGCACTATGCGGCACACCTTCAGCGCGCCCGGCAGCGCCTCTCGCGCGAGGATCGGCTCGATCTCCGCCATGAAGAGGTCCGCGTTGCGCATGAAGACGCCCCCAAGCACGATCACCTCAGGGTTGAGGATGTCGATCGTGTAGGCGAGGATCGTGGCGAGCTTCGCAGCGCTCTCCCTGAAGACGCGCGTGCAGAACGGGTCGCCCGCGCGCACATAGCCGAAGATATCCTTGGTGGTAAGCTCCCCGGCGCGAGCGCGCGCCGCGGACTCGCTGCCGTCGAACTCCATCTCCCATTCGCGCGACCTGATGCCCGCGAGGCGCGCAATGCCCGCGCCGGAACAGAACCCCTCCGCGCTGCCGTCCTTGTTGTAGCCCTTCGGCCCCTGCGGCGCGAGACGGATGTGCCCGATCTCGCCGGCGTTGTCGTTCGTCCCGGCGTATAGGCGCCCCTCCACCACGAT
>JAEEGF010252155.1_pt1 | contig 14869 bp, 6 predicted proteins | sample 9134171 | NCBI WGS metagenome assembly JAEEGF01 (sample SAMN16246542, study PRJNA631951) | gut metagenome | biome: gut microbiome; feature: rumen; material: AP-attached | host: Bos | place: Iran: Karaj | collected 2018-10 | reverse complement strand
TGCTTGGCAGTCAGCCACACCGGGTCGCCGCCGTAGTAGCGTCCGTCGGCACGTGTCACCTTGTTGCCCAGGGAGAATTCCACGCCCTTTTCACGGTCCCAAAAGGTGTTGGCAATAATGCCGTGGTGATCGGGAGTGAGTCCCGTTGCCAGCGTGTAGTGGTTAGGGAAGGTCTTGCTCGGGAACGAGGGCTGCATCACAGCCTTGACGCCCTCGCGTGCCAGCTGGTTCATGAACGGCACGTCGTAGGTGTCCAGATAGTCCCAACGCAAGCCGTCGAGCGAGATAATCACGGTGTAGTTGTCACGACCGGCAGCCCACACTTGCAGTGACGCCACCATCAATAATCCAAGAAGCAATACTCGTTTCATCATCATTCTAAATGCTTATTAATCGTGCTACAAAGATAGCAGGAATCCCGCATACGGGCAACTGTTATGTCATGAAAAAGCATAAAGAGGGAGCGACCATCAAGGCCGCCCCCTTTACAAATTCATGTGTTGAAATGTAATCGCTTAGTAACGGGACTCAGAAATTTAGTGAAAATTGTCTCATTCCGTTACTCGGCCTTCTCGTGCGAGAAGTATACACCATTGGACATCTGCGGAGTGCCGTTGAAAGTCTTGCGCACACCGATTATCGACAGCTTGTCGCCAACCTCGATGCCGAGAGCCTCGAACAAGCCCTTGCGGTTGTCGCCGGTAGCACCCCAACCGGGATAGCAGCCATAGACATAGATGCTGTTGGTGTCATCCTCCAGATAGACATTACCGTATACGGGGTTGTCAATCGCGGTGATGGTACCGGAGATCATGTAATAGGTATCGGGATCGTCCTCCAGATCGAGGAACTCGTCGATGGTGATGGGAGTTACAGTCTTGCTGTCCTCGAGAACGGCGCCACCCATTTGCGGGGAACCCTTGTACTCAGCACGTTTGCCCACGAGGGTAACGACGTCACCAGCCTTCAGGCCAGCAGCCTCAAAGTCACCCGGGGCACCGATGCCATAAACGTAGGTCTCGCCCGACCAGTCACGCACGTACACGTTGCCATAGGCGGCCTTAGCTACACTGGTAATCACACCGGTGATGCGATACTGGGTCTCACCTACCTCGGCCTCCAGGAACTCTGCAATCGAGCAATCTACAATTGCACCCTTCTGGTTGATAACAGCCACAGCGGTATATTCCTTACCACTGTCGTCGGTGGTCTTGAACGTTACCTCACAGCTGCGGTCACCAGCGGGGTTGGCATTAGCATGGAAAACCACAACGGGCTCCGAGCCGCCAGTTACCGACACGATACCCAGCCAGTTCTTGTCCTCTTCGGGGATCTCAACCGAAATGCCGTTGTTGGTCTTGCAGCTCAGGTTGACCTTCACGTTGCCACCCTCCTTAGGAATGAGGGCATCCTCGGGGTCATAACCCTCGACCTTGATGAGCGACTTCTGGATTTTGACTACGGTTACGTCAACCAGCTCAACAGTACCATTATACACGGTCTTGGGGCCCTCAACGGTAATGATGTCACCAACCTCAAGACCCCAACTGGCAACAGGATTATTAGCCAGTTTACCATTCTTATCGGCCATACCATAGATATAAATGGAACCCGTCTCGTCGGCAATGTTCATATTACCATATTTTTCATAGTTACTACCCCATGAAGTAATGGTACCAGTCACGCGGTAAGTCTTGCTTTCAGGACCCTCAATGACTTGGGCACAGGTGGCATCACTAACAGTAGCGAGGCCCTGGATCACATTGATGGTCTGCTTCTTGTCGGCGCAAGCGACGTGCAGCACGGCAGTGCGGCCGTCGGGGGTAGCGGGAGCGGTGAAGGTCACCGTGGTCTCACCAGCGCCACCACTCATCGGGCTGACGGTCAGCCAAGCGGGGAGTTCAGCCTCGTCAAACGACCAAGCCTCTTTGGCTTTAACGATAATCGTGTTGGAACCGCCGGCCTCGTCGATGCCCACGTAGGACGACGAAACCTGGATCTCATCGAGCAGCGTCAGCGCATTATCATCAGAGCAAGACGACAGCAGGGCAACCAGTGCAAAAAACGAAATAAAATATCTCAGTTTCATAATATTGTCTTTGTCTTTAGGAATTAGTTGAAGATGTACTTGATACCGATGGAGGCGTTCCAGCACTGACCGATGGCCTTGTTGGGAACAAAGGTCTTGGTGTCGCCATTGATAGCAGGATTGGTCGAGAAGGTGGGATAACCCTGAGCGTCGATGCCCTCATACTTGAGCAGACGGGGATCGCTACCGATTTCAGGATTCAGATACTTGCTCACGCCCCAGCTCGAGTTGAAGAGGTTGAGCACGTTCTTCACGTCGAAGCTCAGCTGCAGGGTGTGCTTTGCACCGCACACGCGTACCGAGAAGTCATGCTTGTAGCTCAGGTCAACACGGTGTACCCAGGGGCTGTACAGGCTGTAGGGCTCGGCATACTCGCCCTGATGGTTCTTCAGAGTCTTGTTATTGTGAACATAGTCCATGAAGCGGTTCTTGCTGTCGTTGTTGACGAAGCGGAACTCGCCGTTCTCAACCTGTGCATCGGTGGGGATGTACATGGCATCGTAGTTGTAACCGTCGCCGTTCATGTCGTTGTTCATCATGTAGGAGTACTTGTAGCCGCCGCGCCAGGTCTCATAGATCAGGCCGTAGTGGTTACCGCTCTTGTCATGACCAGTTGCCGAGAAGACGAAACGGTCGGGAGTCACATACTGCGAGTTGTGCAGCTTGATGTTGTTGGGACCCTCAACGGTGGGAACATAGGTGAAGGCACTCTCAGCAGCCGAACCGGGCATACCGGTAACCTCCTTGTTCACGGTGTGGGTGTAAGCGGCCATCAGGCTCAGCCAGTCAACAGGACGGGCATTGACGGTCACGTTGGCAATCCAACCATAACCACGGCTGGTGTTCTCCAGAACGAAGGCCTTGGTGCCACGACGGAAGTTGTCGGGGAAGATGGGACGGTTGTCAGCACCGTTGAAGCGGGCATAACCACCCACGCCGGGCATGCTCCAGTCACTGATGCTGGCAGCATTGATGTTGCGGTTGAAGATACCCTCAACAGTCACGCTGAAGGGGAACGAAACGGGGATGTTGTAGTCAACAGCCAGCGAGCTCTTCCATACCATCGGCATCTTGAACTTGGGATCAACTGCCGAGATCGAGCTGGGAACGGTACCCATGTCAGAGGTTACGTTCTCAGGATAACCCATGCTGATGAGCTTGTCGCGCAGAGCGGCAATCGTGGCCTTGCCAGTGGCGTCGGTCACCAGACCGCCGGCAAACTGGCTCATGTCGGTGTTCTTGCTGTTGAGCTGTGCCTGATACTGTACCAGACCACCGTTGGTGGGCATGTTGGTGAAGAATACCAGGGGCAGACGGCCCGAGAACAGACCAGAACCACCACGCACCTTGAGAGCCTGGGTGCCAAATACGTCCCAAACGAAGCCCACGCGGGGTTGAACGATCAGGTTGCTGCTCGGCCACTTACCGGTGTCGATGTGGCGAACGTTACCCTTCTTGTCGTAGTAGTCCAGCGCCAGGATGGCGTTGTTGGTGATCAGGTCACCATTGTTGAAGAACAGACCGTCGAGACGCAGACCGTAGGTCAGCTTGAAGTTGCGGGTCATGTTCCACTCGTCCTGCAGATACAGGCCAGCCTTGTTGAACTGCACGCGGGCAGCAGGCTTGGTCTCGCTACCGTAACCGTAGGTCAGGCAGACTACCTCGGGGATAGCACCGCTGATGAAGTCATCCACGCTGTTGTAGCGGTAGTAACCGGTACCATTACGCATGTACTGGTTGTCGGCCATCTGGTGCTCAAAGGTGAGACCACCCATGAACTTGTGGTTACCATAGTACCAGGTCACGTCGTCACGAAGGTTCCAGATGGTGTTGTGAACGGCGTTGTTCCAGGTGAAGAGCTCATAACCCAGAGCCATGTAGTTGTCCTTGTTGCCATATTCATCGGTCATCGTGATGTCGATGAAGGGGAACTCGCTCGAGTTGCTGGCGCGGATATCGTCCAGCTTGGAGTAGGTTGCCAGGAACTCGTTCGACAGGTTGTCGGTCAAACGGCTGTTCAAGTTGGCAGCGAAAGAGTGTACCAGGTTGTCCATGCCATACATCGAGTTGGCAAACGAGAAGGAGTACTGCGATACACGGGCATTGGCCATACGGGTACCGCCGTCCATCGAGGTAGCGTTGGGGTTGGACCAGTAGCGGTTCTTGGTGTAGTTATAACGCAGTGACAAGTGGTGGTCGTGGCTGATGTTCCAGTCCAAACGAGCGAGAATCTTATAGTTGTTCTCGTCGGCAGGGAAGTTGGTGTAAGAACCCGTGTCATAACCATACTTGCCCATCACGTGCTCGCTCACGCGGGCCAGGTCGCGCAACGTGGTGCGCGAGATAAAGGCGTCAGCATTGCCGACACCGTTCTCCGATGCACGCCAGCGGTTAACGATGGTCGGTTGCTTGGTCATCTCACCGTTCACGAAGAAGAACAGCTTGTCCTTCCAGATCGGGCCGCCCAGGGTGAAACCGTAGGTGGTTACCTGGTCCTTCTCACGGGCCGAGGAAATCTGGAAACGCTCAACAGCGTCACCACGCATGTTCTCGTTGCGGTGGAAGATGTAGGCACTGCCACGGAAGGTGTTGGTACCGCTCTTGGTAACGGCGTTAACACCACCACCGATGAAGTTGGTCTGACGCACGTCGTAGGGCGAAATGACTACCTGCATCTCCTCGATAGCCTCGATCGAGATGGGGTTACCGCCACCAGGCAGGTTGTCGCTCAGACCGAAGTTGTTGTTGAAGTTTGCACCATCGACCGTGAAGTTGGCCAGACGACCATCGGTACCGGCAAAGCTCATGCCGTTACCACCGTAGGGCGACAGGCGGGTCACATCGGTCAGACTGCGCGTTACCGTAGGCAGGCTGCTGATCTGGGCGCTGTTGATGTTAGTGGCAGCACCGGTCTTCTCGGTCCTGAACTTGGTAGCCTCGGAGGTGATGACCACCTCGCTCAGCGTGTTGGAGCCAACACTCATGTCAACGCTCAGGTCGTAGGTCTCGGCCAGCTGCAGCGTTACATCCTCGATCTGACGAGTCTGATAGCCGATGTAACTTACAGTAACCGTGTAGGGACCACCGGGACGCATACCACGCATGGTGTAGCGGCCGTCGATGTTGGTAACGGCGTTGTACTTCGTGCCCGAGGGCGTGTGCAACGCGGTAACCGTAGCGCCAATCAGCGCCTCATGGTTTTCATCGGTCACAACACCCGAGAGAGCCGAGGTCGTCACCTGGGCACTTGCCGACAATGCTACAACGAACATTGCCACCAAAGCCAAAAGCTTAACTGTTCTCAACATACAAAAACTTGTTTTAATGGATGAAAAAATGATGAATTATTAAAAAATTGATTGGTTTGATTGTTTTCTATAAAAGAAAATCGCGCCACATTAGCGGGGTACTCCCCATCTAGTGTGACGCGTGTGACGCTGTATACCCCCTCCTGCAGCGGGTTGTAAAACTGGCTTGCTGCCTCTCCGCTACAAGTTATCCTGAAAGGTATTCCCAATGAATAAACTGACATTTTCTTAAAGTTCTGCCTTCAATTCGGGTGCAAAGGTAGTCATTTTTCCCCATACTACCAACAACATTACATAATAAATTATCAACAACCCGATGAATTAGTTGAGTCAGTAGCTGTTAGCCACTTGCAGGCGATGCCGGGATGAAAGCACCTACCCAAAAACCATAGTATCTTACCGGCTCACCGTGAGGCCATGCGTGGATGTTGAAAAAAAACTCCCACCGAGGCGGGAGTATAGGTTTTACCCTTCGGCCATGATGGCCTTATTGTGATAAGATGTAGGAAATCTTATGGGCGCAAAATTATAAAAAAGTTTTGTGATGCCAAAATATTCTAGTAATTTTACCGAAAATCTTTTTAAGACTACGTTATGGAAAGAATTTTAGGAATAGACACAGGAACTAATAGCCTCGGATGGGCCATTATCGAAAAAGACGAGAAGGGAATCCGACTCATTCATAAAGGGACCAATATCTTTACCGAAGGAGTAAAAATCGAAAAAGGCATCGAGTCATCTAAAGCTGCTGAGCGCACTGGATACAGGGCTTTGCGAAAGCATTATTGGCGCCGCAAGGTGAGAAAAATCCGTTTGCTAACTATACTCGTTGATGCTCAATTGTGCCCACCTCTCAGCCGCGAGGAATTAAGGGACTGGAGGCTCAAGGGAATATATCCTCATGATGAAGCATTCATGGAGTGGCAACGGACTGAAGACAAGAACAATGTTAATCCATATCAGTTCAGGCACATCTGCTTGACTGAGAAGCTGGACTTAACAAACTTGACTCAACGCTATATTTTGGGACGGGCATTATATCACCTCAACCAGCGACGTGGTTTCTTGAGTAACCGCAAGGAAACGACAAAGGCTTCAGAGGGATCCGTCAGCGAGGGCATCAACAACTTGACAGCCGAAATGCAAGAAGCAGGCTGTGAGTATCTAGGCGAGTATTTCTATCGGCTCTACCATGAAGGCAAAAAAATCAGACAACATTATACTGCACGCAACGAGCACTACCTGAAAGAGTTTCATGCCATTTGTCAAAAGCAGGAATTGCCCGAGGAATTGGTGAGTAAACTAGAAAAAGCCATCTTCTCCCAACGTCCATTGAAATCACAAAAATCTACTGTTGGCACATGTACTTTTGAGAAAGGCAAACCACGTTGCCCGGCATCACACCCGCTATTTGAAGAATTTCGACTTTATAGTTTTTTGAATAATATCAAGATAAAGACTCCTGTTGATAGCGATCTGCGATACTTGAATGGGGACGAGAAAGCGAAGATTCTGCCCTTATTTAAAAGAAAAAGCAAGCACACCTTCAGTTTTGAAGATATAGCCAAGAAACTCGCAGGCAAGAACAAGTACAAATACTTTCGGGACAAGGAAGAGAGACCGTACATGTTCAATTACCAGATGGATACCCAGATTCCGATGAGCACGGTGACTGCTCAACTTGAGGAAATCTTCGGCGAGAATTGGTTGGAGGGAGCATGTGAGGTTTACACTCTCGCCGACGGAAAGACTCCCTATGAAGTGATGAATGATGTATGGCACGCACTGTTCTTCTATGATGACGAGGAGAAGCTCAAGGGTTTTGCTAAGAGTCGATTGCAATTGGCAGAAGAACAAGCTGAAAAGTTCGCAAAGATTTCTCTGCCCAATGATTATGCTGCCCTTAGCCTAAAAGCCATCCGCAAGATTCTGCCCTATCTCAAGGACTATGGTCTTATTTATTCTCATGCTGTTTTCATGGCCAATATTGATGAGGTATTACCACCATTCTATAGTAGATTCGAAGACGAACATCAGAAGGCTGTCAATACAATCATTAATGCGCTATTGGATTACGACAAGAAGAATGATGAACGTCCGCTGGAGCATTACCTCAAAGATTTTATTAGGGACAACTTTGATGATATAGACACAGAGCAATTGAACAAGTTATACCATCCGTCAATGATGGAACACTATCCTAGGGTTTTGCCCAATGCTGATGGTATCTATCAACTAGGCTCTCCGCGCATCAGCAGTGTAAGAAACCCGATGGCAATGCGGTCAATGTTCCGTTTGCGCAAGGTTGTCAATCTCTTGTTGGCTAAAGGGTATATTGATGAGAACACCAAGGTGCACATAGAATTTTCCAGGGATTTAAATGACGCAAACCGCCGCTGGGCTATCCAAACATGGCAACGCAAACAAGAAAAAGACCGCGACGACTGCCGTAAAAGAATTCAAGAGGACACAGGAATCGCCAACCCATCTGATACTGACATCTTAAAATATCAGTTGTGGGAAGAACAAAACCACCTATGTATCTACACTGGCGACCAGATTGGTATTGCTGACTTTTTGAGTTCAAATCCAAAATATGACATTGAGCACACGATACCACGCAGTGCAGGCGGAGACAGCACAAAGATGAACCTCACCTTGTGCAGCAGCAAGTTTAATAGAGAGAAAAAAAGGACCAAGTTGCCGATTGAATTAATTGAGCATGAAGAAATGCTTCAACGCATTGAGCATTGGAACGAGCGAGCCGAAGAATTGAGCAAGCAAATCCGTCGGCTCAAAGGAAGCAGGGCAACGACTAAAGAGGAGAAAGACAGAATTATCCGTCGACGCCATCTCTTGACATTAGAGCGCGACTATTGGAGTGGCAAATACAAGAGATTCACGATGACCAAAGTTCCTGAGGGTTTTTCGCGCCGACAAGGAACTGACATCAGTGTCATCTCCCGCTATGCCCGCATGTTCTTGAAATCAGTTTTCAAGCATGTGTATATTGTTAAGGGCATTGCCACATCAGACTTCAGAAAGATGTGGGGGATTCAAGATGAATATACTGCCAAGGAACGCATCAATCACGTCCACCACTGTATTGATGCCATCACTATAGCATGTATTGACAACGTGCAGTATGCAAAGTTGGCACAATTCTACCACGACGAAGACGAATACAAGCAAGGACTCGGAGCCAAGCCACAGTTTGACAAACCATGGCCCACTTTTGTTGCTGACATCAAGCACATACAAGATGAACTATTGGTTGCCCATCATACCAAAGACAACTTGCCCAAACACACCAGAAAAAGGGATGGACAGGTCATCATACAGGGTGATACGGCAAGAGGATCACTTCACAACGGGAGCTACTATGGAGCCATTAAGCGTGAAGGGGACATCAAGTATGTTGTCCGCAAAAGCCTTGATGGCATAGATGCGAAGGATATTAAAAATATTGTCGATGACGTTGTGCGTGGCAAAGTAGAAGAAGCCATCTCTATCCATGGCTCACTCAAGAAAGCGCTGGAAATCGGTATTTGGATGAACCAAGAAAAGAAAATCCCGATTAAAAAAGTTCGAGTCTTTACAGGTTCCGTTACCCGACCCATCAACATCAGATGGCATCGGGATAAATCCAGGCATGAACACAAACGCCAATTTCATGTGCAAAATGACCGCAACTACATGATGGCCATCTATGTAGGGAAAGACAATAAAGGTAAAGAAAAACGAGCCTTTGAAATCGTCAGCAATATAACTGCTGCCATTTTCTATCGGAAAAGCCACCAGCAGGGCAACAATATGCCTCTTGTACCCGACGTTAAAATGGGGTACCCGCTAAGATACCGATTAAAAATCGGCACCATGGTAATCCCCTACGAAAAGAAGCCCGAAGAAGTCTGGTCGCTTAATCAGCATGAAATAGAACTCCGATTGTATAAAATTGTCGGGCTAAACTCATTTGCGACTAAGACTAGCTCATACGGAAGAATAGCTTTAGTCCACCATCAAGATGCAAGGCCTAGTAGCGAAATCAAGATAAAAAACGGCTCATTTCAGGCTGGAGAAGAGTTTCGGCCAGGCATCCTCTTGCTGCATACTCAATTCAATGCGCTTGTTGAGGGCATAGACTTTGAACTTAATGATTTAGGAGAAATAAGAAGAATATAAATGATTAAGCAAACATTGATGTTCACATCACCAGTTGCCCTATCACTCAAATACGGGCAACTGGTTGTGAAATCCAAGGAAGATAACAAAACTATAACGAGGCCTATCGAGGATGTTGGGTTGGGTTTGTCATGTTTCAATATTCAGTGTATATAAGACATTGTGGATCATACGAGAGCCTTAAAACTCATATTAAACGAGTGAAAACATTCATCCCCAATGCGGGCAGAGTAAGTATACTGGGAGTGACCGATAAGCAATATAGTGAGATCGTGAATTTCTGGGGGAAAAAAGAAAAAGATAAAAAGATTTTCAGTGGACCGGTTCAATTGGAAATTATTTGGTAATTTTGCAACAATAAACCATATCAAAACCACTTCCTGTTTCCATTATTCAACATTTCTCATTGATAATGATATACATATTTGTGACAGGTTGTGGTTTGATGTAGGAACCAAATGAGATACAACTTCCGCTGCAAAGATAACCCCGAGCAACAAGTTGTGGTTTGATGTAGGAACCAAATGAGATACAACTGGAGCAGCGTACGCAAGCAACTCATTGCTGTTGTGGTTTGATGTAGGAACCAAATGAGATACAACCCGTTGATGGTCACCTGCAACAAGGTAGGGTTGTGGTTTGATGTAGGAACCAAATGAGATACAACGTCGGCTGTCGAAAATGGAGAGCCGAAGAAGTTGTGGTTTGATGTAGGAACCAAATGAGATACAACGACACCTGGCAGGTATCGGTGACCTATCCGTTGTGGTTTGATGTAGGAACCAAATGAGATACAACAGAACGAAACCACCAAAGCCGACACGTCGGTTGTGGTTTGATGTAGGAACCAAATGAGATACAACCAATGGAAGACAACATTAAGAACACCGAGGTTGTGGTTTGATGTAGGAACCAAATGAGATACAACCACTGACGTTTACGGGTTGGAAGGCAGGATGTTGTGGTTTGATGTAGGAACCAAATGAGATACAACCAAGGGCATCGGCAACGGCCAGACCGCTGCGTTGTGGTTTGATGTAGGAACCAAATGAGATACAACTTTCAGTCACCTGCAAAATAGCACTATATAGTTGTGGTTTGATGTAGGAATCAAATGAGATACAACAATATAGAAGTAACTATGAACGACTTAAAGTTGTGGTTTGATGTAGGAAAACAACCTCACATTCGAGTTTGACAAATGCAAGGACGTTGAGGTTTGGCATCACATAGATACTTCAGTTTTTCTTGACGCGGTCGGGGTGCTGGGCAATGAAGGCTTTCCAGGATTTGGCGCCCTTGCCGGTGAAGGGCTTGCTGCGCTCGTAGAAGTGGCACAGGGCGGCAGCCAGGGCATCGGTAGCATCGAGCAGGGCGGGCATCCGCGACTCGTCGATGTTGAGAATGCGCTGCAGCATCATCGCCACCTGCTCCTTGCTGGCGGCGCCGTTGCCGGTGATGGCCATCTTGATTTTGCGCGGCTCATATTCGGTGATGGGAATCTCACGGTTGAGGGCAGCGACCATCGCCACACCCTGGGCACGTCCCAGCTTGAGCATCGACTGCACGTTTTTGCCATAGAACGGGGCCTCGATGGCCATCTCGTCGGGCAGATACTCCTCGATGACACCGCTCACGCGCTCATAGATGTGCCGCAGCCTCATGTAGTGGTCCTCCATGCGGCTGAGCTGCAACACGCCCATGACGATGAGCTCGGGCGTCTTGCCGTTGATGCCCAATAGCGCATAGCCCATCACATTGGTGCCGGGGTCGATGCCGATGATGATATTCTCGTACTGTCTCTCCATTTTCTTACTGCAAAGTTACCATTTTTCCCCCACTCTACCAAAAAATGAGCGACGATATAGCTGCCGGCCCTAGTCGGCGTCATTTTTTTAAAACTACGAATTTCGCTAATTAAACTAATGAATTTTGGCTTCGCAAAGTCATCAATTCGTAAGGTTCGTGTAATTCGTAGTTTTAACACATCGATGGGCCAACTGCTATATCACGGCCAAAAACTTTCTGGGCCAACGCCCATATTGTTTCTAAAGATTTTGTACTAAAGGCTCTTTACCCTGCTATCGGTGGCATCTTGCTGAACAAAAACGGCTGCATTGTTGGGCAAACGGAAAAATATGCCTACATTTGCCACAGCAATAACTAAATCTCGAATTCAGTGATGAAAAGGACCCTGACATCAACCATGATTGTGCGCTGTGCCCTGCTGCTGGCAATAGCAGCGACATGCCTGACCACGAGAGCCCAGGACAGGGAACAACAGTTTGTCCAGCTGGACTTCTATGAAGACACCGCAGCGCTCTATCTCCGCAACCACATTGACCGCAGCCTGGCTACAAGAGGCAATTCGCGACAAGTGCTCAAGATGAACCGCCTGTGGGAGGACGAGATGTACTGGACCGACGGTGTCCACGTTTATAGCAGTTATTATGACCAAGACGAGCGCCAGCTCATGGTCTTCCATGAGCCTCCCTATCCTGGCCACGACCGCACCACCCAGGCCGTTTCCTTTCCCGTCAAGGGCGGCAAACTGACCGCCAGGACCCCTAAGGACGGCCGTTACACCCTTGAACGCATCGGCGGCTACACCATGCTGGTCCAGCGCAATGCCGGAGGCACGCCCGTGAAGGCTTACTATGCCATCTCCAGCGGCGACTACTACCACGGCAAGTGGACCGTGTTCATGCACTACCTGCTGATGGGCAACTACCTCAATCCCCAAGCCCCTGAAGAGTGCAACAACGTGTTCGACGTGAATATGCCCTACTATGATCATGCCGAATACAGCCATGACCCCGGCATCTACACCTATCATGCCGAGCCCGACTCCCAGTACATCCTGCTATCTTATGGCGGCGGACGTGTCAGCAGGGGCAAGCCCGGTTATGAGCACAGCACGCTGAATGGTGCGGGCGGCCGCGGCGCAATCATGGGGCCCATGCTATGGCAGGTCACTCCTTCGGTCGACGGTGTGACAGCCGTCATCGTCCACGACCAGCCTTACGTCGCCCACATGCCGGGCATCGGACAAGAGGGCGACACCGTGAGCCTGCCCAAACTGCAGACGCCATTCCAGGACATCCCCGGCAAGTGGCCCATGGCCTCGGTCATTCCGCTGACCCACGCTATATTGAAAATCTGTCCCAAACAGGTGCTCACCCTCATGCGCGGCGAGATCTATGCCCGCCACGGCGACACCTTCAGGGATCCCGAGACGCAGCGCTACTTCGACGCCCAGCCCTGGTACAGGAAATCGGGGCGGGCGGTCACGCTCACCGACCTGGAACGCTTCAACTACCAGCTCATCAAGCAAGTGGAGGCCTCCAAGCCATAATCATCCTATCCGTTTTTTTACATTCATCTCTTAAAACCCGACACATCATGAAGATCCAGCTCTTTTCACTATTGACGATGGCTACCATCGCATTCAGCATCAATGCCCAGGGCTATCAGCAATTCATCGGCAGGTGTGACGATGATGCATATGAAGCCAAAAATGTCGCAACAGCCTGCATTGCCGACTACATGAGCCAGCGGACCGCTCCGGCACAAGTCTTGCCTGCATCCCAGTTCCTGCTCGATGAACGGTACTGGACCGACGGCGTTTACACCTTTATGACTTATGATGAGGGGGATGGCGACATCGGCATGAGTTTCTACATGATCAGCGAGCAGCCGCTTGAGGACTTCGACTACATCGGTGCAATGGTCGTTAAAAACGGAAAAGTGATCGTCGAGGACAAGCCCAATGCCCAGGTGAGCATCGAGAAGCTGGGAGGCCAGATCATGCTGGTGGAGCGCAACGCCCAGGGAGTACCTGTCAGGGCATACTACAACCTGGCAGGCAGGGAGGAACTAGACCATACCTATGTGGGGATGTTTGCCAACTACATGCTCATGGGCAAATATGTCACGCCCGACGGCACCAGTGCCGTCTTCGGCCCCGACATGCCGTGCTACAACCTCAGTGATTACCTGCATCGCGATCCCGGATTTGTGGCCTATCATATCGATGGCAAGGCCCGCGTGGTGCATATCCTCTATGGTGGCGGGAGAATTAGCCGCGGGAACCCCAATAGCCCCGGCTACAAGAACAATGTGCCAGGCGGCGGTGGCGCTGGAGCAATGACTGCCCCCATGCAGTGGGATCTCGTGCACACTGCCAAGGGAATGGATGTGACCATTGTCCGTGATGAACCCACGGCCGACCACTATCCCGACTTTGGCGGGACAGGCAAGACCTTCGGACTGCAGTTCGTGCAGTCGCCCTTCGAGGGCATCCCGGGACGGTGGGCTTTTACCTCGGTCATCCCCTTGTGCCACACCCTCCTCGAGATGTACCCCAAGGAGGTGCTCACCCTCATGCGCGGCGAGATCTATGCCCGCCACGGCGACACCTTCAAGGACCCGAAGACGCAGCGCTACTTCAACGCCCAGCCCTGGTACAGGAAGTCGGGGCGGGCGGTCACGCTCACCGACCTGGAGCGCTTCAACTACCAGCTCATCAAGCACGTCGAGTCCACCAAGAAGTGAGGATTTGCACCACGCCACACACCACAAAAAACGCCCATCGTCAAGGATGGGCGTTTTTCTTGTAGGATAAGACCGGTGATTACCAGGTACTCGTCAACAGGTAGTCGATGAGTCGGGCGACGTCGCCGATGGCGACTTCTCCGTTCTGGTCACAGTCGGCATTCGCCTCGTTGACGGGCAGTCCTGCCAGCAGGTGGTCGATCAGCAGCGAGGCGTCGGTGATGTCGATGCTGCCATCGGCGTTCACGTCACCGCGCAGGACGGGCGTCCATCGGTCCACCACCAGGATGCCCTGGCTCAGGTAGAGCGTCAGGTTGTACTTGCCCGTTGCCACCCTGAAGGCGTTCTCGCCAGCCACCACGGGAAGCGGCGTACCCAGGCGCGCCTCGGTGATGAGGAAGTTGTTGCTCGTGGCACCCATGCGATTGGCGGCAATCTCGCTCCATGCGGTGGCACTCGAGGCCAGCGCGGTCGAGAAGCTGAAGAAGCTGTAGCCGCCGTAGGGATCGACAAAGTCGATGGTAGCGGTGTACTTCTCACCGTTGGTGGTCGTCATCTGGTAGCCGTTGTTGGCAGCCCACCCCGTGGAATTGATGTTACCCAGCACATAGACCTTCTCGTAGCTGGCGGCTCCTGCACCGGCATACCGCTCGGTCACGTCGACGTAGGTGTCGGCAGCAGCATACTTGAAGGTGGTCAAGTCGCTGTTGGGATACAGGAAGAAGGCGTCACGGTC
>JAEEGF011489818.1_pt1 | contig 14870 bp, 16 predicted proteins | sample 9134171 | NCBI WGS metagenome assembly JAEEGF01 (sample SAMN16246542, study PRJNA631951) | gut metagenome | biome: gut microbiome; feature: rumen; material: AP-attached | host: Bos | place: Iran: Karaj | collected 2018-10 | reverse complement strand
CTGAAGCAAGTAGGTTTGGAAAAATTCAAAAAATCATATCCGAATCAGCTTTCCGGAGGCATGAGCCAGAGAGTTGCTCTTGTAAGAGCTCTTACCAATGAACCGGATGCTCTCCTTCTCGACGAGCCCCTCGGTGCGCTTGATGCATTCACGAGAATGAGCATACAGGATGCACTTATCAATCTTTGGAAATCGGAAGAAAACACCATGGTGCTCATCACCCATGATGTTGATGAAGCAATATACCTGTCCCAGAGAGTCATAATAATGTCTCCGAGACCGGGACGTGTGATCGAAGATCTGAAGATCGATCTTCCCTATCCCAGGAACAGAAGCGACAAGAACTTTACATATTACAGAAATCATATTCTTGAAAAGCTTGATTTTGCACATCAGGAAGAAAATATCGAATACATGATCTAAGGAGAATCGAATATATGAAAAATAAGATCCTTGCCGTGATAACGGCAGTACTCGGATTGTTAGCGGCGATCGGACCCAAAACCATATTCCCGGTTTGCTCGGCAATGGAAATGAAGATGAAATGCTACTATACCGCAAATGCCGAGCTTGTAGTCGGAATTATAGCAGCCATCGTGGGAATAGCGATCATTCTCATTGATAAGAAAAAGATAAATGTTGTACTTTCAATAATTCAGGCAATACTCGGACTTGTCATCATACTTATTCCCACCGCACTTATCGGAGTATGCGGAAGTCCTATGATGCACTGCGTATCCGCCACTAAGCCTGCACTTATAGTGATAGGAGCATTGGACATTGTGGTATCTGTGATCCTTGCACTGCTGATCGCAAGAGATATATCCATAGAAAAGAAAACAAGGTAAACGATCTTGAAGATAAGAGAAGTTGCAATAAAAAAACTGATATACGGTTCCATCGGAGCGTCTGCTGTTTTTCTCTTTGCGCTTCTCTTATCTTTTACTGTTTTTGCAGGACGTATATTGGATTCGAGTCTTACCAGGGGCATGGAGAATCTCAGGGAAAGACTGGGCGCCGATATTGCGGTAGTGCCCAAGGGGTCTGAAAACAGTTATCAGGGAATTATTCTCAGCGGAGAGCCTGTGGAATGTTCCATGGATCGAAAACTGGAAGAAGAACTCAGGGCAATGGAAGGCGTTGAAGAAGTGACTCCGGTTATTTACCTTGCAAGTCTCAATGCATCATGCTGCAGTGTGCCCATACAGATAATCGGATACGATCCTGAAACCGATTTTGTTACATCTCCCTGGATATCAGAAGATTATTCCCTTCAGCTTGGAGGCGGAGACCTGATAGCGGGAGCAAATATCGCTCTTGACGGAAATAATACTCTAACTTTTTTCGGAAGAACCTATGATGTCAGAGCAAGACTGAACAGAACTGGTACAGGAATGGACAAGTCTGTTTATGTAACTTTTGATGTAATGGAGCAGATGCTGGCGGATGCCAGAGAGAAAGGCATTGAATTCGGAGAGGGATCCGATAACGGTATCACGGACAGATATGTTTCTGCATTTCTGATACGTGTGGAAGAGGGGGCAGATGCTGAACTGATCGCAGGGAAGATCATGAGAAACGGCGAGGTCGGTGTAGTGCAAAGCAAGAATATGCTTTCATCTGTTACGGATGGCATCAGCCTTATCTCCAAAACACTGACTGTCATTACATGGGTAATGGCCGTAATAGTTACCCTTGTAACGGCCATCTTAAGCGTATTCCGTGTAAATACAAGACGCAAGGAATGGGCAGTATTCAGAATGATGGGCGCATCCGAAGGCTGGATATTAAGACTTATACTTCTTGAAAACATCATAATGTCGCTTGCAGGAGCATTGCTCGGTATCATTTTGGCATCCCTTGCGGTATTTCCATTCAGCAGGATGATAGCTGACGGCATAGGACTTCCTTATTACGGACCGGGAGCCACTGAAATCATCAAAGTGATAGTTTTTTCGATCCTGATCACGGTTTTAAGCGGAGCACTCCCGGGAATCATTGCAGGAGCGCAGGCAGGAAAGACTGACTGCTATGTGCTTATGAGGGACGGAGAAAGCTGATATGTCCATTGAATCCGCAAATATTACAAAAGAATACGAAAGGCGCGGAAGAAAATTCCTTGCTGTGGATGATGTGAGCATATCGATCCCTAAGGGCAGGATAACGGTTGTGAACGGGAATTCCGGAAGCGGAAAAAGCACTCTGTTAAATATACTTGCGGGGATGATCGTGCCTGAAAAAGGTAATGTCAGCGTTGATGGTACAGATCTTTCCGGTCTTAAGAACAGGGAAAGAGATAAGCTCCGGGGAGAAAAGATAGGAATAGTTCCCCAGGTGCAGAGCCTTATCGGAGGGCTTACGGTACGTGAGAACATTGAACTCCAAAGGGGATTTTCCGGAAAAAAGGGTGATGGTGAAAGCTTATCAGAATACATAAAAGACCTGGGGATAGAAGATCTGCTTGATGTGTTCCCAACTTCTCTGTCCGGAGGAGAGATGAAGAGAGCCGCCGTTGTAAGGGCAATTTCCGGGGACCATGAGTATATTTTCGCAGATGAACCCACGGGAGAGCTGGATCCTGAGAATGCCTCAAGGATAATGGATGCATTCAGAAAACAGGCAGACGAAGGAAAGGGAATACTTCTCATAACCCATGACAGTCTTGTGGAAAGCAGAGCGGATATTCTGTACCGGATGGAAAATGGACATCTGACGGTGGAAAAAGCCGGTTGTTAAATTTATCATATGGTATTTACTGCGGGCTGCAGTATGGTATTATGTAGGCAGATTTTTTAAAGGAGATCTGTTTATGACCATACTGCAGCTTAAATATGTTATAGCCATCGATGAAGAATGCTCAATGAGAAAGGCGGCCGACAGGCTCTATGTCTCCCAGCCCGGACTTTCAAGTGCTGTAAGAGATCTTGAGAATGAACTTGGGATCCAGATATTCGAAAGAGTTCATAACGGCGTTGTCACCACATCTGCGGGAGCATCATTTATTGCCTATGCAAGACATGCCGTGGAGCAGTTCGAGATCATTGAGGATAAATATCTTGATGCCAGGAATGAAAGGCCATCATTTTCAGTATCGATGCAGCATTACACATTTGCGGTAAATGCATTTATTGAAACTGTTAAAAAGTTTGATCTTGAAGAATATCAGTATTACATCAGAGAGACTCAGACCGGAGAGGTTATCGAAGATGTCAAGAATATGAAGAGCGAGATTGGAGTCATCGCACTCAGTGATTTCAACAAGAACACATTCAAGAAGATCTTTGTGGATGCATCGCTGGAATTTCATGAACTTTTTACAAGAAACAGTTATGTATATCTGAAAAAAGATCATCCGCTTGCGAAGAAAAAAGAAATATCACTGGAGGAACTTCAGGATTACCCCTGCATGGTTTTTGACCAGGGAGATTATAATTCCTTCTATTATAGGGAAGAAGCACTTGCAACATACGATTATAAAAAAGCAATCTGTACCAATGAACGTGCAACATCTATAGAACTGATGCTGGGACTTAACGGTTATGCGGTGGGAGCTGCGATGCTGGGAGACAGTCTTAATGAATCGGATATCAAAGCGATAAAACTTAAGGAACAGGAGATCCTTACATTCGGATATATAGTCAGAAAGGGCTGCGAACTCAGCGATATGGGTAAGCTCTTTATAAAAAAACTGAAAGCAGTTAAATAATTAATTCATAAAATTAGCCTATCCTGTGATAGGCTGATTTTATATTCAGCGATAGTTTTTGCGAAATTTACTTTATCCGTATCTGAAGCCATAATACTATCATAAAGAACTTTGTATCTGATTTTTTATGAGGAAAAAGATATGGCTAAAGTACTTGCTTTTGGAGATTCAAACACATGGGGACTTGTTCCGGGAAATAAGGGCAGATATCCCTGGGGAGTAAGGTGGACCAGCATTGTTCAGGATAGTCTGCAGCAGATCGACCTGATCGAGGATGGCGTATGTGGAAGGACAACCGTATTTGAAGACAGAACCCGCCCGAATCTAAAAGGAACTGATCTCCTTCCTGAATCCCTTAAGAATAATTATCCCCTTGATGCAGCAGTCATCATGCTTGGTACAAATGACTGTAAAAGCTTTTACGGAGCAGATCCCAGGATGATAGGCGAGGGGCTTGAAAAATGTCTGGATGAATTGGAGAAATATTTGGATCCTGAAAAGATCCTTGTGATCTCCCCCATCAGACTGGGAGAAGATGTGGGAAATCCGGAGAAAGATCCTGATTTCGATAACGGATCAGTGGAAACCAGCAGACACCTAAAGGAGGAGTACAGGAGGATAGCTTCAAAGAGGGGCAACAGATTCCTGGCAGCAAGTGATTATGCTTCTCCCAGCAGTGTGGATGATGAGCACCTTGACGAGAACGGACATAGGATTCTGGCAGGAGCCATCATAAAAGAAATCAGCAAGATGGAAATTGCATAAAGAAAAACAAAAATAAAACCGCAGTGATGCGGTTTTATTTTTGCTTTGTGATATAAGCAAAAACTATAACTAACGATAAATTATGCATATTTTACAAACATGTATCATGGAATGATAATACACTCATGACAAATCAAAAAGCATACAGATTTGTTTAAGCTTAACAGCAATAGGAGGAAAAAATTATGAAAAAGAATGTGATCAAAAAGTTAGTAAGTGTATTTGCTGTAACAGCATTTGCAGGAAGTCTTCTTGCAGGATGCGGAAGCACAGGAGATGCAACAGTCAGTTCCGGACAGCAGGCTTCAAATGAAACCACAACAGAAAATCAGGTTGAAGTTACCGCTCAGTCAGAAAATCCCGATCAGGCACCTGAGTCAAAGGGAACCATAACCGTAGCTGCAAGCCAGACTCCTCATTCGGAGATCCTTGCAGAGGCAGCCAAGATCCTTGCAGAGCAGGGATGGGACCTTCAGGTTACCGTATTTGACGATTACGTACAGCCCAACAATGTAGTTGAATCCGAAGAGTTTGATGCGAACTATTTCCAGCACATCCCTTATCTCAATTCATTCAATGATGAGCAGGGAACCCATCTTGTAAATGCAGGCGGAATCCACTACGAGCCCTTCGGAATCTATGCTGGAACCAAGTCAAGCCTTGACGATATTGCGGACGGCGACGAGATCGCAGTCCCCAATGATACCACCAATGAGGCAAGAGCCCTTCTCCTTCTTCAGGATAACGGAATCCTTACTCTCAGAGATGGTGCCGGCCTTACCGCTACCGTCAACGATATCGAAAGCTACAATGTAAATGTCAAGATCGTTGAGCTTGCAGCTGAAAGCGTAAAAGACGCTATTCCCGATGCGGCATTTGTAGTCCTTAACGGAAACTATGCACTTGAAGCAGGACTTTCAGTAGGTAAAGATGCACTTGCGTATGAATCAAATGATTCACAGGCGGCACAGACCTATGTAAATGTCATCGCTGTTAAGGAAGGACATGAGAATGACGAGGGTATTCTTGCACTTGTTGAGGTTCTCAAGTCAGATGCCATCGTTCAGTTTATCAACGATACTTATGACGGAGCAGTTGTTCCCTTCAAATAATCCGGAAAATATCTGAAACCTAAACACTACCTGAATTATCGGAAACAAACCATGAGCGAGAAGATCATAGAGATCAGACAATTGAATAAAAGTTTTGTCTCCGAAAAAGGTGAGGTTGAGGCTCTTAAAGATGTTAATCTTGAGATAGAAAAAAAGAACATTTACGGGATCATAGGCCTCTCGGGAGCGGGTAAATCCACTCTCGTGAGGTGTATGAACCTCCTGGAGCGGCCAACTTCAGGAGAGGTCATTGTAAACGGAAAAAGCCTCACCGAATTAAGCGACAGGCAGTTACGCACGGAGAGAAGAAAGATCGGAATGATATTCCAGCATTTTAATCTCCTTATGCAGAGAAGCGTAGCTGACAATGTCGCTTTTCCTTTGGAGATAGCCGGCCTCAGAAAAAAGGAAGCAAGAAAGAAAGCACTGGAGTATCTTGAAGCGGTGGGACTTACCGAAAAGGCCAATGCTTATCCTGCTCAGCTTTCGGGAGGTCAGAAACAAAGAGTTGCAATAGCAAGAGTGCTTGCTTCAAAACCGGAGATACTCCTGTGTGACGAAGCAACAAGTGCGCTGGATCCCCAGACCACAAAATCCATATTGACCCTTCTTAAGGAGATAAACGCAAAATACGGAATAACCATAGTCGTTATTACTCATGAAATGAGTGTGATCCAGGAGATCTGTGATCACGTTGCGGTCCTTGAACACGGAAGACTTGTTGAGAGCGGAACTACGGAACAGTTATTCAGAGCACCAAAAACCGCGGAAGCAAAAAGACTGGTGTTCAGTGGAAGCGAACATATACTTGAGATGACATCTGAAAGGGTTGTCAGGATAAGTTTCCACGGCGGAAGCGCATATGAGCCGACACTGGGTAATATCGTTCTTGAAACAAAAACACCTGTTAATATCCTTTACGCAAATACACAGACCGTTAACGGAGAAGCAGAAGGAGAAATGCTGATCCAGCTGCCCTCGGATAACGAGAAGGCAGACAGGATCGTGGAATATTTCAAAGAAAAGGGACTTGATCCGGAGGAGGTGAAGGGATATGCTAACCCGGCAGGAAATCCTAATGATAATTGAAGGCCTCAGGGATACTCTTATAATTGTGGGCCTGTCCACATTTTTCGGATATCTTCTGGGACTGCCTATGGGCATCGTTCTTGCAGTCACGGATAAAGAAGGAATAAAGCCCTGTAAACTGATCTATAAGATCCTGGATCTTGTAACAAATGTACTCAGAAGTTTTCCTTTTATAATCCTTCTTGTTGTTCTGATACCTGTCACAAGAGCAATCGTAGGTAAGAGCTACGGAACCGGAGCGACCATCGTACCCCTTGTTGTGGCAGCGGCTCCATTCATAGGAAGAATGGTTGAAAGCTCTCTTAAAGAAGTTGACAAGGGTGTCATAGAAGCGGCACAGAGCCTTGGCGCCGGAAATCTGACAATCATATTCAAGGTTCTCATTGCCGAAGCCAGAACTTCTCTTTTGGTAGGTGCTACCATAGCCTTCGGTACGATACTCGGATATTCGGCAATGGCCGGAGCTGTTGGCGGAGGAGGACTGGGAAGTATAGCTATCAGATACGGTTATAACAGATTCCAGCCTCAAATACTTTGGCCCTCGGTAATAATTCTCATACTTCTTGTTCAGCTCTTCCAGATTTTGGGAATGAGAATATCAAAGAAACTTGACAGAAGAAAGAAATAAATACAGAACAAACATCGATAAAAGCGGGAGAAATCCCGCTTTTATTTATATATATCCGCACTTGGACATTATAAGTACAGACTATAGCAGGCAATAAATTCTAAGTATTTTACAGTGTAATTTAGCTCTGACATAATATGCACATAACAGATCACGAATGATCGTGATGAAAAATAAGTACATAAAGTACAGGAGGAAAAAATTATGAAAAAGAATGTGATCAAAAAGTTAGTAAGTGTATTTGCAGTAACAACTGTAGCAGGAAGCCTTCTTGCGGGATGCGGAAGCACCGGAGATGCAACTGTAAATTCTCAGCAGCAGACATCAGCTGAAACTACTACCGAAGAGCAGGTAGAGGTTACAGCTCAGGCAGAGAACACCACTCAGGGTGAAGCAGAAGCTACCGAAGAAGCAACCGGACTTCTTAAGGACATCAAGGATCGCGGATACATTGTTGTCGGAACCGAAGGAACCTGGAGCCCTTACACCTTCCATGATGCAGATGATAACCTCGTCGGATACGATGTTGAGGTTGCAAAGTATATCGCTGATTACATCGGAGTTGATATCCAGTATTCCGAGACCGTATGGAGCTCAATGTTCGCATCTCTCGATGCAGGTCAGATCGATGTAGTCATCAACGGTGTTTCTTACAACGAAGAGCGTGCTGAAAAATATGATTTCTCAATCCCTTATAACTATTCACAGCATGCATACATCACTCTTGCAGAGAGAGATGATCTCAATACTCTTGAAGATGCTGCCGGCAAGACTGCAGCAAACGATCCCACAAGCTCCATCGGAAAATATGCTGAAGATGCAGGCGCTGTACTTGATGAAGTTGGTGAAGCAGCTCAGGCAATAAGCGAGGTAAAGAACGGCCGTGCAGATCTTTCATTCGGAACTGTTGTAGGCTTTGAAGATTATCTCAACCAGCATCCCGAGGACAGAGAAGTACTGAAGGTTGTTGTTACCAGCGATCCCGAGCCCAATGCATACATTCCTGTTGTAAAGGGAAATGAGCAGCTTGTAGAGATCCTTAACGAGGCACTTCAGGCAGCATATGATGACGGAACTCTTTCTGCGCTTGCCATCAAGTATTTCGGAGTAGATACCACCAAGGGTTGATTACCCAAAACGAACTAAAGGAAACGGACGATCATTATGAATGAAAGAATCTTAAATGAACTTATAGAGAGCTTTGGCAAACTGTTCATAGCAGGACTTAAGGTTTCATTGCCACTGACCATCACCTCATTTTCAACCGGACTGATCATTGCACTTCTGGTTGCACTTGCTCAGATTGCAAAAGTCCCCGTGCTGAAGAGACTGGTTAGAGTATATGTCTGGATCATAAGATGTACACCGATGATCGTCCAGCTGTTCATAGTATACTTCGGTCTGCCGAGCATAGGCATAAGGCTTAACTCCTTTGCGAGTGCGTGGCTTGTAATGTCGCTTAGTGTCGGAGCCTATTGCTCGGAAACCGTAAGAGCAGCAATCCAGTCGGTACCTGTAGGACAGCTTGAAGCCTGCTACTGTGACGGATTATCTTTCTGGCAGGCAATGATACATGTGATCATTCCCCAGGCACTCAGAACCGCATTTCCGCCTCTGTCCAACTCCATCATCGGACTGGTAAAGGACACCTCACTTGCGTACAGTGTGGCACTGGTGGAAATTCTGGCTACTGCACAGCGTATTGCAGCAAGAACTTATGATTATTTCTGGCTATATCTTGAAGCGGGACTGATTTACCTTATATTTTGCTCAGTCCTTACCATAATACAGGGCAAGGCTGAAAAAGCACTGGAAAAGAGGAGATAACATGCTTGAATTTCAAAACGTAAGTAAATCATTCGGAGAGACAAAGGTTCTCAAGAATGTAAGCTTAAAAGTGAATAAGGGTGATGTGGTAGCAATCCTCGGCCCCAGTGGTTCCGGTAAGACAACTCTGTTAAGGAGTGCCGGATATCTTACCAAGGCAGACAGCGGAACACTGATACTTGACGGAGAAAAATATGATCTTTCGAAAATATCCGGAAAGGATCTCAGGAAATACAGAAGCAGAGTAGGATTTGTATTTCAGAATTTTAATCTCTACGGAAACAAGACCGCACTTGGAAATGTAACACTGGGTCTGACAGTTGTTCAGAAGATGGAGAAAGCCAAAGCAGAGGAGATCGGAAGAAAACTTCTGGAAAGAGTGGGACTTGGAGACAGGGTTGATTTCTATCCTTCAAAGCTTTCCGGCGGTCAGCAGCAGAGAGTTGCGATAGCAAGAGCACTGGCAACAAATCCCGAGGTCATATACTTCGATGAACCTACATCTGCTCTTGATCCGGAACTTACCGGAGAGGTTTTAAACGTTATAAAACAGCTGGCTGATGACGGCATTACAATGATAGTCGTTACACACGAAATGGAATTTGCCAGAAAGGTAGCGACCAAGGTCGTATTCATGGAAAATGGAGAGATCGTTGAGGAAAATACTGCGGAAGGATTCTTCAGCAATCCAAAGACCGAAAGGACCAAAGAATTCATCTGCAGATCATCAGTCTGGGCATCCAAGAACCAGTATGGCGGAAGCGGAATTTAAAAGGAGAGAGAAATGTCAGTTATAAGTCTTATTGATATAGATAATGCTTCTGATGAAGTAAAAGAAGCCGTAAAAAAACATTTGGAAGACGGCCATACCATAACCAATGAAAAGAGAACACTTCTTCATAATGTTCCCGCATTCTGGGCACTTGAAGGTAAATCATATGAGATGAGTGCAGAGCTAAAGAAGTTCATCACTCCCAGAGCGGCAGCTCTTTTTGAATATGCAATCTCCGTTGAAAACGACTGCCTTGTATGTACCACATATTATAAGAAGTATTATGAGTCCCTGGGTATAGATATAGATCATGTGGAATACACTCCCGAGGAAGAGCTTGTGATCGAATATGCCAGGGCCATCGTAAATGACAGAAAGCATATTCCGGATGAACTGTTTGACAGATTAAAAAAGCACCTCGGTGAGGAAGGCCTGATAGTACTTACCACCATGGGAATGTTCATGATCGCAAATAATTATTTTAATGACATTCTTCATGTTCAATCGGAATTTCTTGAGAAGTAAAGGAGAGCAGTTATGTATCTTAAAAATGTGGGTATATTTGTAAAAGACCTTGAAGGTGCCAAAGCATTCTTTGAGAATTATTTCGGAGCAAAGGTTCTTAAGACTTTTGATAATCCGGATAAGGGATATTATTCTTACATCCTTGAGTTTGACGGTCAGGCATGGCTGGAACTTATGACTAAGCCTGAGATCGTCGATGCTCCCAAGGATCCCAACAGAACCGGCATAGCACATGTATGCTTTAAGATTGACACAAGGGAAAGACTCAATGAGATAATCGAGGGATTTAAGAAGGACGGATATAAGATCCAGTATGAGCCCTCGCTTCCCGAAGGCCCCGGAGAAGTCCGTGCGGTAACTTTTGAAGACATTGTTATTGAAGCAAATTACGGATATTGATAAATGAGTATAAAAGACAAAGTAGAAAATATAGGGAGATTAAGCCTGGCTTATCTCCCTACACCTGTTTATAGGCTGAACAGACTTTCCGAAGAAACCGGGAAGAATATCTGGATCAAAAGAGACGATCTGACAGGAACCGAAACCTCCGGAAATAAGATAAGAAAACTTGAATATACATTTCATAAAGCCATTCGTGAAAACGCAGATGTGATCATTACCGCGGGAGGCGTTCAGTCAAATCATGCACGAGCTGTTGCAGCGGTCAGCGCAAGGCTTGGACTTAAATCTCATCTGGTGCTTGAAGGAAGTTCCGATGCAAATATCGAGGGAAATCTGCTACTTGATCTTATGTTTGGTGCAAAGGTGACTTTTCTGGAAGAAGAAAACAAGACTCTCAGACAAAAAATGGATGAGACCGCCCATGAATACAAAGAAGCAGGTCATACACCATATATAATTCCTGTGGGAGCCTCCGACGGAATCGGAAATTTCGGATATATCAATGCCATAAAGGAAATTCACGAACAGGAAAAGGGGATTGGAACTGAATTCGATCATATTGTCTGTGCTGCAGGATCCGGAGGAACCTATAGCGGATTATTCCTGGGAAATCAGATATACGGACTGCCAAAACAGATCATAGGGATCACGGTTTGTGATAATAAAGAATATTTTGAATCCAAGAGCAGATCCATCATTGAAGAAACCGGACGGATCCTTGATGAAGATTTCAATACCGATGGTCTTAGGTTTATAGACGGTTACAAGGGAAGAGGCTATGCTCTGTCTTCGGAAGATGAATTGAAATTCATATCCGAAGTTGCCGCAAAAGAAGGTGTGGTCCTGGATCCGGTCTATACGGGGAAAGCATTTATCGGGATGATAAATGAGATTAAAAAAGGAACATTTGATGACAGCAATAACATACTGTTCATCCATACCGGCGGACTCTTCGGATTGTTCCCTAAACAGAACCAGATAGCTGATGTTTTAAGATGATATGGAGAAAAGATATGGCCTACGATTTTGATACTGTTTATGACAGAAAAAATACAAATTCATTAAAATGGGATTTTGCATTTGAAAGACATCATTCCGAAGATGAGCTTCCTTTGTGGGTTGCGGATATGGATTTTAAAACCCCGCCTCAGGTTATTGATGCGATCAAGGATGCTGCTGAGATCGGATTCTTCGGGTATACTGAGCCAAAACCACTGGATAAAAAATTAGTGTCCGACTGGTATAAGAGAAGACATGGGTTTTATCCGGATCCGGAATGCATCATCTTCACTCCCGGAACTGTGTTTGGTATCACCACCGCATTGCTTGCATTCAGCAAACCGGGTGATGCAATAATGATCTCACAGCCGGTTTATTATCCTTTTTCCGAAGCGGTTCTCGATAACGGAAGAAAGCTCATTAGTCACGAACTTACAAAGGATGATAAGGGAAGATATACTTACGATTTCGATTCTTTTGAAAAACTCATAAAAGAGAATGATGTTAAGATATATATTATCTGCTCACCTCATAATCCCGTCGGAAGGGTATGGAAAAAGGAAGAACTGGAACGGATTGCAGAGATCACATTAAAATATGACGTTCTTGTCATAGCTGATGAGATACATGCGGATTTCATCTATGAAGAAAATGAATTTGTAAGTTACGCATCCATATCCGAAGAAGTAAGACAAAATACCATTCTGGCCACGGCACCTTCCAAGACCTTTAATACCGCAGGTCTGCAGATTTCTCCCATATTTATCTTTGATCAGGGCAAAAGAAGACAGTTCAGGAAAACGCTTGGAGCAGAAGGATATTCACAGATAGACATTCTGGCACTTGCGGCATTACGGGCATCCTACACCGACTGCGATGAATGGGTTGATGAACTGGTGGACTATATACATGAAAATATCCTGTATATGGAGAAATTCATAAAAGAGAGACTTCCTGAACTGAAGATGACACATCCTGAAGGTACATATCTTACTTGGGTTGATTTTTCGGGACTTGGACTAAACGACAGGGATCTGGAACGTTTCATCAGGGAAGATGCAAAGTTGTGGCTTGATGCGGGATTTATCTTCGGGAAGAGCGGTGAAGGGTTTGAGAGATTCAACCTTGCAGCGCCCAGAATGATAATAGAAGATGCACTTATAAGACTTGAAAAGGCCATAGCGGCACACAGAAAATAATTGAAGAAAATCGTCGCTTTTTGGAGGTGAAAAGCCTTGAAGTGCCGATAAATACTGAAAAAGCGGGTTATAAGTTTTGCTTATAGCCCGCTCTTAATTTTACGAATTATACAGATGAAAAAAACTGTTGTATCGTATCATCATAAACAAAAAACAATTCATCACAAACAGTGATGACAACCTTAAGATAAAGAGGAGGAAATGATCATGAGCAACCACGAATTCAAATTTGAAACCAAGCAGCTTCACGTAGGACAGGAGAATGCAGATCCTGCTACCGACTCCAGAGCAGTACCTATTTATCAGACCACTTCATATGTATTCCATTCAGCACAGCATGCAGCTGACCGCTTCAATTTAAGAGATGCCGGAAACATCTACGGAAGACTTACCAATTCCACCCAGGGTGTCCTTGAGGAAAGAGTTGCAGCTCTTGAAGGCGGTGTTGCAGCACTTGCACTTGCATCCGGTGCAGCTGCCGTAACTTATTCCATCCTTGCAGTTGCCGGCGCAGGTGACAATATCGTAGCCCAGAACAGCATCTACGGCGGAAGCTACAATCTTCTCGACAATACACTTCCCAATTACGGAATTAATACCAAGTTCGTCAACATTCATGATCATGCACAGGTTGCAGCAGCAGTTGACGACAAGACCAAGGCCATCTTCATTGAGACTCTTGGAAATCCCGGATCAGATATTCCCGATATTGAGAAGATCGCAGAGATCGCACATTCTCACAAGATCCCTCTCATCATCGATAACACCTTCGGAACTCCCTATCTCATCCGTCCTCTTGAGCACGGTGCAGACATCGTAGTTCACTCCGCTACCAAGTTCATCGGCGGACACGGAACCACCCTCGGTGGAATCATCGTAGACGGCGGCAAGTTCGACTGGGCAGCTTCAGGAAAGTTCCCCAGATTCACCGAGCCCAACCCCAGCTATCACGGAGTATCATTTGTCGGAGCCGTAGGACCTGCAGCATATGTAACCTACATCAGAGCAATTCTTCTCCGTGACACCGGAGCAGCAATTTCTCCCTTCAATGCATGGGCACTTATTCAGGGACTTGAGACTCTTTCACTCAGACTTGAGCGTCACGTAGAGAATACACTTAAGGTTGTTGAATTCCTTTCAAACCATCCTCTTGTTGAGAAGGTAAATCACCCGGCTGTTGCAGATCATCCCGATCACGAGCTTTACAAGAGATTCTTCCCAAACGGCGGAGCATCTATATTCACATTTGATATAAAGGGTGGCCAGGAAGAGGCATGGAAGTTCATCGACAACCTAAAGATCTTCTCTCTTCTTGCAAACGTAGCCGATGTAAAGAGCCTTGTCATCCATCCCGCATCAACCACTCATTCACAGTTATCGGGCAAGGATCTTTTGGATACAGGCATCAAGCCGAACACCATAAGACTCTCTATCGGTACAGAACACATCGATGACATCATCGCGGACCTTGAAAACGGTTTCGCTGCAATAAGTTAACTAGTGGCAGGGCAATGCCCTGCCATATCTGATAAAAGAGGTAAGTTATGAAAGCTGAAAACGCATTTGTTGAATTTGAAACTGAGGAAGCTGATTCGTTTCCGGAGATATTTGAACTGAATATAGTAAGCGGCGGATGCCATATCTACGGCTACCTGCTTGCACCCGACAAGAGAATAGAAGGTCCCTACCCCACAGTCATAATGTCTCACGGATTTCCGGGCTATACAACAAACAACGATCTGGAACTGGCTCTTATGAGAACGGGCTGCGTTGTGATACATCTTAACCACAGGGGCGCCTGGGGAAGTGACGGAGAGGATCTGGTCACAAATCTAAAGGATGATCT
>JAEEGF010526767.1_pt1 | contig 14873 bp, 14 predicted proteins | sample 9134171 | NCBI WGS metagenome assembly JAEEGF01 (sample SAMN16246542, study PRJNA631951) | gut metagenome | biome: gut microbiome; feature: rumen; material: AP-attached | host: Bos | place: Iran: Karaj | collected 2018-10 | reverse complement strand
CTCATGCGATACGTTCTGGAAGAACACCTCCTGGCGGCTCGTCGATTCCTTCAGCGCCGCGGCCATGCGGGTCATCGAATCGGCGAGACCGGAGAACTCCTCCTCCTTGAAATCCATCTCGCGCGGCTCGAGATCGCCCTCGCCTATGTCGTGCGCGTAGTCCGAAAGGCACTGCACGGGCTTTGACAGCTGTTTTGCAAACACGCGGCTAAGTATGACGCAGAGTATTATCGCCGCCGCGATAACAATAATAAGTATGATATTCATGCGCGAGGCAAGTCCCGTGATCGCGGTGATGTCTATGAACGAGGCGATGTACGCGTTCTTGATGACGGGATCCTCCGAAAGCGTCACGGCATAGGTTCCGTCGTCGGTCTTAAGCGTGGTGTATTTTCCGCCGGCTGTCAGCTTGCCGGAGGTGTAGCTCTCGGCAATGAACTGCGCGGTATCCTCGTCGCCGCGCAGCACGACTACGAGCTCGCCCTCGGAGCTCAGAATAACGGCGTTGCCGCGGGCGCCGGTCACTCTGTCGGGCCGGTCGTCAAAGGACCAGCTCCCGTGACCGTCCTTTCGCCCGTCAAATACGGAGGACGAAATGGTATCGAGCTGCGAATTGACGCGCGCGTCAATGTAGCCGCGCACCGACAGGTTGAACGCGAGCGCGACGGCAACGAGCGCCGCGCAGGTGACGCCGACGAGCGTTATGAGCAGTTTGGTTTTCAAACGACGCTTTTTCATTTCTCTTCCTCAAGCCGGAACCCGTAGCCCCAGACCGCGGCTATCCTGACGCCGCTCCCCTCCAGCTTCTGGCGAAGCCGCCTTACCGTATCGTCCGTCGCGCGGGTTTCCACGACCGACTCGAAGCCCCATATCCTGTTGAGGAGCTCCTCGCGGGAGACCGCCTCGCCGGGGTGGAGCATGAGGTCGCGCAGTACTCCGTATTCGGTAGGCGTGAGGGGCATCGGCTCCTTATCGAGCAGTATCGCGCGGGAGGACTCGTCAAGGGCGAGCCTTCCGAAGCGCGTTTCGTTCTGAACGGGTCTGAACTTCGCGTTCTCGAACTCTATCCTTCTGAATATCGCGCGTACGCGCATGAGGAGCGCCATCGCGGAGAAGGGCTTGGTGATGTAATCGTCGCTGCCGAGACCCAGCCCCATGGCAAGATCGTTTTCCGAATCCCTTGCCGTCAGCATTATTACGGGCACGGTGCTCACAGCGCGGAGCTTCGTCAGTATCGCAAAGCCGTCGCTGCCGGGCATCATTACGTCGAGTATGACGAGATCGCAGGGCGTCTCCTCAAAGCGTTCATACAGGGCGTCCCCGGTGGGGAAATCCTCCGTCTCATAGCCGTCGTTAATAAGGAAGGTCTTTATCACCTGCCTTATGCTGCCGTCGTCGTCCGCTATATAGATGCGTTTCTTTTCGGGATCCACGGTATGCCTCCTGCAAAGCTTTTCGTCACACAGTATTATATCGGTTTTTTCCTTTGATTTCAATGACAAAAGCCGCAATAAACTGCGGCATTTCATACGAGAAGCTTCGTATGAATTTCGTAAATTCCGCAGATCGTTTTCGGAGACCGGAGCCTTATGCCTCTGCTATAATGCGCTCAAGCGGAAGGGAAAAGACCGCGGAACAAAAAACGAAAAGGAGCGATCATTATGAAAAAGAGAATTAAGAGAATAGCGGCGGCGCTTACGTGCCTGGGACTTATGACGGCGGTCGCGGTCCCCGCGGCGCTGGCGGAGAGAAGCGATCAAAGCGAAATCGCGAACGCGGAGCAGAGAACCGAAATATCCGCGCCGGCGAATGAGACGAACGGCGAAAGAAGGGCAAGACCGGAAGGCAGAGAAGATCACGCAAGGCGCCGCGGCAGACCCGAGGAAGCCGCCGAGCCAGAGAACGCGATAGGCAAGGACGCCGCAAAGGAAGCGGCGCTCGCGGAAGCCGGACTCACGGCGGAGCAGGTCGAAAAGCTCAGAGCAAGAGTATCCGATAAGGACGGCACGGTCGTTTACAGAGTCAGCTTCAGATACAACGGGCAGAAGTACTCCTTCGGAGTCGATCCGCTGACTGGCGAAGTGCAGAGCATGAGAGTCGCCGACGACTCCGCGCACGAAGGACACAGGCACTGCGGCGAGCGCCGCTCCGCCGAAAAAGACTCCGCGGCATAAGCCCCGCGTTTGCCGCTCCCCTCCCGAGGGGGGCGGCGCTTTTTGGTTTCCGCCTCGAACGGCAGGGCGTGCTGACGGCGCTCTCATCACCCGGCGCGGCGCGGTTTTTTCATGCCTGCGATTGAATTGTTGCGCGGGATATGTTAGACTTATCCCGATACCGTTGAGATCGCGTCAAGGCGTTAACGCGGTCGACCGTCGAGGGAGCATTATGTACATAAAAGAAATCGATCAGACCTTTTTCGAAGAGATAAAGCGCATGCTTGGGGAAGTATTCGGCGCGCCGCCCTGGAATGAGGATTGGAGCGACGAAAAGCAGCTTGATAATTACCTGCGGGATCTTACCGAGGTCCGCGGCTCGCTCGTGTACGGGCTGTTCGACGGGGATCTTCTTGCCGGCGTTTCCGTCGGCAAGATCAAGCATTGGTGCGGCGGTACCGAGTATTTTATCGAGGAGCTGTGTCTCCGCGCGGAATATCAGGGAAGGGGCGTCGGCAAGGAGTTCTTTTCGCTTATTGAAGCCGAGCTTAAAAAACGCGGTATAAGCACCGTCTTCCTTATGACCGACAGGAATATGCCCGCCTACGGATTTTATAAGAAGCTCGGCTTTGACGAGCTTACGGAGCTTGCGTCGTTTTTCAAGACATTTTGACTTTGCCGCCTGTGAAAAGAGGTTCGTATGATCAAACCGCCAAAGCTGAATAAAGGGGATACCGTTGCCGCGGTCAGCCCGTCCTGGGGCTGCGCCGGCGCTCCGCGCGTAAAATGGCAGTACCGGCTGGGCTGCGCGCGCCTTAACGAGCTTGGACTCGAGGTCGTCGCCGCGCCCAACTCGCTGCGGGGGACCGCATATCTTAAAAACAACCCCGAAGCGCGTGCGGACGACCTTATGTGGGCGTTTGAGAACAAAAACGTCAAGGCGGTAATAGCCAACATAGGCGGGAACGACTCCGTGCGCCTGCTCCCCTATCTCAAGCCGGAGCCGTTCATTGAAAACCCCAAGATATTCTGCGGCTATTCGGATATCATGACGATCCATCTCTACCTTTGGCGGCTGGGGCTTTCGACCTTTTACGGCGATAATCTCCTCACCTCGATCGCGGAGAACGGGCGCTGGCATCCCTACAGCCGCCGCTGGTTCGTGAAGACCTTTTTCGACGCTTCGCCGCTCGGCACGATCGAGCCCTCCGACGAATGGTCCTTCAGCGCGGGTTCCCGCACCGACAGGGCTTCCCTCAAAACATACGTGCCCAACCCCGGCTGTCAGTACGTGCAGGGCAGGGGCCGCGTGAGCGGAAAGCTTTTCGGAGGTCATGCGGATATCAGGACTCTCCGCGCGCCGGACGGATCTGCGCTCGTCGAAAGGAAGGATTTTGAGGGCAGCATACTCTTTTTCGAGGATATCCCCGAGCTTTGCGACGTTGAGTATCTTACCGTATTTCTCGATTGGCTGGGGCAGAGCGGCTTCCTTGAAGCGATCCGCGGCATGATAATAGGCAAGCTGCGTTCGCCGGACAGCTTCGCCCCGTTTGCAGAGTGCATCCGGAGCATCGTTTCGGATAAATACGGGCGGCCTGATCTCCCCGTCATGAGCGGGCTCAACTTCGGGCATTCGTCGCCGACCTTCATACTGCCCTACGGCGCGGAGGCGGAGCTCGATATCGACGCGCTTGAATTCAGTATTTCGGAGAGCGGCGTCGTTTGACCGCGATCGTCCGGGGCGGCATTATTCCTCTGCCGGATTGAAAAACAAAGAAGGATATGATAGACTTGCCTTAATAAGAAACGCAGGGAAGGAAGCGCTATGGAATACCGTAAGATATTCGGACTCATACTCGATCTCGGCGCCGCCATGATCGGCTGCGGCGGCGAAACGCGCCGCGTGACGACCGCCGTTTATATGCTCGCCGAAAGCTACGGCTTTGAAAACGTCAATTTCTGGGTCGTGCCGTCGACCGTTCAGGGCACGGTCACATCCCCCGACGGGGAGGTCTTTTCGGAGATCCGCCACATACACGGTACTTCCACGGATTTCGGTCAGCTTGACGCGCTCAATTCGCTTTCCAGAAAGGTCGTCGGCGAAAAACCCGACGCGGAAGAATTCGCCGGGGAATTCGCCGCCGTCTCGGTCAAAAAGAAGCGCCGCGCATTTATCACCTACCTTGCCGGCATACTCGGCGTAATAGGCTTCGCCGGGTTCTTCGGCTGCGACGTTATGGATATCCTCGTCGTCGCGGCGGCGTCGCTTTTGATCACGTTCGCCGTGCGCCGGCTTTCCGGAAGGGAATCGAACCCGCTGATACTCAATCTCGCCGTGTCCATGCTGAGCGAATTCTTCATCATCACCTGCGTGCATCTCGGCTTCGGGCATCACGTCGGGCTGATAACGGCGAGCGTCGTAATGATGCTGATATCCGGTCTTGCGGCGACAAACGGCATACGCGATCTGATCCACCTCGACCCCCTTTCGGGAATATCGAATATCACCCTTTCGGTCACGGGCGCCCTCGGGATCGCGCTCGGCATAGCCGTGCCGCTCTACGCTTTGAGGGCGTGGGTCCCCGCCGAAGCGGAGGCGGCGCAGCCCGGCGCGATACTCCTGCTGGTATTCGCCGTGATAATCTGCCTGGGCTTTGCGCTTTGGTTCGGCGTTAAGGGAAGGCGCCTTGCGGCGTGCGCCCTCGGCGGCGTTCTGATGGTCGGCGCATACCTTGCCGCCTCGAGCTTTATTAGCTCCAACTTCCTTTGCAGGCTCATCGCCGCGGCGTTCTGCTGCGTCTACTCGCAGATAATGGCAAGGGTCGAAAAAGCCCCCGCGACTATCTTCGTGACGATCGGCGTGCTCCCGCTCGCGCCGGGCTCGTCGCTTTACCAGATGATGCACGGGCTCGTCTCGGGCGACAAGGCGCTTGCCGCGTCCGGCGGGACAAAGCTTTTAAGCACCGCGTTCGGTATAGTAATGGGGCTTATGATCGTCGAGGCGGGCATGAAATACGTGCTCGGCGCGGCGAAGCTCATGAAGAAAAAGAAGCGCTGATCACACTCGGTACGGGAGGGAATATGAAAGAGCTTATCGCTTACTGCGGTCTTGACTGCGAAAAATGCGAGGCGTTCGCCGCGACGAAAAACAACGACGACGCCTTGCGGAAGAAGGTGGCTTCGCTTTGGTCGGAGCTTAACGGCGTTTCAATAACGCCCGAAATGATAAACTGCGAGGGCTGCCGCGCCGCGGGCAGAAAGACGCCCTTCTGCGAATCCCTTTGCCCTATCCGGCAGTGCGCGCTCGAAAAAGCCGTGTCCTTCTGCGGGGGCTGCGCCGAAAAAGCCTCCTGCGAAAAGCTCCGCCTGATCACAGCGAACAGCGCGGAAGCGCGCGAAAACCTCGATATGGAGCTTTAACAAAAAAACGACCCGCCGTTTTGCTTGAACGGCGGGGCTTTTTTTGTTGTTTACTTACCTTGTTCCCGTCAGCTTCACGCCGTTGACGTACAGCGAGTAGCCGTTTGAGATGATGCTCGACGCGTCGCCGTTAAACTCGGTGATATAGGTGTCTCCCGTGAGCGTCCAGGTGCTCGAAGCGTCTATGGTGACGGAGACCTCGCCGACCTCGGTCGAGACGGTCGCTCCCTTCGCGTTCACGATGTTCCCGCCTATCATGCCGGTGAAGGACGATCCGCTCGTCAGCTCGAGCGTGAGCCGTGAGTTGCTTCCGACGAGCAGCGTGCCGTCAAGCTCCTGCCCAACGGCGCGGAGCACGGCGACGTTCGATCCGCCCGACCAGCCGTCGGCGCAGACGGAGAGGAGCACGTTGTCCTTATCCTCGTTGACTATCCTGACTCCCTCGAGAGTGATGACCGCGCTGGTGTTGGTCACGTGGAAAACGTGCCCGTTTTTGCTCGCAAGCGAGCCGCCCGTCATATTGAACGAAGCGGTGCCGCTCGCCGCGTCGCCCGACATCGACTGATAAAGCATTATGCTGTCGAAAAACGAGGCGTTGCTGTTGCATTTGGTGTTGTTGGCGGTAAGCTCGCAGTTGTTGAGCGTGATCGAATTGAGTCCCTCTATGCAGACGCCCTCCGAAAGATTGGAAACGAGCTTCGCCTTCGACACGGTGATATCCGCCGTGGAGTATATGGCGGGAGAGCCAAGCCCGTTCGAGGTATAAGTGCCGCCCTCGACAACGACTATGCCGCCGCCGCGGTCGGAGCGGATGGGCGCGGAGGACTGTCCGCTCGTGGTGACGTTAAGATCGTACGCGTAGGTCCTGCCGCCGCCGGTGGTCATTATGCCGCCGGAGCCGGAACCGGTCGTCACGATGGTCGTGCCGCGTATTATAACGGTGGTCCCGTCGCCCTCGGCGCCGTTCCTGCCGCCGTTCCCGCCGTAGGAGAACACGCCGTTCGCGCCGAAAGCGCCGGTGGTTATCGTGCCGCCGGTAATGGTCGTCGTCGTGCCGCCCATTGCGAGCACCGCCGCGCCGACTCCGTAGAAGCTCGAATTATCGCCGCCGTCCGCGTCGCCCGCTTTGGTGACGGTCGGATCGTTTATCGTGACCGCATCGGAGGTTTTTATAAGAAGCGCGTTCTCGTTGGATGCGGTGCTCGAATAAGCTTTGCCGCTCTGAATATCCGCCGAGGTTATCTCGGTCGCGCCCTTGTACTCAATATCCGCGCCGCCGGGACCCCCGGGACCGCCGGGACCTCCCGGTCCTCCGGGACCGCCCGCGTGAGGCGTGCCATCGGGTGGGTTGCCGCCGGGACCGCCCGGTCCGCCTGCGGGAGGCGTGCCGTCAGGAGGGTTGCCGCCTGGACCGCCCGGCCCGCCCGCGGGGGGCGTGCCGTCGGGAGGGTTGCCGCCCGGTCCCGCGGGAGAGGTGTTCGCCGCGTCCTGCGTCTCCTGCGCGGGAGAAGCCGGCTCCGTCTTTGAACCGCAGCCGGCGAGGCAGAGTATCATAAGCATCGACAGAAATATCGCCATTATCCTTTTCATTATTTTGACCTTTCCCGGCGTTTTTCATTGTAAGAAGCGCCGTGCGAAAGCCCCGCCGCAGCGCAGGCTTCCTCTTAAACAGTATAGCACAGGTAAAAGCAATATAGATGGCAGTACTGTGACAAACGAAAAACAATTCGGCAAACGATCGGACGATTGAATTCCGCCCGCCGATATGATAAACTGATATCATCAAAAACGAAAGGCGGGTCCCCATGTATATCAAGGATGAATACATATTGAGCTTTAAGGGCGAGGACGTCGGCTGGCTGCACGTTATGAGCGACGGCCGCCGCTCGTACAGAGTGAGCAATTGGCTTGAAGAGGAGCAGAAGGAGGCGCTCAAGTCCATAGGGCTCGATAAGGATATCGAGACGAAGGAAGAGCTCCCCGCGATAAAAGCGCTTATGGCGAAGGAACACCGCGTCAAGGGCAAAAAGCAGCCGATATTCGTGGACGGCGACTGGACGCTCACCCGCAGACCGCAGGAGCTTGACGATACGTTCCTGATCTACCGCTGCGGCGCGGAAAAGGGCGCGCCGGGCTATTCCGAAAAGAATCATTCCGCCCCGCATTGGGAGGGGCCCAAAACGCCCGACGGCATGAAAGAATGGTGCACCTGGTACCTTTTCCGAAAGATGGACGACGGCACGTACGAGGCGGAGCTTGACGAATCCTGGTGGTGGGGCGGCGGCCATAACGACGGCGGGACCATACGAACGCCCATCCCGGAGGAATGGCATTCCCTGCCCTACGACGAATTCCTCGAGAAAGTCGTCGGGCTTTCCTCCGCGAGGCATTACGGCTTCGATGCGGAGGACCTCAAGGAAAAGAATGGGCTGAAGGAGTTTTTCGGCTATTGACGCCGACCGTACGAAGCCCCGGCATTCAGCCGGGGCTCTTTTTGCTGCTTGCTACCTGCCGAATCTTTTCCCGATCTTCTTCTCACAAAGCGCGACCGCATAATACATGAGCGCCGCGAGCAGGCAAAGTATCACGATGCTCGCCATAACGAGGTCGAGCTTGAACACCTGCCCGCCGTACACTATGAGGTACCCGAGCCCCCGCTTTGAAACGAGGTATTCGCCGACGATCACGCCGACCCAGCTCATGCCGACGCTGATCTTGAGCGCGCTCATCACCGTCGGCACGGAGGCGGGCAGCACGCCCTTGAAAAAGCATTGGGCGCGCGTCGCTCCGAGGGTCTCGAAGAGCTTCGTCTTGTCCCTTCCCGCCTCTATGAACCCGGCAAGCACGCTCATCACCGTAACGACCGTTGAAACGAGCAGCGCCATCGCGATTATCGCCTCCGGTCCCGCTCCGACCCAAACGATGAGTATCGGTCCGAGCGCGATCTTCGGCAGAGCGTTGAGCACGACGAGATACGGATCGAGCACCCTCTCGAAAAGCGGTACGAACCAGAGCACCGCGGCGATAAGCACGCCGAGCGCCGTGCCCAGCACGAAGCCGACGACCGTTTCATAGAACGTTGTGAAGATATGTCCGAAGAGCTCCCCCGCCCTATACAGCGAGACGACGGTTTTTACCACCCTTGCCGGGGACGATATTATGAACGGGTCGAGCATGCCGCTCCTTCCCGCACCGTCCCACGCGAGTATCAGCAATGCGAACAGAACGATGCGCAGCGCATGGGTGATCCGCGTGCCGCGCCGGAGCTTTTTTATAAATTCAGCGTGTTCCCTGCTCATCGTTTTTAAGCTCCTTCCAAATACTGTTGAACAGCACGGGAAATCCCGGGTCGGCGCGCCGTTCTATGGCGCTTCCCTTGAGTCCCGTTACGAATTCCCGTTTTACGCGCGCCGGTCTTTTTGAAAACACCGCCACCCGGTCGCTCATGCAGATCGCCTCCGAAATGTCGTGCGTGACCAACAGCGCCGTATAGCCCCCCTGTTTTATGATCGAGCGGACCTCCTCCTCGAGCTCTATCCGCGTTTGATAATCAAGCGCGGAGAATGGCTCGTCAAGCAGAAGCAGCTCCGGCGAGGCGGCGAGAGTCCTTATGAGCGCCGCCTTCTGCCTCATTCCGCCGGAGAGCTCCTTGGGGTAATGGCGGGCAAAGTCTCCGAGTCCGTATTTTTCAAGCATTTCTTTCGCTTTTTTGCGCGTTTTCTCGTTGAGTTCGCGCCTTATTTCAAGCCCGAGCAGCACGTTTTTTTCGATGGTCCTCCATTCTAAAAGCTCGTCTCTTTGCAGCATGTAGCCTATCCTCTTTTTGGCAAGCGCGGGCGTCGTCCCAAGCACCTCTATACTGCCGGACGAGGGCGCGTACAGCCCCGCCACGAGCGACAGAACGCTCGTCTTGCCGCAGCCGGAGGGGCCGACTATCGCAAGAAACTCCCCCTTTTCGACGTTCAGCGAAAGCCCCTCTATCGCCTTCGTTTCGCGCCGGGGCTCGTGATATGAAAAGCTCAGCTCGCTGAGCCGTAAACTCGTTTCCAATTCAAGACCTCCTGTGATCCCTTTTTACGGGAAGGATCATGCTGTAAAATATGCTCGGCTGCGCGCTTTCGTTCCCCGCCGCGCCTTGACACGGCAATTGCTCATTATTATAATAAACACATAATAAAAGCCCCTTCGGGCGCATGCTCCCAAGGTTTGCGGATGCACCCTCCGGGCGGAAAGAAGGAACTATGGAAATCACCGAAGCCGTAAAGAAATTCAAGGACCAGATCAAGCTCCTGCACGCTTACGAGCACGCGATGGGCGTAATGTATTACGATATCGAGACCGCCGCGCCGAAGAACGCGATCGCCGGGTTCTCCGATACTCTCGCCGCGTTTTCGGAGATCACCTACAATATCTCCGTCAACGAGGAGAATTTCAAGCTGCTCGATTTTTTGACCGAGCACGCCGGCGAGCTTGACGAGATCACCCGCCGCGAGGTCGAAGAGGCGCAGCGCGGCTTAAAGCTTTTGAGGAACATACCCGTGGATGAATTCGTGGAATACCAGCGCGTACAATCCGAGGCGTCCTCCGTATGGCATGACGCGAAGGTCAATTCCGACTACGCGCTGTTTGAGCCGTATCTTAAAAAGCTCGTCGATTTCAACGTCCGTTTTGCCAAATACGCCGCTCCCGATATGGATCCCTACGATTACTGGCTCAACGAGTTCGAGGAGGGCTTCACTCAGGACGTGCTCGACAAGTATTTCGCCGGGATCAAGGCGGCGCTCGTGCCGCTCATCCACAGGATAGGCGAAAAGGAACAGATCGAAAACGGGTTCCTGCGTAAGAACTACCCCGTTTGGAAGCAGCGCGAGCTCTCCGATTACCTGATGGAGGTAATGGGCATCGACCGCGCCGACTGCGCGATAGGCGAGACGGAGCATCCCTTCACCACGGGCTTCAACAAGCACGATCTTCGCATCACCACGCATTATTATGAGAACGCGCTCGAATCCAGCATGTATTCCGTCATTCACGAGGGCGGTCACGCCACCTACGAAATGGGCAACTCGGACGAGCTTATCGGCTCCTCCCTCGCGGGGGGCGCTTCCTGCGGCATGCACGAGTCGCAGTCCCGCTTCTACGAGAACATAATCGGCCGCTCAAGGGCGTTCATCGAGCTCGTTTTCCCGAAGATAAAGGAGATGTTCCCCGACGAGCTCGAGGGCGTTTCTTCGGAGGACTTCTATCGCGCCGTCAACCGCGCCGAGCCCTCTCTCATCAGGACGGAAGCCGACGAGCTGACCTATTCCCTGCACGTGCTCGTCCGCTACGAGATCGAGAAAAAGCTCATGCACGGCGAGCTCGATACGAAGGACGTTCCCTCCGAGTGGAACAGGCTCTATAAGGAGTACCTCGGCGTGGACGTGCCCTGCGACAGGGAGGGCTGCCTGCAGGATTCCCATTGGTCGGGCGGCAGCTTCGGCTATTTCCCCTCCTATTCCCTGGGCTCCGCCTACGGCGCGCAGATACTCCATGCCATGAAGAAGGAGCTCGATCCCGATCGCCTCGTCCGCGAGGGAAAGATCTCCGTCATCACCGATTGGCTCCGCGAGCATATCCACAAATACGGCAGGATCAAAAAGCCCGCCGAGCTCCTTGATATCGCCTGCGGCGAGGAATTCGATCCCGGTTATTACGTCAAATACCTGACCGATAAATTCTCCGAGCTGTACGGGCTGTAAAAACCCGACACGAAAGGCTCCGCGGCTGTTTGCTGCCGCAGAGCCTTTTTTATCTTAACGACCGCGTTCTACGCTTCCCCACTTGAAATATCCCGGACTTCATGATAATATGATAGATGGATCAATTTCGTCCGGAGGCGTTATTTTGAGCGTAATAATCGAAATAATAAAGTGTATCGTCCTGGGGCTCGTTCAGGGCCTCGGCGAGTTCCTGCCCATATCCTCGAGCGGGCATCTTCTGCTCTTTCAAAAGCTGTTCCATCTTGAGGAGGGCGGGCATCTTTTCACCGTGCTACTCCACGTGGCGACGCTCGTTGCGGTATGCGTCGTCTACCGCGAGCAGATAATCGCTCTCATCAAAAAGCCCATCCAGTGGAAAACGCTTTGGCTTATAGTCGCCACGGCTGTGACCGCCTGCATAATGCTGATCATGAAGAAGGTCCTGCCCATCGATACCGACGACGCGAAAGCCATGTTCCCGTATCTCGGATACCTGTTCCTCGGCACGTCGCTCATGCTGCTGGCGGGGGAATTCGCAAGGTACAATATCAAGCGCAGACTCGGCTCGAACGATATGAAATGGTACCACTCGCTCATCATCGGCGCGCTGCAGGGCGTCGCGGTGCTGCCGGGCATATCCCGCTCCGGCGCGACCATCACGGGCGCGTTCTTCTGCGGCATCAGGAAAAAGGACGCCGCGGAGTTTTCGTTCCTGCTCTCCATCCCGGCGATCCTCGGCGGCGCGGTACTCGAGACGCCCAAAATAATAAAGGGCGACCTCGGCTCGTTCACCTGGTACGGCACGCTCATAGCTATGATAGTCGCCGGCGTTTCGGGGTATTTTGCGATACGCTTCATGCTGAAGCTCATCACCAAGCGCAATTTTGACGCATTCATCATCTACACCGCCGCGCTCGGTCTTGCCATACTCGTTTACCGGCTCGTAACCCACCTGATCTGATCCGCGAAAGGATACCTATGAGAAAAGCAAATCCCAAAGAAAAGAAACAGCCTCAGTTTAATCCGTACGAGAAGCATTTTATCCCGCGGCACGATATCCCGACGCTTGCGATCGTCGCCTGCGTGTGCTTCCTGCACTGCTGCGTGCTCTCGTATTTTTACGAGCCGTACCACTTCCTTTCCGGCGGCGTTACGGGTCTTTCGCTGCTCTTCGGCTACCTTTGGAACATCCCCAAATGGGTCGTGCTGATAGGCTTGAACATCCCCATCGCGATAATCGGGATCAAATTCGCAAGCTTGAAATTCAGCCTGTTCAGCCTGTTTGCCACCGCCTGCTACTCCGTTTTCTTCGAGCTGCCGATCATGGACAGCATCAAGGCGACGGGCGGGCTCGGTCCGGATTACGCGCTCCTTTCGGCGATAGTCGGCTCCGCCATTATCGGCGTGACCTGCGCGCTCGTCGTTAAGCGCGGCGCGTCGCTCGGCGGCATAGACATCATTTCGATAATACTCAACCGCAGGCTCTCGATACCCGCGGGCTCGATAAATATCGTCTTCAACATAATCATAATGAGCACGCTGATCCATCCCTACGGCGTGCAGGTCGCGCTTATGAGCATGCTCTCCATGTTCATCAACAACACGGCGTACAATTTCGCCATGCGCGGCATCAACCACAATATGACGGTGTTCATAATCAGCGAGGAATGGGACGAGATCGCCCCTCAGGTGCTCCAGGAAATGGGCAGGGGCGTGACGTACATCCATGCGGAGGGCGCATACACCGGTCAGCCGCGAAAGCTCGTCTACTGCATAGTGAAAACGACCGAGCTCGCAAAGCTCAAGCACATAGTGAGGGAGCGCGACCCGAAGGCGCTCTTCTCCATAATCGAAACGCAGGAGGTCGTGGGACGCGGCTTCGGCGCAATGAACTGATCAAAATCAATCAAAGGAGATATGACCATGAACGAATTTGTTGATTCCATCATCGAGCGGGACCGTGAGAAGCTGATCGCCTCCCTTCAGGAGAGCATCCGCATCCCCAGCACCGAGGCGGCTGCCGAGCCCGGCGCGCCCTTCGGCAGGAACGTTTCCGAAGCGCTGCATCACGCCCTTGCGACCGCGGCGGATCTCGGTCTTAAAACGACCGATATGGAAGGCTACGTCGGCTGTGTCGAGCTTGGCGAGGGCGAGGAGATGCTCGGCGTTATCTGCCATCTCGACGTAGTGCCCGAGGGTACCGGCTGGAAGCATCCCCCCTACGGCGCGGTCATAGAGGACGGCGTTATGTACGGGCGCGGCGTGCTCGACGATAAGGGTCCGGCGTTCGCCGCGATCTACGCGCTTGCCGCGATAAAGGAAGCCGGCGTTCCCCTGAAGCGCCGCATCCGCATAATCCTCGGCACAAACGAAGAGACCGGCTGGGGCTGCATGGCATATTACAAGGAGCATGGCGAGGCGCCCACGCTCGCCTTCACTCCGGACGGCGAATACCCCGTGGTCAATTCCGAAAAGGGCATTCTCCACACCACCTTCGAGAAGCATTTCCCGAGCAGGCTCCGCATCAAGGCGGGCACAAGACCCAACGTTGTCCCCGGCCGCACGGAGATATTCGTACCCGTCGCCGCAGATAAGGTCCGCGGCGCGGCGGAGAGCGCGGGGCTCGATGATTTCACGTTTGAGATAGAGGAAAAGGACGGCGGCTCGTCCGTCACCGTGATCGGTCTCGACGCGCACGCCTCCATGCCCGAAGCCGGCAAGAACAGCCTGCAGGCGGCGTTCGTACTGCTCGACAGGCTCGGGCTCGACGGCGAGGACGGCGCTGTGATCGCCCGCATGCACGATGCGCTCGGCATGGGTCTGCACGGCGAGAGCATGGGGCTTGACGTTACCGACGCCTCCGGCCGCCTGACATTAAACCCCGGCGTTATCGACTGGGACGAGAACGGCATATCGGATTTCAAGATCGACGTGCGCCATCCCATCTCCCTCTCCGCGGACAACGTCAAGGCTGCCGAGGAGAAGGCGCTCGGCATGGAGGTAAAGCACGTCCATCAGCAGGACGGGCTTTACGTTCCCCCCACGAGCGAGCTCGTTTCGAAGCTGCTCGACGTTTACGCCGCCCGTTCCGGCAAGCGCCTCGCGCCCCTTGCGATAGGCGGCGGCACCTACGCGCGCGCATTCAAGAACGCCGTCGCGTTCGGCTGCGAGATCCCCGGTCATCCCTCCCCCGTGCATATGCCGAACGAGATGATCTCGATCGATGACCTTATGTTCGACGCGCACATGATCGCCGACGCGATGCTCGCGCTCGCGGAATGACCCGATAAACATTAAGCACGGCGCCTCAAGGGTGCATTCACTTAAGGAGATGCAGGTTTTCAGCCTGAAAAAAGTCAACGTATAAAAAGATATCCGGGGACAGCTCACATCCCCGGATATTTCTTTTGTATTTCGGCTGAAAACCGCGAAGCGTCTCAAAAGAGGAGATTTTTGCGCCATGCAAGGCGAAAAGCGGAAAAATACTTGGAAAGTCTTTTGAGCATTTTCAACGAAGCAGGGTGCAAAAAGATACCTTTTGAGGGTGCATATCATTAAG
>JAEEGF011105574.1_pt1 | contig 14877 bp, 10 predicted proteins | sample 9134171 | NCBI WGS metagenome assembly JAEEGF01 (sample SAMN16246542, study PRJNA631951) | gut metagenome | biome: gut microbiome; feature: rumen; material: AP-attached | host: Bos | place: Iran: Karaj | collected 2018-10 | reverse complement strand
CACGGGGGGCACGAGGGCTCGACAGGTGATGTTCCTGATGGCATTGCCTTGGGAAAAGGCCCTCGTTCCCAACGATTGCAGGCCACGTCCCAACGTCAGGCGTGCCATCGCTGTGCAACCATAAAAGGCCTGCTGGCCCACGTTAGCCACACTGTCACCCAGGGTGACTTCCTCGATGTTGGCACATTTGTAGAAGGCACTCTTGCCGATGCTGGCCGCCCCAACTGTTACACTTGTGAGCGAGTCACAATAAACAAACGCATAATCATGAATGGCACTCACTCCTGCAGGCACATCAAGATGTTTCACGACATTGCCGTCGATATGCAGCTGATGGGTGATAGACAATGGATTGGCGGTAGCATCATCAAACTCCATCTGACACCACGACTGCACATCTTGCACCTCGACACGCTTGATGGCGGGACACTCGTCAAACACACCACTGCCGATTGATTTGACCACGCCCTGAAACGACAGTTGCTCAAGGTTCGGGCTGAAGTAGAAGGCATAATCTACAATCTTGTCAACGTCATGAAAAACCAGTTGATCAAAGTCACAGTAGCAGAAGGCCGCATAACTGATCGTATCGACATGAGCAGGGAACGTCAGGGTGCCCTGCAGGGGACAGCCAAAAAACGCATATTCACTGAATGTACCCACGCTGCCTATCATCTGCAGATCGTTCAGACTCGGACAGTTGTAAAATGCCCTGTAGCCCACGTGACGCAGGCCATCGGGCAAGGTGACACGCTCCAGGTTGGGGCACTCATAGAACGCATAGTTGCCAATGGTCTTCACACCGTCCTCAAAGGTAACGCTCTTGATGGCCTTAACACAGCCAAAGGTGAACTGCTTCACCTGCTGCACCTCACCTCCGATGACAAGATGAGTGAGTTCCTCGCCGTTGCAATAGATGTGCTGTGCCAAGTACATGGGATTGGCAGGTAGAGTCTCAAAATCTATCTCGGCCCACGCCTTGATGTCCTCGATATTGACACGGTCAATCCCGTCGGATCCATAGAAAGAATATAGTCCTCCGTGCTTAAACGACTTGCCTAATGTAACTTCTCGCAACTTAGTGCATTGGACAAAGGAATAATGTCCTATCGACTCGATATATGGCAGGCTGACCGACTCAAGATCCTCGCACATGGCAAAGGCCTTGTCGCCAATTCCGGTGACGCGATAGGTAACCCCGTCGTGGGTCACCGTTCTGGGGACCTCAACATGTCCGCTATAGGTGTTGTAGTCCGCGTCACGGTTGGTCACCAGGGCCTCGTTACCTTGTAGCCTGTAATAAATGCCGTCCTCCTCAAAGTCATAGTTGGTAGGCGCTTCGCTCTCGTTACCATCGGCAGGATAGATTTGATAAACCATGTTCTGCCTGTACATGAAGGCACAGCCAGGATAGGGATCGAGCAAATCCAACTCAAAAAAGCCGTCACAGGCGCCGCCCCAACCCCAATTAACGTGATACAATCCGTTATCATAACCGTCGATGACAAAAGCGTGTCCCCCAGAACCGTCATTGCCGTCATACAGGACAGGGCGGCCTGAGAGCAGTTCGCCTTCTAACATTGCACGCCACTCGTCGTTACTGTAGCTATCGCGAGCCGCGAAATCGACACGACGGCTATAGCCAAACAAATTGAGCGAAAACACTTGATCTATGTGGCTGGCGGCCGTTCCACCAGGCGAGCAATCGCTTTTGCAGGCCTGACTGCAGTAGCGCATCAACCGGGCCACAGCATGGCCCTGTTGGTCGGTGTAGAGTTTTGCGTAATAGTCATCCAGCATGTGCTCCCAATCCACACTCACGCTAGGTAGCGGCTCATGAACAATCTCTAAAGTCTCACTTGTATATCCGGGCAATTCGGGCAAGACATCGGGAAATTTCCAGAAATACATCACCTGGGCCAATGCCGTGGCCACGCAGCCCGTCAGGCAGTATTCACCCTCATACACGGCACACTCCCAGTCATAGGGCTCTTCTTGGCTCCAATGACAGGTCACCATCGGCTCGATGGTCTGTCCCTCGGCAGGGCTGCGGCGCGGCCCGTCCACAGCCTGTAACTCAGGATGTTCACGCAACCACTCAATCTGGCGCTTGTAGCCGTCGAGCCACCACCGCAGGTTGCACGGCAGATGCTCCACGTCAAGCAAGCCGTTGCCGTAGCCCAGAATCGGCTTCACCCGGTCCTCTCCCGACACAATGACATAGGCGCCATCATCGCTCGTGTTAAACACATAGAAATCGGCCTGACCGCCGTCGGCCATGCGCTCCACATGGTCTAGCCGCAACGTCACCCCGGGAGACATCAGTTTACCGGCTCGCTGGCTCGACATGAACTTCTGCGCGCGGGACATAGCCGCATCGGCATCTACCTCGGCTGCTCTTATCTCATTTCCCGGCAAGGCTATGGCAGCCATCATAACCACAATCAACAAATGTAGCTTTTTCATCGTTCCTTACTTTTTAAATATGATACTTGAATGACGCAAATGTAAGGACAGGGCGACATTTTTCCAACCTTTTTACAAGAAAAACGCATCTGATGTTGAAAAATGACGCAAAAGTGTCTAATAATTTGACACTTTTTCACAAAACAAGCCCGCACACCTCACGCCTCAACACGATCAATCATCGGCCGAGGGGTGGAGAGAGGCTATAAATGACAAACTATTGTATCGTTTCGATAATCGAGTTCACATCGGCAATGTTGACCTCGGTATCGTCATTGACATCATACCAGAGCGAGGCATTGCCGTTCTGAATGGCGTCGATGACAGCATTGATGTCGGCGATGTTGACTTCTCCGTCGCCGTTAACGTCGGCAAAGGGATTGTTGACGTTGACGCTGACCATATTTACGAACCAGGGCCAAATGCCTGTCTTCTTGTAGGTATCATACGCTTCGGCAGGTACCATGAGCCGGCAACGGGAGTAGATGCCGCGCTCAAAGCAGTCGGGATTGGCCATGTCGGCAGGCACGATACCGCGGCAATAAATGGCAGAAAGCGCCTTACACCCGGCAAACGCTTTCATGTCAATCGAACGCAGGGATTGGCCCAAAGTCAGTTTGGCCAAGGCCGAGCAACCATTGAAGGTATTCATCGCGATAAACTCGATGCGATCGGGGATGACGCGCGTGGTAAGGGAACTGCAGCCGTTGAAAGCGTCGGGACTGATAGTCTGCAGGCCTTCAGGTAACGTGACGCGTTGCAACGACGAGCAGGACTGGAAGGCACTCTCTCCAATAGTCGTGACAGCAGTGGGCAAGGCGATACTTTCCAGCTTGCTGCAGCCCTTGAAGCTGCTGGTGCCTACCGACCTCAAGGTCGATGGCAGCGTCACGGACTTGAGTCTTGCACAATCGGCAAACAAGTTAGGGCTCAAAGTGGTGATACCCTCGGGCACAACGGCGCCAGTGAGTGATGAACAACCGCTGAATGCCCGTGTAGCCAACGACGTCATCGTGGCAGGCAGCGACAGAGTGGTAAGACCCGTGCAGTAGGCAAAGGCTTCGGTATCGACAGCATCAATGCCATCCTCAAGAGTGACTGATTTCAAGGTCGTGCAGTCGGTAAAGGCATGCTTTCGCACAACGCCAACAGCAGCAGGAACGACAAGGTGCTCCAGCTCGGTTCCATCGACGACCAGACGGTGGGCTGCACTCAACGGATTGGCATAACGCTCGGCAAAGTCAATGCCTAACCAAGCTTCCAGGCTGGGGGCATGCACCGACTTGAGGCTCAAGCACTCGACGAAGGCTCGGGCATCAACACGCTCGAGCGAGGCTGGCAACGTGACAGAAGTCAATGCCAAACATGAATTAAATGCCAGTTGGCCAATGCGTTCAACTCCCTCGGGGATGGTTACTGAAGTAAGATTAACGCAGTTACAGAAAGCCAAATCATCGATGGCGGTAATAGCCAGTGTCTCGCCGTCATGGTTTACAGTAGCTGGAATGACAACTCGGCCGCTATAGCTGTTGTATTCGGTATTGCTGCAGGTCACCCAAGCCTCTCCATCGACATCGCCATAGCGATAGTAAATGCCATCGACCTCAAAGTCATATTTATCTTGGGTCGAATGCTCGGTCGAGGGATACATCTCATAAAGGATCTCCTGCAACGCCAAGAACTTGTAGCCACGCACATCAAAGGCGCCCAAAGCAAAGTAACCGTTATACGAGCCATTCCAGCCCCAGTTGACGTGATACTTGCCGTCGTAGTAACCGTCCACCACAAAGGCATGGCCACCGGCAACAGGGTCGTTGCCTGAATACAGCACGGGTCGCCCCGCCAGCAGTTCGTTCTGCAAGAACACGTCCCACTCATCGTAGGTGTAATTCTTCTTCTCCAATTGAGTGGCGGCATGATTATAACCGAAATATTTCATGGCAGCGAGCTGGTCATGGACATAAGCGCCGCTTCCGTTAGGGCTGTAGTCCATTTTGACAGCCTGACCACAATAGCGCATCAGCTTGGCTACGGCATCTGACTGCGCGCTGCTATAAGGTGTAGCGGCATAGTCGTTAATCATATTGTCCCATTCCACACTTGTAGAGGGAAGTGACTGAACATGAATCCTGTGCTCTCGAGTGGTATAGCCTCCCAACGAGGGGAGCTGAGCGGGATATTGCCAGTAGTACATCACCTGGGCCATCGCGGTAGCCACACAACCGGTCACACTGCGCTCGCCCTGGAACAGGGGACATTGATTGTAGAATGGTGCGCTCTGGCCCCAGTTGCAGGTGAGCAAGGGGGCGATAGTCACATCATTCACGGGAACACAGAGTTCCACCTGGGCCTCAGGATGGGCGTGCAGGTACTCCAGTTGTTCACTGTAGCTGTCGAGCATCCACTGCAGGTTGCAGGGCACATCGCTCATGTCGAGAACACCGTCGCCATAGGCCAGCACAGGCTCGGCACGGTCATCGCCCGAGACAATGACAAAACTGCCGCCGTCACTCGCATTGAACACGTAATAGTCGGCCTGTTGCGGCTGGGCCTTGGAAATAGCGGTGTACGCCAGATTCATAGAGGACGAAACAGGCATCAGCCTGCCCATGCGAGGCGATAGCAAAAAGCGCATCGCTGTCCCACGTGCGGCATCCGCATCGACGGGAGCCGCATTCATGCCAATAGCTACTGCAGCCATCAGCAACGATACTTGAAATCTTTGTCTGGTAGTCATATTGGTTACTTTCTATACTTAGTTCTTCATCTTGACAGGTCTAAAATCTCCCTAAACTCTAAACCCTAGACCCTAAACCCTAGACCCTAGACCTCAATCTTTGAACCCAAAAGTTCAAAGATTGAATAAAATAGCGTCAATAATGGCGTTGACATCTGCGATATTGACCTCTCCATCACCGTTAGCATCACAAGTCTCACCGGCGCTGACGCCCAGGATGGCGTCAATCACGGCATTGACATCGGCAATGTTTACTTCACCGTCGCGGTTCACGTCACAGGGCGAATAGGCTGCGGCCTTCATGTACCAGAAACTGGCGGTGCCCTCGTCGGCGTTGACCTTCATGGACGTAATCGGCTTGTTCATGAACCCGCCGGTATAGACCGTTGCAGGGGGTGTGGAATAGTTGGTCAGTGAATCGAGGTCTCCATAAGGCCACGGATCTGTGGAATTGGTACCGCTGGACAGCCTACCGTCAGCGGGAATGATGGTCATGCGCGGGTGAGAACTGATGTTGTTGGGGGTGTTGGCGTCCCAAATATCCTTGTCATAGTCCACATGCAGCACAAGTATTCCCTCACCGGGCAAGAAAGCATCCCAACCGGTGCGAGTGCGATACTCCAGCAGGTAGTATTCATCGGGATTGGCATCGTTGGTGACCTTAACAGCATTACCGCCATCGCCATTGAGCGGCGACAGGACGTACTGGGTATTCTCTTCAGGATCGATGAGGTCCATCCAGCCCATGAAATGACGCTCATAGGAAGTGTAGCCCGCAGGGGTGTGGGCATTATCCAGATAGCATCCATGATCCATAATGGACCAGTTGCTCATGCCGTAATAGTAGCCGCCATTAGTAGGATAAAAGTCGGGAAGACCCAAGCAGTGCCCGAACTCGTGGCAGAAGGTGCCAATGCCGTCAATAATCATGCTTTGGTTACTGCCGCCCTCCAACTCGTTGAAAACGGCATACTTGTTAATAGTTACTCCATCGAGCACAAAGGGGCCTGTCACGCTGCAGCCCCAATCATAGGACTCCTGCATATCCCATTGGCAAGGCCACACGCTCTCGGGAACCATTCGATAGGCTTGCGCCTCACCCACACCGGCATAGAGCACAACAACCACATCGACCATGCCGTCGCCATCATTGTCATAGACCGAGAAATCCACATCAGGCAACAACTGGCATGCATCATATATCATCGTGCCCAACCCGGCATCAACCTCAGTGCCATAAACGAGCTTGTTAGCACCATAATAGTTGCGGTCCTGAGGAAGATCGACGGGACCCAAGATGTCAAACTGCGGCGTGAATTGGCCGCGGGACTGCGACTCGAAGTAATGCAGGCAGCTCTTGTCCATCTCGTTGAATTGGCTCTGGAACGTGGCCACGGGATCCTCATGAATGAAATGGACATCAGCATAATTGGCCAAAATAATGGGGATGCGGGGGGAGCCCGTCGTGGGCACCTGAGGGTCGGTGTTGACTTCCTCGCGGCGCGGAGCACGCAACCGTTGGGAGTCAAGCGACAGTTGCTTGTGATAGGCCTGAATGAAGGCCTGTTCCTCGATGCCGCGTTTGCCCTGGTCGTGGGCACGCACATTGCTCAAGGCGCCATTAGCGACATAACAGTAGTCGCCATGGCCGTCACGGGCCACCACAAGGCCATCCATCGTCACCATCGAGCGATGCAATTCGCCACCAGCCATCACCAGCGTCACCGTCGAGCCGTCGCTCTGCAAGTGAGTAAAAGGCAAATGCTTGGCAGGCACCGACATCGCAGCAACATAACACAATGCAGTTGCCGCAATCGCCAAAAATATCCTTTTAGTCATAATTACTTCTTCTTGGCAGTTTCAGCCTTCACATACTCCAGCATCGAAGACTTCAAGTCTAATTCGACGTCTGCATCCTTGAAATTATCGATTTTCCACTCGCCGTCCTCGTTGACCAGTTGCACAGTCACGGGTTTTGCGTTGTCAAAATTATGCAACATGAATTCGACGGTAGCCTCTGTGTCCTTCATCGACAGGACCTTAGCATCGCTGATTGACAAATTGTGCCAATCCTGCCCCATAATCCAGTAGTCGGCCTCCCAGAAGCCAAGTTCACCGGCATGATACATGCTGTCGATCTCATTGATCTGCTCACACAACTGGTTCCACTCGCGGCTGCAATAAGCTCGATTGAAATCTTCGAGATGCTCATAGGCAGCATCGTCTACCATTTGGTCAAGATTACGCAGCGAGTCCTCTCGGTTATACTCCTTGAACACAGCGTCATAAATCTCCTGAACTCGGTTCAAGACATCTTCCTTGCTGGGCTGGTACTCTTCAGTTTTAGCCATTTCAACTCCAGCACCGCTACCGCTTTTCACTTGACAGCTTGCGACGGACAGCATCAGCACTGCCATCCATAATAATGACTTTATCATATCTAATTATTCAATTTGATGGTTTCAAACTCGCAAAGGTACCAACTAAAAAGCAAAAAACAAACACTGACCGCCGAAAACTGAAGGATTAACAACTAAAAATGCTATCTTTGCACCAACAATATGCTCAAGGTTGTTGCTATCATGTTAAGTGGGATGGCCGTGGGATTCCTGTTAAGGAATCGCCAACTCAAGGTGGTGCCGCACGCAGTGACGGCGCTCATCTGGGCTTTACTGTTCTTGCTCGGTGTCGAGGTCGGCAGCAACCCGCAAGTCATCAACGGTATCACCAGCCTGGGCTTAGAGGCCTTGTGGCTGTCGGTCACTGGGATGGCAGGCACCCTGCTCTTCTCATGGGCATTGTGGAGATGGGTATCACGCCACAGGAAAGGAGGCAAAGGATGAAAGGCAGCCTGATTATAGTGGGATTCTTTGTCCTGGGCATCGTCTGTGGATTGATGCGATGGATTCCTGAGCTGAACGGCAACGTGAGCTTCCTGACCCTCTGCGCTCTGCTTTTCTGTGTCGGCATCACCGTGGGCAACAACACCGAACTGCTGAAAAGTTTCAAGAAACTCGACCCTCGACTCATGCTGTTGCCGCTCATGACAATCGTCGGTACCCTAGCGGCCACGGCCATAGCCTCGATTGGCCTGCCGGGACGTTCATTGGCCGACTGTCTGGCCGTGGGCTCAGGCTTCGGCTATTATTCCCTATCAAGCATCCTCATTACCCAATACCGCGGGCCCGACCTGGGCACCGTCGCGCTGCTGGCCAATATCATCCGTGAAGTGTGCACGCTGTTGGGAGCCCCGTTGATGGTACGGTTTTTCGGGCCGTTGGCGCCCATCTCGGCGGGCGGGGCCACCACCATGGACACTACCCTACCCATCATCACGCGAACCAGCGGACAGGACTTCGTCATCCTCTCCCTTTTCCACGGCTTCCTCGTCGATTTCTCAGTCCCCTTCCTGGTAACCTTCTTCTGTGATCTCTAACCTTGCATAATGATTGAGAACTGGTTTATCAGAAAAGAAGTTAGTCATTCCTCGCAGTATATTCAATTTGTATTTAATTACTACATTAGCAAGCAGAGTAAAGACTGAAGAGAGTATTATAATACAAATAATAGCAACAAATACGTATGTAGTGTCGTACAAACCACTTGCTTTCAAAATTATGTAACCCAAACCTGCTTCTGATGCAATAAACTCTCCAATAAAAGCGCCAAGAATGCTAAATCCGGCATTGAGTTTCAATGACTGAATTATCCAATCTAGTGAAGCAGGAAATGATAACAACCAAAAAGTCTCGTGCTTATTTGCCCCATTTAACTCGAAGAATGCCATATCATTTTTAGGCACCTTATTAGCTCCTTCATATGTCTGAAAGATAGTTGTAAACACTGTCGCCAGGAAAGCCAATACTATTTTCATCCCGATGCCAACTCCAAACCAAATGATCATTAATGGTGCTAATGCAAATGTTGGAATAGAACTTAGAGCATAAATATATGGACGACCTATTTTTGAAAACGATTTATAATATATAAGCAGAAAGCCTATTATACATCCAATTATTAAGCCCAAAAGCAATCCGATTATAGCTTCAAACCCAGTCACAGCAAAATGATATATAATATCTCCTGATAGAACTTGGGTACATAGCAAACTAACAATCTCATGAGGAGATGAAAATAATGATGAAAAACCACATCGTGACAAGAGTTCCCACGCTACCAAGAGAAAAAACAACGGTGTGAGTTGAATGAGTTTATTCTTCATAAGTCAATACTCTAATTGCTTCATAGTATAAACGAGAAAAAGTTTCTGTATTTTGTCTCTCTATCGGTGAGAGTTTTATGAATTCCTTAGGGAAAGGCAATTCACAAAATTCGGCAGCATTTTTAACAATAAATACTCTATCACATAAACTTAATGCCTGGTCAAAATTATGAGTGATAAAGACCAATGAATTCTTTTTGTTAATATTTTTAGAGGTGTTCCAAATATAATCCTCGATTACTTGTACTGTTTTATAATCTATTGCATTGAACGGCTCATCGAGAAGCATAAGCGGTGAATCTGCAAGCAATGCCTGTATCAAACCTATTCTCTGCTTCATTCCTCCAGACAATTCTGAAGGATATTTATCGTAATCACTTTTTTCAAAGTTAAATAAGCGCAAAAGATAAAGCGCTTTTGATTCAAGTTCTTTATCTATCACCTGGCCTTTTAAAACACACGACAAAAAACAATTCTCAAAAGCGGTTTGATATGATAATAGTGTTAAGTCCTGCATAAGATATGACATACTATCCACATTCACAGCGACGGTCCCCGAAGATGGCAACAGTATGCCCGCTATCAAATTCAGTATTGTTGTTTTTCCACATCCACTATGTCCTACCAATGCAACAATCTCGCCCGCTTTGATGCAAAAGGAAACATTCTGAAGCAATAGTCTAGAATTCGGATATGAAAAAGACACATTCTTAATATCAACCATATCTATTAGTTTATATAGGCTATCTTTTTCTTCTGGCTTTATTATTCTTGAAAATATACCTTCCATTCTTCACACTATTCAATATCGAACTCTTAGCCGGACCAAAATAAAAAGAAAGCAAACCAATTATAATAGAGACAGCCGATAATATCCAGGGGATTATTTCTTTATAATCATTACTGCTATTAAAGAAAATATTATAAATAGCGAGTAGCTCTGTTCCTACTCCTAACAACACCAACGACAATACAAGCCAAAATGGGCCATATGTCGACATCCATAGCCGATGACGATCACGTTTCCGATCTTTTATATACTTATCGATACCCGTGTCGAAAGTAGAACATGTAACACCAAATTCCTCAATTAAATTTCGTTCAACTATTCGAGCAGAAGTCCCATTGTAAAAAACATTATAATACTTTCTCAATGCAGCCTCACGTTTAGCAGCCTCTTGACTAGCTATTTTTAAATCCGGGAAAAAAGTTTCATCATAAAACTCTATAGTTCTATCAAAATAGAAATTAAATGTATCAATCCAATCAGATTCATTGATGTCTAATGTATGAGGATAAAATTTGTCACTTCTAATAACCTTAGCAATTTTCTTTACAACATCGACAGTCAGATTTGGTGCTATACTTGTTATTGTCGTTTCAGCTATCTCTTGAGATGAATACAAAATTATAATAGCATTCATTACGGATTCCAAAACAATAGGAAGCACACTTTTCCCATATAATTTGCATACAGACTTTCTGGTAATTAAAACAGAAACAAGAGGGCTAAAATTATCAGGTAAGCCATGCATATCGCTTGCCATATGCGCTTCTATTGTAATATCTTTTTCAAAGATTTTATCTATCTGTCCTGTCAAACCCCATCCATTCACACGTTTGACTTCATCCACAACATTAAATTCATTTATATGTTTAAGAACGACATTATGATGTGCGGATCTGTAATAGCTTGCACACGCGTCTGCTGTAACATAACTTCTATTAGGACAGTACAATTTTCCATTCGTGGAACCACTTGAAATAATCCAAAAAGGAAATTTAGTAATTACTTGACCAACGACTCTCAGTTCATCCTCACTTGATTTATTCACTGTGAAAATTGCTCTTGGATCAGCTATAGCAATCTTTATTTCATCATCGTTGGATGATGAAATATCGAACAATGAATTCACAGCTTCTTCATCACCGCTTCGACTTATAATTTCGATTTCAGGAATAGATCCATTATCACCATGTTTCCTAAACATCGATGCAAAAATACCCTGCTCCTTTGCTAATTTTAAAGGAGAATACAGCAGGGTGTCTTCTGCTTGATAAAATGTAATTCTTGATATTCCCATAATTATTCCTTTATGGCTTTATTTGCAAATGACATTTCCAATAATGCACTAACTCCATCCTTAGACTTCAAATCGCCCATCTGGTACCTTAATTCAATAGCTCGATTCCACGCTTCTTGTGAAATAATTGCATTATGGGGAACCGTATTTGAAGAAAGCAACCGCAAAACAGCATTCTTCGCTATTTCTTCATCAAAATCAGGAAATTTCTTTCTCATGTAATAAACAGTACTATCAGGATTATCATATGCATACTGCTCAGCTTTTGTAATTGCGTTCAAAAAATGTTGAACCATTTCAGGCTTTTCTTCTAGCGTCTTTACACTTGCTGTAATACCTGTTAAAGCAAAATTTGGGTATTTATCAGACATCGAATAAACAACTCTTGCACCAGACTTGACTGCCGTTGAAACATTTGGTTCTAACTCTAATGCAATATCAGCTTTCCCCGCATCTAGCATTGCAATTAATCCACCAAAAGAGCCTTGTTTAATGTTCGGCTTTAACCCGCCTTCCTTAAACATTGCGTCTTGAACAGTATAAGCAGTTGAAGGGGCAGCAAAAGTAGCGACAGAATACGGTTTTAACATTTTTGCTTCAGAAATTTCAGGAACATCATTTCGTTTTGTTACTCCCCAAAAAGGCATACCATTTGCGATTGCACCGATTACCTTTCCCTTAATTCCTCGCTGATTTGCTATTGCAACAAATGACGGATCAGCTACACCAAACATGGCAGAACCTCCAATTACAGCTGCGTATGTTTTATCATCACCACCAGTGTTTATTAACTCAACTTTCAGGCCTTCCTCTTCAAAAAAACCTTTAGCGTCAGCTATATACAATGGCACATAAGTGAAAACATCTCCAAATTGAGCAACTTTCACTGTTTGTAAATTAGTTTTCTGTGAGTTGTTACCTATTACATATGAACAAACACAGACAGCAGCCCAAAATAAAAAGATCAATACCAGAATCCAATTTGATTTTTTCATAATATATACATGTTTTGGTTATATTGCGCAAATATAGTACTAATGCCCAACATATTCAAAAAAAAATGATATTTTTAAAAAAATATTGGTTTTTCGGGCCGTTGGCGCCCATCTCGGCGGGCGGGGCCACCACCATGGACACCACCCTACCCATCATCACGCGAACCAGCGGACAGGACTTCGTCATCCTCTCCCTTTTCCACGGCTTCCTCGTCGATTTCTCAGTCCCCTTCCTGGTGACCTTCTTCTGTAGTTTGTAATAAGCTTATTCTGCACACGCGTCTTTTGGGAACGTGTCGATCTGTTTCATGCGCTTCAAAATCGTGTTGTGCATTTTTCTCATCTTGGACGTGGGATGAGCACTGTCGCGGTGCAACGGATTGGGCAGCGAGACAGCAATGTAGGCGCACTGGTCTTTGGACAATTTATCGGGAGTAGTACCGAAGTTGATGCGCGCCACGGCATCAGCACCATAGATGCCTCGCCCCATTTCAATGGAGTTGAGATAGACTTCCATAATCCGCTCTTTACCCCAAATCTTCTCAATCAGGAAAGTAAAGTAGGCTTCCAATCCCTTGCGCAACCATGAGCGATGCTGCCACAAAAACACGTTTCGCGCAGTCTGCTGGCTGATGGTGCTCGCGCCACGCTGGCGTTTCCCTTCCTGAGCCTCGATCTGTGCCTTTTGAATCTGTTCCAGATCAAAACCGCTGTGCTTGAGGAAAAGATTGTCTTCGCTGGCCATGACAGCCTGGGGCAGATGATGGGTAATACGGTCGAGCGGCACCCAGTGGTGATTGATCTCGGGGGACTTGCCGTCAATCATCGCCTCGACACTGCGGATGAGCATCAGCGGAGTGACATAAACGGGGATATACTTGAGTATCACCACGGCCAGGATGGTCGAGGTGAAAAAGAAAATCAATATGTTTCGCGCCCAGCGGCTAACAGTTTTCATTCACTCTTTCAATTTATCTCAAACTAACAACTAACAACTAACAACTAAGAACCAAGAACTAACAACTAAGAACCAACATTACACTCCGGGCACAGCCCCTTGAGCACATAGTTGATGCTGTGGACCTGGAATTTGCCGGGCAGGGCCACCAGCGGCACTTGAGTCGTCTGCAAGCAGAAGGTGCGGCCACAGCGCTCACAGTTGAAGTGGGCATGCAGGTGGTCGATAGAGCCGTCGTCCTCTCCGCAATGGCAGTCGGGACTGCACACGGCATACTTGAACATTCCCGTGCCGTCGTCGATAGCATGGATGAGGTGATGGGTCAGAAAAAGGGTGATGGTACGATAAATGGTCGATTTATCCACCGTGTCCAGCTCATCCTCCAAGCTCTGCAACGAGAAGGCCTCGTCATGTGCCATCATCGTGCGCAACAGCAGGATGCGCAGCGCCGTGGGCTTCACCTCATGCTGTTCCAGTCTGCTGATGTATTTCGATTCGTCTTTCATTTCACTCCTGACTGATTAGTAACCTGGATTTTGGCTGCTGCCGCAAGCGGTGAGTGTCTCGCCAGGGATGGGGAACACAAGGGTGTAGCCCTTGCGGTCTGCTTCAAGTTGCGGTCGGTCGGTATAAGGACGCGTGAACTGGCCGAAGCGGATCAAGTCATTGCGGCGCCATCCCTCCCAAGCAAGTTCCAGCATGCGTTCCTCGAGCACATTGTCCAGCGTAGCGGTACGCCATTCCATACCAACACGGCTACGCACCCTATTGAGCAAGGCATCAGCCTCAGCACCAGCCCTGCCATCGCGCAGCATTGCCTCGCACTGCATCAGCAACGCATCGGCATAACGGAACAACACAATGTCGTTGCGGCGCAACTGGCCATCACTCATTGCTGCCAAGTCAATCTCATATTTACGCATCCTCGCGCCGGCCGTCTTCTCATACGGGTCATTGGACAAGTCGAGTTTCACAGCCAGCGGATAATAAACCAACAGAGACCCGTCATCGAGCGTGACAGCATCACCGGTCTTTTCATGATAGACTTGGTCATAATAGTACGTCCAGAACAGGCGTATATCCGCATCAACACCTTTCTCATATCCGAATGTGTTCATCGCCTCGATGGTGGCACACGGTCCGTTCTCCCCATTCAGTCCCAAGGCTGCAGCATGGTTATAATGCAGCGAGCGGAACTGCTGGGTAAAGCGGTTGGAGTAGTTGTAGATGTCCATCGGGATAGTGAAAATCAATTCGGGAGATTCCTCGTTGTTGATGCCGAAATTGTCTTTGAATTCTGTCGCCAATTCGTAACCTTGGCTTGAGAGAAAGACGCAGTACCGTTCTACCGCCTTCCAGGTGTTCATCGACTCGCCATCGACAGTCCACATCATCGTCGAGGCGTCTGGGTGCTC
>JAEEGF011861140.1_pt1 | contig 14879 bp, 13 predicted proteins | sample 9134171 | NCBI WGS metagenome assembly JAEEGF01 (sample SAMN16246542, study PRJNA631951) | gut metagenome | biome: gut microbiome; feature: rumen; material: AP-attached | host: Bos | place: Iran: Karaj | collected 2018-10 | reverse complement strand
GGATATTTGTTGTAGTAATCGTTTTCATAGGGTCCGAAGATGCCCCATCCGCGGAACGTCGTGGACTGATAATTACCCACGGTTTCGCCCGGGTGATCGTGCCCGCAGTGATAAACGTACACCTCGCGCCAGCCGAGTATCTTGCCGGGGTTGTTGCGGTCGGAATTCTCGCCCGTGATGCAGATGAACTTCGCAAGCAGGGTGCTCATATCGGACGCGGAGATATAGTTGCCGTCATAAGTCGCGCCGGTGGCGGTCTTTATCTCGCTCGCCCACTGCGAGGCGTCGACCATTGCCGTCTTGCCGAAGCGCGTGAAGCCCCATTCCACCATCGGCAGCATGGGCACGAAGTCGTTCGTGTTGACAAGGTTGAAGATACAGTCGTATTTTTCGGCGGACGCCTCGGTATTCGCCGTGTTGTTGGGCGCGGCGTAGGTGTAGGCGAAGATCTCGTTCTCTTCGTCGATGAGATAGGACGCCATGAGGTTCGCTACCGCGGCGCCCCTCGAGTGCCCGGTGAGCCAGTAGGCGACGGACGCCTCGGGATAAAGGTCGAGCTCGGGCTGAACGTACTCGTCGAAATAATAGGTCTTAAGGTAGTTGAGCAGCCTCGTCGCGCAGACGTCGAAGCCGCGGTGGTTGGTCTTCCTCGTCCAGTCGTCGTTGGACTGGCGGGGAGTTTTGCCCTCAACGGAATCGTATGCGTCGAAGAACCTGACGAGATCGCCGACGTGGAAGTTGGAGCTCCACTCCTGTGCGGATTTGGGTTCGGTGCCGCGCACCCAGATCGCGATTATCTCCTTGGTCTCGCCGCCGAAAGCGTACAGGCGGTGACCGATGACCATTTCGCAGATATCGTCGTCCCCATAGCTGTCGAGCGTGAAGTCCGCGACGTCCTCAAAGCCGAAGAGCGCCATCAGCGCCATGCCGTCGAACTGCACCGCGGAATTGCCCTGAACGGGAGCGGAGGCGAATTTGACGTACGTCGGATCGGAATCGCTCGGATCGATATTGTAATAGGCGAGCGCCGAGCCGATCACGGAGAAGGACGCAAGATCCGGCTGATAAACGGTGTTGTCCTCAAAGAAATTCCTGAAGTCGACCGTAAACGTGACGGTGGTCGTGTCGTCGTGACTGCTCTTCATATCGGCGGAGAACAGATTGCTGTTCGGCGCGTTGTCGGAGGAGTCGGGAATGCCGTCAAAGTCCGAATCGGCGGCAAGCTCTCGTGCCGGAGCCTTCGGCAAAAGACGGGCGCCGCCGGCGAATACGCTCCCCGCGGGAACGAGGGCGAACGCCATCAAGGCGACGAGTACAAGAGAAAGCGTTTTTTTCAGGAGGCTCATTTTCAATCTCCTTTTCATTTTGTCCGGCGTGAAAGCCGGAGTCATTGAACCATTATACTATTTCAAGGGTCGTCCCGTCAATAACAAGATGGGGGATTCTTTAGCGCGATAAAAGAAAAAACGGGCCGTAAAGCCCGCCTAATAAGCCGCGCGCTATTCCTCCAGCGCCTTCACGAGATACGCGTCGTGGAAGACCATTTCCATGCCGTCGGAGTAGAAGGAGAGTATCCTCCGCCAATCCTTCGTGGCGGTGGTGAGCGTCATGAAATCCGCGTTCTGCCGGGCCTCCTTCTCGATCGCCCTGAAAAGCGCCGCGCCGACCCCCTCCGAGCGGAAGCGGGGGAGTACGTACAGCTCGTCCAGCTCAAAGCAGCGGCTCCCCTTTTTTATAACGGAGTTCGGGTGCTCCCTCTCGTAATAATGACCGAAGGCGTAGCCGATTATCTCCCCCTCCGAAACGGCGGTGAAGCAGGGCTCCTTAAGATCCTCCTTCGTGTTCGCGCGGAGCCCGAAGGTGATGTTCTCGTCCGCCCAGATCCGGGAGAGCTCGATCAGCCGCGCAGTCGTACTTTCGTCGAACGTCGCTTTTTGAACGGTAAACATGATGGTATCCTCCAAAGTTTTCTCCCGCATATTATACCCCTTCGCGCGGCGCCGGTCAACCGCCGGGCGCGGCTTATCGGCCCGAGCGGAACACGTCGTTGAACAGACCCGGATACTGTGCTATAATATACACATCAAAAATAAGGAGCCCCGCCATGAAAAACAAACGCTTCTTCATCGCACTCGTGATCTTCTCGCTCGTCGGGCAGATAGCGTGGGTGGTCGAGAACATGTATTTCAACGTGTTCATCTACAAGATGTTCAATGCCTCCGCAAGGGATATCTCGCTTATGGTGGAGGCGAGCGCCGTCGCCGCGACGCTTACCACGATATTCGTCGGCGCGCTTTCCGATAAGCTCGGCAGAAGGAAGATATTCATGTGCCTCGGCTACATACTCTGGGGCGTTTCGATAATCGCCTTCGCGTTCGTCAAGCTCGAGGTGATCTCCGGCATATTCGGCGCCGCCGCCAACGCCGCGGCGGTCGCGGTCACGGTGGTTATAATACTCGACTGCGTGATGACATTCTTCGGCTCCTCCGCGAACGACGCCGCGTACAACGCCTGGCTCACCGACATGACCGACAAGACCAACCGCGGGAAAGCGGAGGGCATAAATTCCATGATGCCCCTCGTCGCGATACTCTGCGTGTTCGGCGGCTTCATGAGCTTCGACCTCGACAAGCCCCAAAGCTGGACGGCGATATACCTGATAATCGGCGGCGTGGTGCTCGTTATAGGCGTGATCGGCTTCTTCATAGTCGACGAGGCGCCTAAAAAGGAGCGCGACGAGCTCGGCTATTTCGCTACGATACTTTACGGCTTCCGCCCGGGCGTAATACGGAAAAACACGGGGCTGTATCTTACGCTTATCGGCTTCATAGTGTTCAACATTTCCATACAGGTGTTCATGCCGTACCTCATTATCTATTATGAAAAGACGCTCGGCATGGCGAATTACGTGCTCATTTTCGCCCCCGCGATAATCGCCGCCGCCGCGCTGACCGCCGTTTACGGCAGATTCATTGACAGGCACGGCTTTTGGGGCTCCGTATTCCCGTCCCTCGGCATGCTGTGCGCGGGGTATATCCTCCTCTGGCTGTTCCCCGGAGTTATAAAGGCGGAGGGCGCCGCGATGACGATACCGGTGTTCATCGGCTCGCTCCTGATGCTCTCGGGCTTCCTGACCGGCATGGCGGTGTTCGGAGCGAAGATAAGGAACGAAACGCCGGAGGCGATGGCGGGCCGCTTCCAGGGGCTCAGGATAATCGCGCAGGTGCTCGTTCCCGGCGTCGTCGGTCCCGCGATCGGCGCGGCTGTGCTGAAGAACGCACCAACGATAACGAACAGCGACGGCACGACCTCGTTCCTGCCCTCCAACGCGATATTCATAACCGCGCTCGCGGTAGCCGCCGTGCTCGCAGCGGGGCTTATCATCGGTCTTGCCGTATCGAAAAAGCATGAAAAAACCGTATAACAAGCTTTATACCGAGGCGGGCGAAAGGCTCGAAAACGATCCCTCGATCATCCCGTGGGACGTTTACCCGCGCCCGCATTTAAGGCGCAAGGAATGGCTCAACCTGAACGGCTTTTGGGAGCTGGAGACCGAAAGCGGCTTCAAGGGCAAAGTCCGCGTGCCGTTCCCCCTGGAGAGCCTGCTTTCGGGCTTTGAAGGAAAGTTAAGATACGGTGAGAAACTCCTTTTCAGGCGGTGCTTTTCCATACCTGAAGGCTGGCGGGGAAAGCGCGTGATACTCAACGTGGGTTCCGTCAGCAGGATGCACTCCGTTTCCGTCAACGGCAAATTCGTCTGCAGCAGCAGATCCGCTTATGATTCGATGACAGTCGATATCACGCATCTTATCAAGGACGAAAACGAGATAGATATAGAATGCGTCAACGATCTCGACCCGACCTACCCCTACGGCAAGCAGAGGATAAAGCGCGGCGGCATGTGGTACACGCCCTGCACCGGCGTCTGGCAGACCGTCTGGCTCGAGCCCGTGCCGGACCGCCCCGAAAGATACGTAAAGGATATCGAGTGCCGCATTGAGGGCAGCACGGTCTTCTTTACGGTCTCGGGAGTGTGGAAGGGAAGGCTCGTTTGCGGCGACAGATCGGCAAAGCTCCTTAACGGAAAATGCAGCCTGACGTTCGACTCTCCCCGCCTCTGGTCGCCGGAGGAGCCGAACCTTTACGAATTCACCGTGAAAAGCGGGGAGGACGAGGTCGAAAGCTATTTCGCCTTCCGCACGATCGAAACGAAAGAAGTCGATGGAGTCCCGCGCCTCTGTATGAACGGAAAGCCCTATTTCTTCAACGGGCTTTTGGATCAGGGCTATTTCTCCGACGGGCTTTGGACGCCCGCCGAGCCGGAGGAGTACGCGCGCGACATACTGAAAATGAAGTCCCTCGGCTTCAACACGTTAAGGAAGCACATCAAGATCGAGCCGGAGCTCTTCTATTATTACTGCGACAAGCTCGGCATGGCGGTTTTCCAGGACATGGTGAACAACGGGAAATACCGCTTCCTGCGCGATACGGCGCTGCCCTCAGTCGGCATAACTCGGCTCAGCGACCGCCATCGCAAGCCGGGGCGGGAACTGCGGGATGCTTTTTACGGCGGCATGGTGAGGGCGGTCAAGGCCCTCAAATACCATCCTTCGATAGTCTGCTGGACGATATTCAACGAGGGCTGGGGCCAGTTCGACGCGGACAGGGAGTACGAGATCCTCAAACAGCGCGACGCCTCCCGCCCGATCGATTCGACCAGCGGATGGTTCCATCAAAAAAACACCGACGTCGACAGCCTCCACATCTATTTCAGGAAGCTCCGTTTGGGGAAAAGGAGCGACCTCCCGCAGGTCATATCCGAGTTCGGCGGCTACGTCTGGAAGGAAAAGGAGCACAGCTTCAATCCCAATAAGACCTACGGTTACAGGATATTCAAAACGCGGGAGGAGTTCACGGCGGGCGTTAGGAGGCTGTACCTTGAAGAGCTCATCCCCCTTGTAAAACAGGGTCTCTCCGCCGCGGTCTATACCCAGGTATCGGACGTTGAGGACGAGACGAACGGCATGCTCACGTTCGACCGCCGCGTTATGAAGCTTTCTCCGGAGGAATTCAATGACGTTACCGAAGCAATAAAAAACATTCAGGAGGCATTATGTTAACTGTCTATTCAAGCCCGCTCTGCCCCGACTGCCGGGAGTGCAAAGCCAATTTCGACGCGCACGGCATACCGTATCAAACGGTGGAGATAGGGGAGAGCATGAAGAATCTCAAGAAATTTCTGAAGCTCCGCGACAGCTCGCCGGTATTCGATATCTGCCGCGAAAAGGGCTTCGTCGGCATCCCCGCGATAGTCATGGAGGACGGCTCCGTGACCCTCGACTGGGAGGGCGTGCTCGCCGAAAAAGGTCTCCCCGTCGTTTACAGGGAGGAAAGGCAGTTCTGCTCCATCGACGGCAAGGGCTGCTGAAGGGATTGGGATCGATCGCGCGGGCTGTTTTTCCGGACCGCAGATAATTAAACTCCCCCGCTGCGCGGCTGTGCGGGGGAGCTTTTGCTTTTCGCGCGCCCGCCGGGGCGCGTTTCTTCGATCCCGACACGGGATATTTCGATAATTATTGACAACTCTGGCAGCCTAATATATAATCTATTCAGGTCCTGCGTGATACAGCGGCAATGGGGGGACCCTATCGGCGGGGGTAATATGAACAAACACGTTCAAAGGATAATAATCGCGGTATCCGTTTTGACGGTCACCGCTCTTTTTGCTTTTTTTCTCAAGGATATCCTTGTTCCGTACATCAAATTCGAGATAGCGAACGACGCGGAGGGCGCTAAGGAGCTGCTCGTTTCAAAGGGCGTCCTCGGCTGTTTGACCGTCGTTATCGTGGAGGCGCTGCAAATGGTCGTCGTGTTCATCCCGGCGGAGTTCATACAGGTCTCCAGCGGAATGAGCTATCCTTTTTATATCGCGCTTTTGCTGTGCGATCTGGGCGTATGCCTGGGAGCGACCATCATATTCACGCTCGTCCGCGTTTTCAGATTCAGCACCAGGGCGTCCGAGAAGGGGGAGGAGAAGATCGCCCGGCTGACCGCCGGCAAAAAGAAGAGCCGCGGCACGGTGCTCCTCATGTATCTCCTGTTCATAATGCCCATCATCCCCTTCGGCGCGATCTGCTATTACGGCAGCCGGCGCGACATAAGCTACGGCAAGTACATCCGCACCGTGGCGACGGGCGTCATCCCTTCCATAATCAGCTCCAACGTGCTCGGCGCGGCGGTAAGGTTCTTCATCAGCCGCTCGCTGCCGCTGCCCCTGCTCATACTGATCATCGTACTTCTTGCCGCGGCGCTGTTCGCGGTCCTCGCGCTGTTCCTCAACAAGATCTATTTCAAGGAGAACGAGGGCACTCCCGATTCCATACTGAACGATTTCTTCTTCCGCACCGCGCATATCCTTCGCCGCCGCAAACAGCGGCTCCATATCGACGACTCGCTGATCCGCTATCTTGAGCCGCCCTACGTGCTCCTTCTGAATCACGAATCGTTCTACGATTTCTATTACAGCCGCGGGCTCGTCAAAAACAACAATCCCGCGTACGTTATAAATCGGCACTATATGTCCGCCCCGATACTGCGCGGTCTCGGCGAAAAGGCGTGCTTCATACCCAAGCGCCTTTTCACGGCGGATTTCACAACGCCGACCAAGATAATGCGTACCGTCAAAAAGGGTTACAGCGTGGTGATATTCCCGGAGGGCAGGCTCTCGATCACCGGGCGCTCCTACCCGATAGTCGACCGCAGCGCGTCGTTTTACAGGCGGCTGAAGACCGACGTGGTTATAGCGAGCATCAACGGCGCGTATTTCGCCAACCCCAAATGGCGCAAAAGGTTCTATAAGTCCGATATTTACGTCAAGGCGGAAAGGGTCATAAAGGCGGACGAGCTCAAAGCCATGACGGACGAGGAATTCAACGGAATAATGACGAAGCTGCTCCGTCACGACGCTTCGGATAACGTCGTCAATAAATACCCCCAAAAGGACAAGGCGGAGGGGCTCGAGCAGGTGCTCTACCGCTGCGCGTTCTGCGGGGCGCTCTATACGACGAAGGGCGTGGGGAACGAATTCACCTGCTCCGCCTGCAAAAAGACGCTCCGCTTCGACGAGACGTATCATTTCACCGAGGAGCCCTTTTCGATCGGCGCGTATTACGACCGGATCAAGGAGCTTGAGAAGCGGGAGCTCGACCGCCTCGATCTGAGAACGGAGGTCGACACGGTGATATTCAGCGAGACCGGGCGCTACCGCACTAAGGAAAAGGGCGTCTGCACGCTCACGAGGGAGGGGTTCGGCTACACCTCCGCAAAGAATTCGTTCAGCACGGGCTTCGATCTCCTTCCCGCTCTGCCCTTCTCATGCGGGCAGGAATTCGAGACCTACAACGATGAAAGGCTGTTCTACTTTTATCCAAGGGAAAACCGAATACAGGTCGCGCGCTGGGCGCTTATCGCCGATCTGATCAAGGAGTTGTCGGATGAAAACGAAAAACAAAGCTGAATCGCGATCGCTGGTCGATCTTTCGAAAAAGACCTTCATACAGGTCACCGCGCTGCTGTTCGCGCTTGTGATCGCGGCGATAGCTCTGACGTGGGTGATACCGAAGGGCAGCTTCGGCGTTTATCCCGACGGCAGCACGAATTATCTTGAGTACGAGCGGCTGGACGGCGCCTCCGGCATACCCGTCTGGAAGGGGCTCCTTGCGCCGGTGCTCGTGTTCTTCTCGGACAACGGGCTCACGCTGATAATGCTCACGCTGTTCCTGCTCGTAATATTCGCGGCGTTCCAGGTGATGAACGACGTCGGCGGCGTAAGCGTGCTTGTCGGCGAGGCGTCGCGGCGCTTCCGCAAGCGGCGTATGCTGCTCATGGCGGCGATAGCGTTCGTGTTCATGTGCTTCGGCGCGTTCCTCGGTCAGTTCGAGGAGATGCTCACGATGCTTCCGATCGTTTCGGCGCTCGCGGTCATGGTCGGGTTCGACTCGTTCACGGGTTTCCTCGTAAGCATAATAGCCTGCGGCTTCGGCTTCGCAAGCGCCGTCACCAACCCGTTCACCGTGCTGCTCGCCTGCGGGCTGATCGGCGCCAACCCGATGGAGCATATCTATTACAGGGTGATCATATTCGCCGTCATGTACCTGCTCCTGCTGGGCTTCGCGTTCATCTATATCCGAAGGATCTCAAAGGACCCGTCCAAAAGCCTGACCGCGGCGCATGACAAGCGCCTGCGCGAATCGGGCGCGCTCAGCAGCGGCGAGCTGTTCTCCCGTGCCGAAGCGAAGCGCATCCGTATAACGTACGCCGTGTTCCTCACGGTCTGCCTCGCGCTGCTCATAACCTGCTCCGCGGTCGGCGCGCTGAGGGATTATACCGTTCCCGTGCTCATCGCTTATTTCCTGATATTCGGTCCCGCCGCGGGCATTATCTGCTGCAGGAGCCCCAAAAAGGTGTTCGCATCCTTCCTCCGCGGGATAGTCGGCGCGCTGCCGACGGTGGTGTTCATCGCGCTCGCCTCGTCCATCAAATTCATTTTCGACGAGGGCGCGATAATGCCCACGATCGTCAACCAGATAAACGGTATCGTCGAGGGCAAAAACCTGTTCCTCATCGCGCTCGTGCTGTACGGCATAATACTCGTGCTCGAGTTCTTCATCTCGTCCTCGACCGCAAAGGCGATACTCGTGATGGGCATGCTCGCCGTCGTCAACGTGGGGCTTTCAAAGCAGATGCTCGTGCTCATCTACACGTTTGCGGACGGCTACACCAACGTGCTCTTTCCCACGTCGCCCGTGCTCCTCATCGCCCTCTCCATGATAGAGGTCGACTATTTCAAATGGGTGAAGAAGAGCGCGCCGCTCTTTGCCCTGAATCTCCTGCTCGTCGTGCTGTTCATTTTCATAGGCGTCGCGGCGGGATATTGAGTGACGAACATCCCCCGCCGGCGGAAGTATCTGCGTTGACAATGCCGGCGGGATATGTTATATTATCTATTGTTGAAAAAGCTCCGGCGGCTCATTCGGGGCACTCCGGGCTGACTCGGCAATAACCTGTTTTTGCGCCTAAAAAAGGAGGAATCATGTCAAACGCTTATTTCACCATCAAAAGACCCGATAACGACGCTTTCCGCGGCTATCTTCCCGGATCGAAGGAACGCGCCGAGCTGAAGGAAGAGCTTGCCCGCCAGTCGAATGAGGTCGTAAAGATCCCGCTCATAATCGGCGGGAAGGAGATCTTTACGGAAAAGACCTTCAAGGTCACGATGCCGCACGATCACGGTCACGTGATAGCGGAGTGCTCCATGGCGGGCGAAAAGGAGCTCACCATGGCGGTGGACGCAGCCCTTGCCGCAAAGAAGGCATGGGAGGAGATGCCCTGGGAGCATCGCAGCGCGATCTTCCTCAAGGCGGCGGATATGATCACCGGTCCCTACCGCAAGGTGCTCAACGCCTCCACCATGCTCGGTCAGTCCAAGACGGTCTTCCAGGCGGAGATCGATATCGCCGAGCTTGCCGACTTTTTGAGGTTCGGCGTCTGGTCCGCGCAGGAGATATTCAAGGATCAGCCCGCCTCCATCCCCGGCATCTGGGATCGCCAGGATTACCGTGCGCTTGACGGATTCATCTGCGCGATAACGCCGTTTAACTTCACCTCCATCGGCGGCAACCTGCCCACCGCGCCCGCGATCGTCGGCAACGTGGCGGTATGGAAGCCCTCCCGCACGGCGGTGCTTTCGAATTACTATTACATGAAGCTGCTGATGGACTGCGGGCTTCCCGCCGGCGTCATCAACTTCATTCCCTCGAACGGGTCGGACGTTGCAAAATACGTCATCTCCCGTCCGGAGCTTGCCGGCTTCCACTTCACCGGCTCCACGGAGGTATTCCAGAGCGTGTGGAAGCAGATCGGCGAGAATATCGCCTCCTACAGGAATTATCCCCGCATCGTCGGCGAGACCGGCGGCAAGGACTATATCTTCGCGCATAACACCGCGAAGGTCCGCCCGCTCGCGGCGGCGCTCATAAGGGGCTCGTTCGAGTTCCAGGGTCAGAAGTGCTCCGCCTGCTCCCGCGCGTTCGTGCCCGAGAGCATCTGGCCGGACGTACTCGCCGCGATGAAGGACATGATGAAGGAAGCCACGATGGGCGACGTACAGGATTTCGATACCTTCCTCGCCGCCGTTATCGACAAGGCGTCCTTCGACCGCTGCAAAGCCTATATCGACCGCGCGAAGGCTGACCCCGACTGCGATATCGTCATCGGCGGCGGGTATGACGACTCCAAGGGCTGGTTCATAGAGCCCACCGTCATCGTCTGCAAAAAGCCCGATTACGAATCCATGGTCAACGAGATATTCGGGCCGATCGTCTCCGTTTACGTTTATCCCGACGACGAGCTTGAAAAGACCCTCAAGGTCTGCGATGAGGCTTCCCCCTATGCGCTCACCGGCGCGATCTTCGCTCAGGACCGCGAGGCGATCGTTATGATGGAGAAGGCGCTCCTGCACTCCGCGGGCAACTTCTATATCAACGACAAGTGCACCGGCGCGGTGGTCGGTCAGCAGCCCTTCGGCGGCGCGCGCGCGTCCGGCACCAACGACAAGGCGGGCACGGCGCTCAACATGATCCGCTGGATGAGCCCGCACTGCGTGAAGGAGACCTTCGTTCCCTCCACGGCGATCGCTTACCCCTACATGGCGGAAAAGTGATAAAACAGCATCATTGAACGAACGGAAGAAAGCCGGGTCCAAAGCGGCTTTCTTCCTTCGAAAAGAAGACTATTCCGATTTTATGAAAGGATATTCGGATATGAGGATCGAACAGCACCCGATACTTACCTTTGACCGGGGTAAGGAAATCAATTTCACCTTCAACGGTCAGCCGATGAAGGGGTATGAAGGCGAAACGATCGCGGCGGCGCTCCATGCGGCAGGCGTAAAAGTGCTGGCGAAGAGCGCGGAAAAGCACCGCCCCCGCGGATTCTACTGCGCGATAGGCAACTGCGCCTCCTGCCAGATGACCGTCGACGGGGAGCCCAACGTCCGCACCTGCATCACTCTCCTCAGGGAGGGCATGAAGGTCGAAACGCAGGAAGGAAAGGGCGTGATCAAATGAGAGAAGTTGAACTGCTTATAATCGGCTCGGGTCCCGCGGGTCTCTGCGCCGCGATCTCGGCGGCGAGGTCCGGCGCGGACGTGCTCGTGCTTGAGCGCACCTTCAAGCCGGGCGGACAGCTCATAAAGCAGACCCATATGTTCTTCGGCTCGGAGAGCCAGTACGCCTCCCACAGGGGAGTCGACATAGCCGGCATACTCCTTGACAAGGTACGGGAATTCGGCGACAAGATAGAGATAATGCTGAACGCCACCGCCGTCGGCTTCTATGAGGATAACGTCGTCACCGTCCTCAAAGACGAGAAGGAGTATTTCAAGATCAGGGCAAAGTCCATCATCTGCGCCACCGGCGCGTATGAAAAGTCCCTGGCTTTCCCCAATAACGACCTGCCCGGCATTTACGGCGCGGGCGCCGTGCAGACGCTCATGAACGTCTACGGCATCCGTCCGGGCAACCGCGTGCTGATGGTCGGCGCGGGCAATATAGGCGTCATCGTGAGCTATCAGCTCATGCAGGCGGGCATAGAGGTCGCCGCCGTGCTGGACGCCGCGCCCCGCATCGGCGCGTATCTCGTCCATGCCTCCAAGCTTGCGAGGATGGGCGTGCCCATACTCACCTCCCACACCGTCAAGGAGGCGATCGGCAAGGACTGCCTCGAAGCGGCGGTCGTGTGCGAGGTGGACGAGAAATTCCGTCCCATACCCGGCACCGAGAAGCGTTATGACGTCGACGTCATGTGCATCTCCGTCGGTCTGAGCCCCCTGAACGAGCTCCTTGCCATGCGCGGCGTCGAGATGAAGTACGTTCCCCAGCTCTCCGGTCAGGTCCCCATGAGGACCGAAAACTGCGAGACCAGCATCCCCGGCATATTCGTCGCGGGGGACGCCTCCGGCATAGAGGAAGCAAGCTCCGCCATGGCGGAGGGTTATCTTGCGGGTCTTGCGGCGGCGGCGAAGCTCGGTCACGTTCCCGCGGACTATGAAGCGCGCAGGACGGAATACGTCAAGCAGCTCGAGGGTCTGCGCTCCGGTCCCGTCGGTGAGCGTATCCGCGCGGGCATGAAAATGAGTGAGCTTAAGGAGGAATGAGTATGTTTGAGAAAACAGGTGTGGCAACACGTGAAATGGTCATGACGAAATTTCCTCCCATAGAGAGGATCAACAAGGGTCCCGTCGCGGTGGTGGAATGCTATCAGAAGATACCCTGCAACCCCTGCCAGACCGCGTGCCCGTTCGGCGCGATCAATATCGGCGACGATATAAACAACATCCCCGAGCGGGATGAAAACGTATGCACCGGCTGCGGCATGTGCGTGGCGAAATGCCCCGGGCTCTCGATAATGATCGTCGACGGCTCCAAATCGCCCGATACGGTCGAGTTCCGCATCCCCTACGAATTCCTGCCCCTGCCCGAGGCGGGGGAGAGGGTGATCGGTCTTGACCGCGCCGGCAAGCCCGTCTGCGAGGCAAAGGTCATAAGGGTGATGAATCCCGCCTCCTTCGACCGCACGCCCGTCGTAACGCTGGAGGTCGACAGGAAATACCTCTACGACTTCAGAAATTTCAGAAGGGAGGCGTGATCTAATGGACGAGAACACCATCATCTGCCGCTGTTCCGATATCACGCTCAAGGATATCAGGGACCTTATCGCCCAGGGATACACCACCTATGACGAGATAAAGCGCATCACCCGCATCGGCATGGGCCCCTGCCAGGGCAAGACCTGCGGTCAGCTCGTTCTCAGGGAGATAGCGAACGCCACCGGTCAGAACATTGCCGATCTCAAGTTCCACAACATCCGTCCCCCCGTGGTCGGTGTAAAGCTCCATCTTATTGCGGAGGAGGCGGAAAGAAATGAAGACTAAAGCGGATATAGTCATAATCGGCGCCGGTATGTCCGGCTGTTCCATCGCGTACAACCTTGCCAAAAGGGGCGCGAAGAACGTAGTCGTGCTTGAAAAGAGCTTCATCTGCTCCGGCTCCACGGGCGCCTGCGGCGCGGGCTTCCGTATGCAGTGGGGCACCGAGATGAACTGCCGTATGTCCAAGTTCTCCACCGAGTTCTTCGAGCATGCGAACGACATTCTGGAGTACGACGGCGATATCGAGCTCCGCCAGAGCGGCTACCTCATGATCGCCGATACGGAGAAGGAGCTCACCCAGTTCAGGAAGAACATCGAGGTGCAGCACGCCTGCGGCATCCCCTCTCGCATGGTCTCGCTCGAGGAGGCGAAGGAGATCGTCCCGCATCTCAACACCGATATCCTCTCCGGCGCGGCCTACTGCCAGAAGGACGGCTTCCTCAATCCCCACAAGACCACCGACGCGTTCTACAAGGCGGCGAAGCGCCTCGGCGTCGAGTTCAATACGTATACCGAGGTCACCGGCATAAAGGTCGAGCACGGCCGCATAGTCGGCGTCGAGACCAATAAGGGCTATATCGAGACCCCGATCGTCGTCAACGCGGCGAACGCCTGGTCGCAGGGGATAGCCAAAATGGTCGGCGTGGAGCTGCCCCTCTATTCCGAAAGGCACCAGATACTCGTTACCGAGCCTGTCGAGCCCATGCAGGATCCCATGGTAATGGCGTTCAACCTTAACCTCTACGTCCAGCAGACGCCGCACGGCTCCTTCATAATGGGCAGGAGCGATTCGTCCGAGCCCAGGGACCTCCGCCGCACCTCCTCCTGGCATTTCCTCGAGGAGATGGCGAAGACCATCGACAAGGTGCTGCCGCCCATCGGCAGGCTCCGCGTCATCCGCCAGTGGGCGGGTCTCTATAATATGTCGCCCGACCGCCAGCCCATCTACGATAAGGTGGAGGAGGTCGAGGGCTTCTACGTCGCCGTCGGCTTCTCGGGGCACGGCTTCATGTTCGGTCCCGTCACCGGCACCGTCATGAGCGAGATGATCCTGGGACTCGAGCCCACCATCGACGCCTCAAGGCTCAGACTCTCCCGCTTCGCGGAGGGCAACCTCTTCACCGAGCCTTCCGTCGTGTAAACACCAAAACAGCAAAAGCCCGGCAAAGCGCCGGGCTTTCTTGCGTCAACGCCGAACATGCTCAAAGGGAAGAGCCTGCGGCGCTTCCCTTTGTATTTGTTTAATATGTGTAATAAGAATTAATAGCCTTCCCTGATTCTTCGCAGGAAAAATGAACTCTCTTCGCCATCAAAATAATACACATTCGATATTATATGATAAACATTAAGAGACCAATCAGCATACTTGAGCACATTGCCGTTTATGGAATACTTAAAATTGGGCGAATTTTTAACCTCTACATATCCGTCGTCGCGGAACCAGAGTTCGCTTTTATTATAAGTGTTAAACGTCCAATCAACAAGCGTTTCCTTCAGTTCGGCTTCGGTTAACGGGGTGAGCTCCGAAAGATGCTCCTTAACGTACTTATCAACCTCAGATTTATTTCTTATATCCTTTGATGCACTAATACCGAATTCGGCTGTTTTAAGCTGTTCTTTGCTGTCCGAATAATCCTCGATACCTTTGAAAAGAATGGAAGCGAAAGTGTAGCCAAACTCATCATCGCGCTCCATCAAAAGAATACTTTTTTCATAAATTGCAGCTTTTTCTTCTTCGCTTTCTGCTGTAAACGGAAGATTATAAGCTCTATCCATTACAATGGACTCTCCTTTTAGCGAACATGTTCCGAATAATACTGCTAATCCCTTATTAAGCATCGCAAGGTCTGCAACGGGTAGAGATGCTGTCATAGATTGGATTTCGAACCCT